>Ga0193744_1000114_pt1 | contig 28747 bp, 23 predicted proteins | sample L1a1metaG_FD_143056 | JGI IMG/M metagenome (GOLD analysis project Ga0193744, IMG submission 143056) | Soil microbial communities from a riparian zone of the East river system, Colorado, United States - L1a1 | ecosystem: Environmental > Terrestrial > Soil > Riparian zone | place: USA: East River...
GCTTCGCTAAAGTCGCCCGTGATGCGACCGACCAGCGGCGAGCGGAGGATGAGTTGGCCCACGCGCGCGACGAGATGGAACAGCGCGTCCTCGACCGCACCCGTGAGCTCGTGGCGATGAACAACGAGCTCGAGCGAACCATGGCGGACCGCCAGCAACTCGAGCGCGAGCTGCTTGAGATCAGCGAGCGGGAGAAGCGGCGAATCGGCGAGGACCTCCACGACATGGTTTGCCAGGAGCTGACGGCAACCGCGCTGTTTTTGAAATCCACCGCGCAGCGAATCGCGGTGGACAGCGCCGCGGCTGCGAGGACGCTGGAAGAATCCGCGCAGACGGTGAATCGCAACGTGGTGCTGGCGCGCAAGCTGGCGGGCGGATTGCAGGCGATCGAACTGACCGCTTCCGGCTTGAAGAATGCCTTGCGTGACCTCGCTGCGGGCGCTTGCGATAACAGCGGAATCAAATGCCACGTCAAGATCGCGCGCGGAGTCCAAGTGCCCGATGACACCGTGGCCCTTCACCTCTATCGGATTGCGCAGGAGGCGGTCACGAATGCCGTGAAACATTCCGGCGCGAAGAATGTGTTGATCACGCTGGACCGCAACGAAACCCACACGTGCGTCAGCGTGCAGGATGACGGCAAAGGATTTGTGCGACGAAAACGTGGCAAGGGGCTCGGCCTCCACATGATGCGCTACCGGGCGAACGCGCTCGGCGGCGAATTGAAGATCGAGCCGCGACGGACCGGCGGCACCGACATTACCTGCGTGATCCCGACAAAACGGTGATGGTGTAGTGGCGGGTGTCTCCACCCGCAGCCTTGAGCTTCCTGCTCTTGATCATGCTCATGATCCTGTGAGCAGGGGCCAATTACCCGGGATCAGGATTATGATCAGGAGCATGAGCATGAAGAAGGGGAAGTGTGCGGGTGAGGACACCCGCCGCTACACCGAACAACTTTATGCGAGCAAACGGCCTCGGGTAAGCGATGATTCTGTGACCCATGGCAGCCCCGCGAAAATTAAAAGAGCCGAAGCGTCCCGGAAAAAATGCGACGTCCGGGCCCGATGCGAAAGAGGCGCGCCGCCAGGCCGTTCAACCCGACGTGAAGTCGACCGCCGGCCTCGGCAGCGGCCCGGTGGCGAACCCGAAGTGCGGGTTGCCGGAGTCGGTCCGGATCGTGGTGGTGGACGATCATCCGCTTTTTCGGCACGGCCTGATTCAGTTGCTCAATTCCGACGACGGCTTCGCGGTCTGCGGTGAAGCGAGCAGCGCGGGCGAGGGGATGGATGTCATCCGCAAGGTGAAGCCCCATCTCGTGATCGCGGATCTGGGATTAAAAGGAACGAACGGAATCGAGTTTACGAAAATGATCGTCGCCGAGTTTCCGCAAATCCCGGTGCTCATTCTTTCCATGCATGACGAATCGCTTTACGCGGTGCGCTCGTTGCGGGCGGGCGCGCGCGGTTACGTGACGAAACAGGAAGCGCTTGGCAGTGTTCTGGAAGCGGTGCGCGAAGTGATGGACGGCCGCACTTATCTCAGCCCGAAAATGGCGAGCCAGGTCATTTCAAAAGTGGTGGTGAATCGCGTCGCGCCCGATGAAGAAATCACCGACCGCCTGAGCGATCGCGAACTCGAAGTTCTCGAGATGATCGGCGCCGGCAAAGAAGTCAAAGCGATCGCGAAGGCGTTGCATCTGAGTCCGAAAACGATCGAGACGCACCGCACTCATATCAAAGAGAAACTGAATCTCGAGAACGCCCGGCAGGTCGCGCGTTTCGCCGTCCAGTGGGTGGCCGAGCGCGCAATCTGATTTCCTGTAGCGGCGGTCTGTGACCGCCGAGTTTGTCGCGATCTCCCGGCAGATAAGTATATACGCGCTGTCATCCCGAGCCGCGCAGACGGGACCGCGACCATGGGAGGAGCGCCGACCTCACAGGCGCGCTGCCGCTTTCGCGCAATCAGGCGCGTCTACGCCAAGTCGCGCTTGGCTTAGCGAGTTGGCGCGATTTGCATGGGTGAGGTCCCTCGCCGTCTGCGCGGTACGGGATGACAACGCATTCTGCGCCGGCTTACCGCTTCGGCTTAAGCAGCGGAAATAGAATGACGTCGCGGATCGACTCGGCGCCGGTCAACAACATAGTCAGGCGATCGATCCCGAGGCCGAAGCCGCCGGCGGAAGGCATCCCATGTTCGAGGGCGAGCAGGAATTCCTCGTCGAGCTTTTGCGTTTCTTCACCGGCCTGTTCCAGCAACCGCTGCCGCTGCACGACCGGATCGTTCAACTCAGAATAACCGGGCGAAATCTCCTGCCCGTTGATGATCAGCTCGTATACGTCCACCAGCGAATCGTCCTCGGTATTTTGCTTCGCGAGCGGGACCAATTCCTTTGGGCAATGAGTCACGAAAAGCGGATCGAAAGTTTTCTCTTCCACCAGCTTCTCGAAAACCTGCTGGGTCACTTCATAATCCGCCAGGCGCGGATTGATCTCAACGCCCAGCTCAGTGCAACGTTCGCGCCGTCGTTCGCTCGTGTAATTGAACCACTCGGGATCGATTTCACGGATCAAGTCCCGGTAACGCGCGCGTCGCCAGGGCCGCGTTAGATTGAGCGTGCGTGTTACGTTTCCCTCCGCGTCCCGATGTTCGATTCGGAGGGACGAGCTTCCGCTCGTCCCACTTTTTTGGGAGGGCGAAGCTCCTGCTGAGCCGGGGTTCGGTTCGGCCGGCGGCTCGGCGGGAGCCTCGCCCTCCCTTTCCGTCCCAGCGCGCGGCGAAGCGTCGGCCGAAATCCTTTCAGCCAAATGGCAGATCAATTCCTCCACCAGGTCCGCGATCTTCTCGAAGTCGGCGTAGGCCCAGTAAGCCTCCAGCATGGTGAACTCCGGATTGTGCTTCCTGGAAATTCCTTCGTTCCGGAAATTTCGGTTCAGCTCGAAGACCTTGTTGAAACCGCCCACGAGCAGCCGCTTGAGATAAAGCTCCGGCGCGATGCGCAGATAAAGCTCGAGGCCGAGCGCCTTGTGATGGGTGCGGAACGGTTCCGCGGCCGCGCCACCCGCCACCGCTTGCAACATCGGCGTTTCCACTTCGAGAAAACCCCGTGCTTCCATGAAGTGCCGGATCTCGCGCAGGATCGCGCTCCGTTTTTCGAACACGCTGCGCGATTGTTCGTTCGTGATCAGGTCGAGGTAGCGCTGGCGGTAACGCGTTTCAACGTCTTGAAGTCCGTGCCATTTTTCGGGGAGAGGGCGGAGCGATTTCCCCAGCAGTTCGAGCTGGTGCACCTTTAGCGTTTGCTCGCCGGTTTTCGTGAGGAAACAAGTTCCCTCCACGCCGATGAAATCCCCGAGATCGACCAGCTTGAACGTCTCGATCGCTTCCGCGCCCACTTCTTTACCGTGAATGTAAACCTGCATGCGGCCGGTGGAATCGCGCAGATCCACGAAATGGCTCTTTCCCATGTCGCGATGGGCGGTGATCCGGCCGGCGGCGCGGAGCGTGGCGCCATCGACGAATTTTTCACGGACCTCCGCGATCGTGCCGGAGGTGTCAAAGGCGCGGCCAAACGGGTTTGTTCCGCGCGCCTGAAGCGCTTCCAATTTTTCGCGTCGTTGCGCTATGAGACTGTTTTCGTCATCCATCGTCGGGCTGCGAATCTAAAGCGAAAAGCCCACTTGAACAGACAGAACCACTCGGGAGGTCTCACACAAAGCTCACGAAGGATCACAAAGGTAAGTGCTTTCGAAGAAAATGATTTTACCTAAACCCCCTTGTGACCTTTGCGCCCTTTGTGTGAGATCTGGGACCCCGCAGCCAATATTCGTTTGCAAACAAAACGAAGGCGATGAGATAGTTTGGCCGCGTGTTACCCGGTCTAAGCCTGTTCTCCCGCCGTCCTTCTCATGCCTGCCAACCTGCCGCTAACTGCCTCCAAAATTGACGGACCTCTCGTCAAACAATTCTCGATTTTTCTGCCGAACAAAGTCGGCGCGATGCTCGACGTGGTGAAGCTGCTTCATGCGCACAGCACGCATGTCGTCGCCATGAGCATTTCGGAATCCACCGATTCCGCCATCGCCCGGATCATCGTGAGCGATCCCGAACAGGTGGAAGAACTTTTTCGCCAGCACAATGTCGCGTTTGGGGTCTGTGCGATGGTGGTGGTCGAGCTGCGGGAAGTGGCGACTCAGCTGGCCAAGCTGCTGGCGGCGCTGCTCATGGCCGAGGTGAACGTTCATTTCACTTACCCGTTGTTGACTCACCCGCGCGGGTTCGCCGCCCTCGCCTTACACGTGGACGATACCGATTGCGCTTCCTCCGTCCTTCTTGGCGAAGGATTCAAGCTGCTCAGCCAAGCCGATATATCGCGGTAGCTCTTTTCTCTCGTAATCGTGCTCGTGCTCCTGCTCGTGCTCGATTCCTCTCCATCGATCACGATCACGATCGCGAGCACGAGCACGAGCACGAGCACGAGCACGATTGCGAGGAAGTGGCCCCCAGTCGGCAATTCACCACTTTGCGCACTGGCAATTACAGGGCATAATTCTCGGCACGATTATGGAAGGAGAGGTCATATCCCCACCGCCGGGACCGCCGCCCGATAAGATTTTTGCGATCGCGCTTTGGGTGATCGCTATCTTTGGCGGCGCGGAGATTACCGGCGTAGCGGTTCACTATATCGCCGATGCAAGGGCGCGGTATGTCGCGACCCACCCGCCCGCGCCAGCCGCTCCCGCGGCGACCCCGAAAGCGGTCCCGCCAGAGACGGTTGAGGGAGCCAGTCCGGCAGCGGTCGCACTCCAAACGCCGCCCAGCGCTGCTGTCCTCTCCACCGCGGAACGTCTCCTGAAGGAAGCGACCGAACTTCGGGACAAGGGCGATACGACCAATGCGCTCGCACGTCTCCAGGATGCCTTGCAGCGCGATCCGAAAAACGCCCATGTGCTCGCGGAAATGGCGATGATCTACGAGTCGATCCAACTTCTCGATCGATCGAATGAGACCTGGCGCAAAATCCAGGAGATTGGTCCTTCGGCCGGAGCCCTGTATGAGCTGGCCGACATGAAATTGAAAGGCGGCGCGCTCGCCCCTGCCACCACCACGACTGGACCGGGCCTGGCCGGAGCTTCGCCGCTCGATGCCGGCACCACCCGCAATGATCCCGACGGGATCCCCGATGGCTCGACCTTCGGCATCAGCGAAGTAACGGCAACAGATTCTCCCGACGCGGAATCGGAGACCAACATGAAGCTGAAGATTGGCGTCAAGAAACGGCCGGACGCGCTGATCGATCACACCAAGGTCAAGATCCAGGTCTTCTTCTACGATACAGTGGACAACAAGGACGTGGTCTTGACCGACGCCGATGTCAGTTACGAATGGCTCACGGCGAACCATGACTGGAAGGACACAAATCCGGAGGTTCTGGCCGTGACCTATTTGCGGCAGAAGAACAAACCCATTTCATCCGACGCGGCGCTTTCCGCGGCGGCGGCGGCGGTCACACCGTCCGCCAGCAAGAAAAAAAGCTCCAGCAAGAAGGAGCCGGCGCCGGAACCTCCCGGTGAAGGAGGCCACCGGAAATATCTCGGATATATCGTCCGCATTTATTACAAGGACCAGTTGCAGGTCGCGAAGGCCGATCCGACCAAACTGCTCAATCTTTTCCCACCGCCCTTTAGCGCGCCTCAGTGATGCAGTTGCTCATCGTCCACGACGACGCTGAGGTGGGGGGACAGTTGCTGGGGATGGTGCAGGATTACACGGAGCACGGATGCGACCTGGTCGAGAACGACGAAGCTGCGCTCCGCTGGGCCCGCCAGCACGCCCGCTGCGGGATCCTCCTCGCACAACTGGAAGGACCGGCGGTCGATGGTCTCACGCTCGGCGGTTCGCTCGGTGAAATTTTTCCCGGGCTGCAAACATTTTTCCTTCCGGCCTATCCCGCGGCGGAACGGCGGCTGGAAATCGCGAAGACTAAAGTTTTTCCCGAGCCGATCGACGGGGAGCGTTTGCTGGAAGCAATCGAAGAGGCGGCTGAAGCCAGCTCGAACAGCCCCGATTTCTTCCAAGTCATGGACGTGCTCCAGATGTGTTGCCTGAGCGCGAGAAGCGGCTCCGTGCAGATCGTGCAGCAAATGGAGAGCGGCATCGTCTATTTCCGTGACGGAAAAATCGTGCATGCGGAGACCGCAGCGATGCGCGGGACCGAGGCGTTGCTTGATATTGCCGGCTGGGATCTGGTCGAGTTCGCCTACGATTCAGCGGTGCGCGCGCCGGAGACGATCTCGATGCCCTGGGACGAAGCGCTGATCCAGGCGGTCGTTCGCCCTTGAGGCGGCGAAGGCGCAGGAAAGCGCGGAATCAAAATTCGAAGAGCAGCGAGCGGTTGAGACCACGCCGCCGCCGAAGAAGCGCGGATTCTTCAGCGCGCTCCGGCGCAGTTGAACTCGCTCGATCTTCTGGGGAGCGCAGGCTGCCAGCCTGCGCTCCCCAGATTTCAAGTCGCCGGCCTCGAAGAAAACGCGAAGCCGTCCGCTACGCCAATCTTTCTTCTCCAGGCGAGATGCGTTATCTTTGCCGCCGATGAAGTTCGTCGTTCTGGCCGCGCTCGTTTTTCTGACTGAAGCGGCGCAGGCCCAGATCCAGGTGGAACTGAAATTCAAACGGCTTCAGTACATCGCGCATGAGCCGGTCACGGCCACGGTAAAGATCACCAACCTTGCCGGACGCGACGTGGACCTGCACGATGAAAATGGCCAGCGTTGGTTCGGTTTTGAGATTAACGCCGGCGAGGGCCACCTCCTCGCTCCCTTGCGTTTGCTGGCAGCGGAGCCGGCGCTCCATGTTGAAGCCGGCAAGACCGTCACGCGAAAAATCAATCTGACTTCTGATTTTCCCGTGCACGATTTCGGCGCCTATCATGTGCGCGCGAATGTTTACTTCGCCGATCTCAACAAGTTTTTCTATTCACCGACGAAAGTCTTCCAGGTCACGGATGCCCGGGCCATCTGGCAGAAGACGGTGGGCGTGCCGGAGGGGAGGCCGGGCGCGCGCGAAGTGCGCACCTACTCCCTGCTCTCAAATCGATTTCCCGATCACACGTCGCTCTATGTGCGGGTAGAGAATAAGAACAGAGGCATCGTTTACACGACCTACTCGTTAGGCCGCGTCATCGCCTTCGATGAGCCCCAGGCCGAGATCGATCAAGCTAATCAACTGCATGTTCTTCATTGCGCGGCGCCACGAACCTGGGCTTATTCCCACATTGATTTGAACGGGGAACTTCTGGCGCACTCTACTTTCATGGAAACAAAAACGCGCCCGCGGTTGCGCCATGCGCCAGATGGCGCTATCGCGGTCAGCGGTGGAATGCAGGACCTTGCCGCAGCCCCGCGCCCGCGCGTCCCGGCGTCGAAGGTGTCGGCGCGACCGACCAGTCCGCCGGTAGACGACTAGAAAAATATCACTTCGATCTTAATGAATTGTCTCCGTCTTATTTTTGTCACAGCCGGCCTGACTTTCGTCGCCCTCGTCTCCCCGGCTTTCGGTCAATCGCGAACCGTCGTGCTCGATGCCGGGCACGGTGGTTTTGATCGCGGCGGCGTTCCGGGCCAGCGTATCAGCGAAAAGGACAAAACGCTCGACGTGGCCCAACGGCTCAAGCGCATTTTAACGGCGAGCGGTTATCGGGTGATCATGACACGGGACAGCGATGTCTTCATTCCGCTGGGAACGCGCGTGGCGATTGCCAACTCCTATCGCGGCGCAATCTTCGTCTCGATTCATTTCAATTGCGCGCCGCGAGTCGGGGCGAACGGAATCGAAACCTACTATTACCGCGGCGACAGCGCGTCACTCGCCGCCAGCATCCATCGGAATGTTGTCTCCAGCGCTCCATCCGAAAACCGCGGGATCAGGCGGCGCGGGTTTTATGTGTTGCGCCGGACCGCCATCCCATCCGTGCTGGTGGAATGCGGTTTCCTCACCAACCCCACGGAAGGAAGGCTCGCGCAAACCACTGATTACCGGCAACGGCTAGCGGAACAAATCGCCCGCGGCATCCGGCGCGAGCCGGCGCCGTCCCGCCCGCTTACTCCCAGTTTGAGAAGTGTTTCTCTCGGCAACGATTTCGTGCGCGTGCCGGCGGAGTCGTTTTCACGGCGAAGCAGATCCTCGAAGTCCTCGCGCCATGCTTCGAGCAGGAAACACAAGAAAAGCAGCAGCGACGCGCCGAAGAAAAAATCAAAGAAGAAGAAGAAATCGGAGGATTGATTGAATTCGCCGGTCGTGAGTTCGGCGGAGATGCGCGCGGTGGAAGAGGCCGCGCTCGCACGTGGGATCGAAGTCGAGGCTTTGATGGATGAGGCCGGCGCCGGAGTGGCGCGAACGGTCCGGCAATTTTTTCCGCAGCCTGGTCCGTGTATCGTTTACGCAGGGAAAGGCCACAACGGCGGCGACGCGCTCGTGGCCGCCGAATCCCTTCAGCGCGCCGGCTGGGAGATTGAGATTCGCCTGCCATTCCCCGAAGCCGATTGCAGCGAATTGACGCGCAAGAAACTGGAGTCGTTGCGAAGGGGCAAGTTGCCGCTCGTGTCTGGACGCGCCGAAGCACGTCCTTCCAATTTAGTCATTCTCGATGGGCTGCTCGGTGTGGGGGCGAAGTCCCTCCTGCGCGAACCGGTCCGCGCGGCCGCGGCTGAAATCAATCGTGTGCGCCGCCAGCAAAATGCGTTTGTTTTTGCGGTCGATGTTCCCACCGGCCTGGATTCGGATACCGGCGACATCGATCCGGATTGCGTGACGGCGGATTTCACCGTTGCGATCGCTTTCGTCAAGCACGGTCTCATCGTGGATTCCGCGCTCGACTTCGTGGGGCGGATTGAAATTGTGCCGCTGGCGGATTTACAAAGCGACGATCCGCTTCAGGCGGAACCAACCGTGAAGCCGCGAGCGGAAGCCTACCCTTCCGGCGTTATGGGGACGGCAGGTTCTCTCCGGCATCTCATTCCGCGACGGAAATTCAGCGCGTACAAAAACCAGTTTGGCCGGATCGGGGTGGTGGCAGGCTCGAAGGGTTTTGTCGGCGCCGCCATGATGACGGCGAATGGAGCGTTGCGTTCCGGCGCGGGGCTGGTCGAGCTCTTCGTCACGGATGACATTTATGAAATCGCGGCGGCCGCGGCCCCGCCGGAAGTAATGGTCAAGTCCACGCGGTCCTACCGGGACCTGGGCGAGGAGAAGATCGATGTCTGGGCGGTCGGACCCGGTTTGGGCAAGGCCAGCGCGGCGCGGATCCGCGATCACATCGCGCGGAGCGAACAACCGATGGTGGTGGACGCGGACGGACTGAATATCCTGGCCGACGAAATCGACGTGTTGAAGCGCTGCCGCGGCCCGCGGCTCCTCACCCCGCATCCGGGCGAGATGCAGCGCCTCCTCGATTCGGGAAAGATGTCGCGCGCCGGGATTGCGAGAAATTTCTGCGAACAATTTCCTGTGACGCTCCTGTTGAAGGGAGCCCGGACCATCGTGGCGCAACGGGGCGAGCCGCTGAGCTACAATACCACCGGAAATCCCGGCATGGCGACGGGAGGAATGGGGGACGTGTTGACCGGAGTTTGTGCCGGTCTGATCGGACAGGGTTTGCCGTTGTACGATGCAGCTCGGGTCGGGGCGTGGCTCTGCGGGCGCGCAGCCGAGTTCGCGATTTTCCAGGGCACCGCGAGCGAACAATCATTGTTGCCCAGTGATGTGCTCGCAAATCTCGGTCGCGCGTTTGGTGAATTATAACGGCGTCGCCTCACTGTAGCCGCCGCTAGGCGAAGCGCGGGAGGCGGGTAGCGCAACAGATAGGCAAGAAGCCGATCGTCGCCCACAGGGCGACGGCTACAGCCGGCAATAGGACGCCGGGTCGGAGATTACGGGGAAATCAATTTCTCGAAGCGCGGGTCGGCGCGCAACGGATCCCATTCCCAGCGAAGCTTCAGGTCGTTCACCGTGATGCTGTAATCCACAGTGTCGACCGCGCCCGGCGTCCTGAGCAGTCGCTCGATCAGGGCGAGAGCGAGATCGTTCTCTCCGACTCGCGCGTAAATGAGCGCGAGATAACAATTCATGAGTGCACCGTCGTAGGCGTCTTTCGATTCCGGTTTTAATTCCACCGCCCGCCGCCCTTCGCGAATGGCATCTTCCTTTCGGCCCATGAAGGCGTAGCACAATCCCAGGTTGGCGTGCCGCTCGGCCACGTTGGGCGCTTCCCGGGCTGCGCTCTCAAAGACGCCGCGCGCATCTTCGAAATTTTTTCGGGCCGCCGCGGAATCGCCGCGGGCCAGGCCGATGCAGCCGGCCAAAAGACTCTTTGGGGTGGGGCCGACGTTCAGGTAGGAGACCTCCGTTAACGGCGAAGCGGAAAGGACCTGCTCGGCTCGAGTGAAATCGCGTTCCATCATCGCTCCTTCCCAGTTGTAGGCGGTGACGATGCCGTCGGGATCCTCGCCCGCCGGGATATCGGCGAGCACCGATCGCAACGCCGTCGTGTTGCCTTTCCACTGGAAATCGATGTAAGCCATCTGGATCCTGGCCGTAATCGAATCGGGCGCCATCGCGCGCATGCGTTGCGCCCAACGCGCCGCTTCCGGCCACCGCCGTAGCGCCGAGTTCGTCAGAATTAGATTGCGGACGACGTTCGCATTTTCCGGATCGAGGCGCTGGATATTTTCGAACGCGGCCAGCGATTCCTCCCAGCGTCCCTGACGCCGATGAATGGCCGACACAAACAGGCCGGCCCCAACGTTGTTCGGCGACAACTGCTGGGCGATGGCGAACTCAGCCAGCGCCCCCCCGTAGTCTTCGTCCATCCAATAAATGCACTGGCCGAGCGCGAAGTGCGCTTCCGCCAGATTGGGCTGGAGCCGCAGAGCCGTCGCCGCGGACTCCCGCGCTTTTGTCTTCCAGGAATCGAGGGGCTCCTGGAAATGAAAGATCTCCGCGCAGGTCGAAGCGAGATGCGCGTGCGCGAGCGCGAAGTTCGGATCGAGCGCGATGGCGTCTCGGTAAAGTTGCTCCGCGCGTTTGTAATCCTGGAGCAACGTGTCGGGACCTTGCTCGAAAGGCAGCGCGCGGAGATAAAGCACGTAGGCGTCCGCGTTTTGCGTCGGTTTCTGTTCGACGCGAATCTTTTCTTCCGGCGTGAGCCTGGCGCGCAAGGCTTGAGCTATTTCCGTGGCCAACGCGTTCTGGATTCCCACCGAATCCGCGATCTTGCGATCGTAGCGCTCGGCCCAGAGGTGGCGGTCTGTCCGCGCATCGATCAATTGCACATTGACCGCAATACGGTCGTCCAGCCGGCGCACGCTGCCTTCCAGAATGTTGGCCGCGCCTAACGATTTGCCGATTTCGCGGATGTTGCGCGTCGCGACGTCGCGGTATTTCATCACACTGGTGCGGCTGATCACTTTCAGGTCTTTGATCTGGGCCAGGTTCGTGAGCAGATCGTCCTGCAGGCCATCGGCGAGAAATGCGTTCTCCTTGTCGCCGCTGAAGTTTTCGAGCGGAAGGACGGCGATGCTTTTTTCCGGGGCGGGTAAAGCCCGCTTGTAAATTAAGGCCGCGATCACGACCAGGAGCGCGCCAATGATCAGGAAGTCGAGCTTCCGGCCGGTATGGCGTGCGATGGATTCAGATGGCGCCACTTCCACCGTTCGCTTCAGGCCCTCGGGCGTGAGCTCGAAGATCCAGGCGACGATCATGGCCAGCGGGAAACCGCACAAGAGTGCGATGATGACTAATCGAACCGAGCGATTCGGGATGTCGAAGAACGGGAAGACCTGGGTCGCGATTTGAATCAACAACCAGGCGACAACTCCATAGGCCGCGGCCGCGCGCAAGACGTTACGCCGCTTGAGTTCAGCGAGAAGTTTCGTTGGATTCACGGAGCCGGCCGCGACCGGAAAATTCCCAGCTATCGTTGCCGGAAAGAAGCATGCCCGTCAGATTCGCGGTCGTCGAGGTTATAAGCTTGGTCACGAAGGGTTCGATAATTTCTGACGTGTCTCCCTATGGTAGGGCGAGACTCTGTCGAGCCGTCTCGGATAGGGTGGATCGTCGCACGGCTCGACGGAGTCTCGCCCTACCAACGCCACCATCCGGGCCGTACCGCAGCCTTATTTTCCGTTACCCAACTCGATCTCGCCGCTCCCGACAAAGACGGTCTGTCCGCCCACCTTTACCTCCGTGATCTCATCCGCCTCTTGGGTGATCTCGATGTGGATGAAACTCGGCCGGCCCATTTCGATTCCCTGCTCGCTCACGATGGAAGCCTTCGGCTTCGCCGCCACCACGCCATAACGGACGAGATAACAGCCGAGCGGCCCACTCGCGCCACCCGTCGCCGGATCTTCAGCAATGCCTAGCTCGGGTGCGAACATCCGGCTATGCACAGTCGAGCCGGCATTCTCGACCTCCATGGCGAAAGCGAAAACCTCCTGCGCATTCAGCGAATCCAGCGCGCGATAACAGAGATCCCTGTTGAACTTCAATCGCCTCATTGTGGCCAGATCGCGCACCGGCACGAACAGGAACGGCATGCCGCAGGAGACGACTTCGATGGGCAGGTCGCTCCGAATCCCAGCCGGTTCGATCCCGAGCATCTTGGCTATCGCAACCAGATCCGGGAAGAGAGGCCCGAAAGCCGGACGCAGTTGCGTCATCCAAATTTTATCGGGCGCGCCTGCTTTCATTTCCAAACGCACGGGGATCACTCCCACCTTCTCTTCGAACCGAATGGCCAGGGTATCGCCAGTGGCCGCCGGCAGCATTCCCTCGCGCGCGAGCACGAACGCCGTGCCGATGGTCGGATGGCCCGCCATCGCCAGCTCGCGGCCAGGGGTAAAAATGCGGACCCGGAAATGATTCTCCGAATTCTCCGGCGGCAGGACGAAGGTCGTCTCCGAAAGATTCATCTCCCGGGCCAGCGCCTGCATTTCCCCATCGCTGACGCCGCGCCCGTCCAGGACGACCGCCAGGGCGTTTCCTCCAAACATGCGATCGGTAAAAACATCTACGATGCGATAGGATAGCTTTCTCATCCTGATTGTTCGGTTTGGCTGGGCTTTTGCGCAAACGTCGTTCCCGATTGTGCTTCCGCCTTACTGCTTTCTGATTTCTACTTTGGCTCTGCTTTCATGAAGAAGAAATCGCCAGGCGTGGTCGTTCACGTAGGTCAGTTTGAGTTTCTAAAGATCAACACGGGCAAGCGCGAGTGGCGGGATGCTTACCATTGGATCCTGTCCTTGAGTTGGCCGCAGTTCGCCGGTCTCATCTCCAGCGCCTACCTCGCTCTGAACGTCCTCTTTGCCTGCTTGTACGAGGTCGCCAGCAACTCCATCGCCGAAATGCCGCCTGGCTCCTTCTCGGCCGCTTTTTTCTTCAGTGTGCAAACCCTCGCCACCGTCGGTTACGGGCACATGTATCCGACCACGCTCTACGGAAACATTCTTACCACCGTCGAAATCATGGTGGGGATGTTTGGACTGGCGGTGATGACCGGCCTGATCTTTGTCCGGTTCTCGCGTCCGAGCGCCCGTATCGAATTCACCCGGCACGTGGTCATCGCCTCCTTCAACGGCCGGCCAACCTTGATGCTGCGCGTAGCTAATCTGCGGCACCACAGCATGGCCGAGGCTGAGTTCAGGGTCATGTTCATGCGGGACGAAGAGATCAAAGAAGGTGGCACATTTCGCCGTTTCTATTCACTCAAGCTCCACTTCGATCGGCTGATAACGTTCCCCGTGGCGCTGACGTTGATGCATACAATCGACGAACAAAGCCCGCTCTATGGCATGACCGCGGAGTCGCTCCAAGCCAGCGATGCGCGGATGGTGGCCTCAGTCGTGGGGATAGAAACAGTGATCCAGGCCGCCGTGCAGAGCAAGAAGGATTATTCCTGGCGGGACATTCGTTTTGGTGAGCGCTTCGTTGAGATCTACACGGAGACGGGTGAGGGGAGACTCACGGTGGACTACGGACGTTTGCACGATACGGAACCAGCCGCTCTTTGACGTCCTCTAGCCGCCGCCCTGCGGGCGGCGCCGAAGCAGGCGAAGGCGGGTGAGAGGCGCCGCGCGGCGCACGTGGCAACATCTCTCACGCTTCGCATAGCGAAGCGACTACAGCAGAACGAAGCGGTTACAGCAAAGCGGCGACCTTCTAGTCGTCGTCGTCGTCGTCAGCCTTCTTTTCCTTTTCCTTGTGGTCCGCGTTGTCACCGGCTGCTTTGAGCTGGACATTTATGCCTACTACCTTCCAGCTCTCATCCTCATAGAAATATTTGAGCTCGAAGAAGACCTTGTTCGGCTTGGTCGGGTACGAACCCTTCAGGACGAGGAATCCGTCTTCATTCACCGCCGGAGTTCCGTCAAAGGCCGGCTCCAGTTTGGCGATGGGCGCGATGTTTATTTCCTTCTCGATGAAAGAGTGGAAGATCTCGCGGAGCTCCTTTGGGCTCGTCTCCTTTTGCCAAAGCTTTGCGCTCTTGTCATAAAAATTGCCGAAGTCCTTGGTTTGAACGGCCACGTTGAACGAAAGAAGCGAATCGAGCGCGAGCTTTCTGAGTTCTTTATCCGTCGGGACCTTTCCCGTGTTCTCGACGGAAGGCATCGCCTGCACGTTGATGCCGAAAATTTTCCAGGCTGATGACTCGTAGACGTAGGTGAGCTTGAACGTAACCTTGTTCGGCCGGGTCGGGTAATGCCCTTTTACGACGAGCAGGCCGTCGCTATCGAACGCGGGCGGGATATCGAAAACCGGTTCGGACTTCGCGATATTCGAGATATCGTAGCCCTTGTCAATGAATGCCTGAAAGACCGCCGCGAATTTCTCGAGGGGAAACTGCTTTTGGAACGTCGGCGAGAGCCGCTCCTGGTGGAATTGGGCGAAGTCTTTTTTCTGCACCGCCTGGTTGAAAGCAAAGAGAGAATCGAACACGAGCGCTTTGAGTTCCTTATCAGAGGGCATTTTTGGCGTCGCGCCCTGAAGGACGATTGGGACGAGGAGGAGCGAAAGAAGGAGTAATTTGCGCATCGTCCACGAAAGTGTGGGCTTACTCCCGCCCCGTCAATCGCATAGTTCCTGGCCGGGCTCGCGACAAATATTTCGTTGCTCGTTGGTAGGGCGAGACTCTGTCGAGCCGCGAGGGCTCTATCTGCGGCAAACCGATCGGCTCGACGGAGTCTCGCCCTACCAATTTCGCTTCGATTACGTGCTCGATATTTTCTCGTTGCGCTCGTTCCATTCAAACGCAGCTTAATCGCTCACACCATCGGCCGATCGGGCGAGCGGGGGATTTTTCATTCGCTCAATCGCCAGTTTGCTAAATCGCTAATCGCTGAATCGCTAAATCTTACTTATGCGCATCATCTCTTCTTTCCGTCTCGCCTGCCAAGCCGTAGCTCTGCCAAGGCTGGTTCTCCTGCTCCTGCTCGTGATCGTGTTCGATCCTGCTTCCGCTCAAAACCTGCCGAACACCACGCGCCTCCTTCGTTTCCCTGCCACGAATGACCGCCAGATCGTTTTCTGCTACGCCGGCGAGCTCTACACCATCCACAAGGACGGCGGCACCGCGCGCCGGTTGACCAGCGGCCCGGGCTACAGCTCGTTCCCGCGCTTCTCCGGCGATGGGACGCAACTCGCCTTCACTTCGCAATATGACGGCAACACCGAAGTCTACGTGATGCCCGGTGAAGGTGGCGTGCCCAAGCGCTTGACCATCACGGCCACCCTTGGCCGCGACGATATCTCCGACCGGATGGGCCCAAACAACATCGTGATGACCTGGGAAAACACGAAACCGCTCGTCGTCTTCCGTTCCCGGATGAAGATGTTTAATTCCTTCCTGGGCGAGCTTTACACCGTCGGACTCGAAGGGGAGCTGCCGCAACAATTGCCCTTGCCGCGCGGCGGCTTCGCTTCCTTCTCACCCGATGATTCCAAGATGGCGTTCAACCGCGTTTTTCGCGAGTTCCGCACCTGGAAACATTATCGCGGCGGCATGGCGGACGATGTCTGGATTTACGATTTCAAGACCGGCACAACCCAGAACCTGACCAACAACGAAGCGCAGGACATCTGTCCGATGTGGGGAGCGGATAACCGAATTTATTTTATCTCGGATCGCGACGGCCGGATGAATCTTTTCTCAACGGACCTGGCCGGAAAGGACACCAAGCAACTCACCAGCTTTAAGGATTACGACATCAAGTTCCCCTCGATCGGGAAGGAATCGATTGTGTTCGAACAGGCGGGCTACATCTGGCGTTACGATCTCGCCAGTGGCAAGGCAGCGCCGGTGCCGATCGAGATCAAGGAAGATTTCGCCTCCGGACGGTCCGCATTCATCGATGCGGCCAAGAACATCCAATCCGTCAGCACTGCGCCGGACGGCCAGCGCGTCATCGCGGTGGCACGCGGCGATCTTTTCTCGGTGCCGATGAAGGAAGGCACAGCGCGAAACCTGACCAGGACCTCGAATGCGCACGAGCGCGACGCAGTCTGGTCGCCGGACGGCAAATGGATCGCCTACAACTCCGATGCTACCGGTGAGAACGAGCTCTATGTCCGTTCCCAGGATGGCAAAAGCCAGCCGCAACAAATAACCAGCAACGCTGACACCTACTATTATCAGGCCATCTGGTCGCCCGACAGCAAGAAGCTGCTTTGGAGCGATCGCTTGCAGCGGCTGCGGTACGTCGATGTCGCCAGCAAGGCGATAACGCAGGTAGACCAGGATAAGGAAAGCGAGATTGCCGGTTATGATTGGTCGCCCGACAGTCAATGGATCGCCTGGTCTCGCCCGGAGGAGAACGGTGGTGACAAGGTTTACCTCTTCTCCACTGCGGACAAGAAAACCACGGCGGTAACTGACGATTGGTACTCGGCCGACAACCCTACGTTCAGCGACGACGGGAAGTACCTCATGCTCACCTCGAGCCGCGACTTCAAACCGCTCTTTGGCCAGACCGACTTCTCCAATGTCTATCGCGATCTGGAACGAGTCTATCTTGTGACCCTCGCAAAAGAGACGGAGGCGCCGCTAGGCCCACGCAGCGACGAAGTAGGTAAGAAGAAAGATAAAGATAAGGACGGAGACAAAAAGGACTCAGATAAGAAAGACGCAGACAAGAAGCCAGACGAGAAGAAGGCCGACGATAAGAAGGCCGATGATAAGAAGAGTGGAGACAATAAAGACAAGGACAAGGATACCAAGAAGCCTGTAACGGTTAAGGTAGACCTCGATGGCATCCAGGAACGGATCTCCGGCCTGGAGATTCCTCCGGGTAACTACAGCAATCTTCGGCTGGTGGATAACCGGATTTTCTACCTTCGCCGCACTGTCAGTGACGACGCCTCGAGCGACGATGACGACGATGGCCCCGGCAACAACCGCAAGTGGCACCTCTGCGTCTATAGCCTGGACGACCGGAAAGAGACGGTCCTCGGCGATGTTAATACTTACGAAATCACCGCGGACGGCAAGAAGATGCTGGTCAAGATCAAGAAGGATTACGCCATCATCGATTTGCCCAAGGACAAGCTCGAGACCAAGGACCACGAACTCAAGCTAGCCGGTCTCGACATGCGGCTCGATCGTCACGCCGAGTGGAACCAGATCTATAACGAAGCCTGGCGGCACATGCGTGATTTCTTTTATGCGCCGAACATGAATGGCGTCGATTGGAAGGCGATGCGGGATAAATACGCGGCGCTGGTGCCGTTCGTGAGTCACCGGAACGATCTTACTTATCTCATCGGCGAGCTCATCGCCGAGCTGAACAACGGCCATGCCTATACCGGCGGTGGCGAGCGGCCTGAGACTCAACGCATCAAGCTGGGTTTGCTCGGCGCCGAGTTCTCCCGCGACCCGGCCAGTAAGGCTTACAAGGTCGAGCGGATTCTGCCCGGCGAAAATTGGAACAAGCACGCGCGCTCTCCGCTCACAGCCATCGGGGTGAACATCAAACCCGGCGATTACGTTCTGGCCATCAACGGCATTCCGGTCTCCAGCTTGCCCAACTTATATGACGCGCTCATCGGCACCGCTGATAAGCAGGTCATACTGCGGGTTAACTCCAAGCCGGCTGATGACGGCGCCCGCGATGTTACCGTTATGCCTGTCTCCGATGAGTCCCCGCTTTACTACAAGGCATGGGTGCAGAAGAACGTCGATGAGGTGAGCAAGAAGACCAACGGCGAAGTAGGTTACATCCACATTCCCGATATGGGCCAACCGGGCTTGAATGAGTTCACCAAGCAGTACTTCCCGCAGATCAAAAAGAAGGCACTTATCGTGGACGTGCGCGGCAATGGTGGCGGCTTTGTTTCGCCCCTGGTGATCGAACGGCTCCGGCGTGTGCTGGTCATGATCGAGATCGCGCGCAACGGCACGCCGCAAACCAATCCGCCGCAGACCTTCCTCGGCCCCATGGTCGCTTTGTGTAACGAGTTCTCGGCTTCGGACGGCGATATCTTCCCTTATCGTTTCAAGGCGATGGGTCTCGGCAAGCTAATTGGCAAGCGCACCTGGGGCGGCGTCGTCGGCATTAGGAACCCGCTTCCACTTACTGACGGCGGCCAGCTCTTCCGTCCCGAGTTTGCGCCTTACGCCAAGGATGGCAAAGACTGGGTCATCGAAGGCCACGGCGTCGATCCCGATATCGTGGTGGATAACGATCCGGCGAAGGAGTTCAAAGGCGAAGACCAGCAGCTCGACCGGGCCATTCAGGAAATCCAAACCGAACTGAAGACCAAACGTTACGACCTGCCTCCTGTCCCGCCCTATCCGAACCGGAATCCCGCCAAAAGCAATTAGTGCTCTCTCTTACTCGTGCTCGTGATCGAGTGAGAGCAACGCCGAGGGCGACATTTCCCCATCAAGGAGCGGCGGTTTACAAACCACCGTGGAAAGGAGGGCGGTTTGGAAAGCGCCCCTCCTTGGTTAAGACGCGCATTGCGCGCCCGGAAGGCGGCTTACCCTCCTACTCGCCTCACACTCTCTGCCTGTTGCACGTAAGTGAATCCAAGGGCGTCCGCTTTTTCATATGACTTCCTCGCCAGTTTCAGATCCACCGGACAACCCCAGCCGTGGGCCCGCATGTAACCCAGCCGAAAGAAGGCTTCAGCGTGCCCTTTCTCGCCCGCGCGCTCGAAGTTGAAGATTGCCTTCGCATAGTCCTTCGAAATGGTCATGTGGTAGGTCCCGAGATGAAACATTGAGCCTGCATCTCCCTTATCGGCGGCCTTGCCAAACCAATCCAGGGCCAGGTTTATATCGAGGGGAACGCCCACTCCGGTTTCATAGAGTCCTCCCAGGAACGCCATCGCTCCTACGGATCCGGCGGCCGCGCCTTTCTGGAGTAACTCCGCCGCTTTAGAGACATCTTTTGGTACGCCATCGCCGCGGTAGTAAAGAATGCCCAGTCTGGTAAAGCTCTCCGACTCGACTTTCTCGGCGCCGGGCGTGCTTGGTTGGGACTTAAGGGCGGCGTTATCTTCATGAATGGAATCGGCAAACCATTTGGCCGCCAGGGCCGGGTCCCGTTTCACCAGCTTGCCTGTGTCATAGATGCATCCGATGGCCCATTTGGCATAGGAGTCTCCCGCCTGGGCCGCCTTCTTGAAGCAGTCGAGAGAGGCTTGAATGTCCACCGGCGTTCCCTTTCCATCGCGGTAGTAACCACCCAGCCAGACCAGTGCCTGAATCGAGCCCTGACGGGCTGCCTGGAGCTCGTGCTGGAACGCCACGGTGAGATCTTTTTCGACGCCGACCCCATCCTTATAGATTTTCGCCAGATGGTGCAGAGCCGCGGACGAGCCATTCTCCCCGAGCGTTCGATATAGCTCCAGGGCACGACGTTCGTCTTTGGCGACGCCACGACCCTCGGCGTAAGCAGTAGCCAGCACTTCTCGAGCGGTCAGGTGTCCGAGGTCGGACGCCTTCTGAAACCATTGGACGGCTTGAGCGTAATCTTGTGCTACTCCACAGCCTTGCTGGTAGAGAAGACCCATATCGTAAATGGCGTGCAGATCATTGAGATCGGCCGCTCTTTTTAAGTAGGTGTAAGCCTTGTCACAATCCTTCGGCCGGCCGCGGCCCATGAAGTAGAGCTTTCCGACATTCTTTACCCCCTCTGGAAAGTCTTTCGCCGCGGCGACCTGGAAATATTGCATGGCCAGCGCATAATCCACGGGTTGGCCAAGTCCGCCGCGGAAGTAAACCTCCCCCAACGCATTAGCCACCTCCGGGAGCGCTGCGTTCTCTTGGAGAATGGTTAATGCCGTGCTGGTATCCGCGCGCACCCCGCGGCCTTGTTCGTAGATGGTCGCGAGCAGAAGGATTGATGGTGCGTCATGCTGGGCCCGTCCTTCATTGAGCCATTCCAGAGCGTGCTGGCGCGCGGCTTCCGGGCTCTCCTGAGAAAAAATGGTGGCCGCGATGATAAAACGCGCCTTTTTCGATCCGTGGTCGGCGGCAAAGCTCAACCAGCGGGATGCCTCCGCCCGATCCTGCTCCATGATCCCGGGCACGCCCTGGCGGTAATAGAGTGCCATCTGATATTGGCTCTCAGCAACGCCGGCCAACGCTTTGGCTTTGGTTTCATCGATCATCTGTCGCGTGGCCAGCGGAGCTTCCTGGCCCTGAGACGGCGGGACCACAAGGGCGAGCGCGCAGAGAAGTAATCCTACTCTTGGCATGCGCATGGTCTCCCAAACGAGCAGAAGGTATGCCTTGAACCTCTCGCCCTGCTTTCGGCTCGCTGTTGCGGGCGCTTCGGCCGAGGAGGCCCAGACGGCGTGATTAGGATGCTTTCGGGTTTACTCCAGGGTGCCCGCGAGCTGCAATCTCTCCGCGTCCACCTGCAAGGCTGCAATTACTCCGGCGATTACTTCCTCCAGCGGCATCCCCAGTTCCGCGGCGCCGCGGACGATGTCATCGCGATTGACCGCCCGCGCGAAGGCCTTGTCCTTCATCTTCTTTTTTACCGAGGCTACGTCCACTTCGTGAATGCTTTTTGAGGGCCGGACCCGCGCCACCGCCGTGACGAACCCGCTCAACTCATCGACCGCGTAAAGCGTTCGCTCCAGTGGAGTCTCGCGTGCAACGCCCGAATAATCCGCGTGCGAAAGGATCGCGCGACAGACCTCTTCGCTCCATCCTTGCTCGCGCAGCCTAGCTACTCCTACAAAAGGATGTCCTTCCGTCGCACTTTGATCCTGGTTCGGATGTCGCTCATAATCCATGTCGTGCAGTAGCCCTACCGCCTCCCACAAATCCGCGTCTGCGCCCCGCACTTGCGCGAAATGCCGCATCGAATCCGCTACCGCGTAACAATGACGCCGCAAACTTTCCGATAGGACCCACTCGTGCAGGAGAGCTAGGGCGCGGTCGACCAGTGTCTTCATCCGAAGCGTGAAGGTGAGCGAACTTCCGCCATTAGAGCAAGCTCCGAAACTCCACTTCACTTAGTCCCGCGTCTTTCGCGATGCCGCCCATGGTGAGGGCGTTGACCGGATTGTGACGCGGGATCGTAATGAAGTGCGAGCCGTCGCTCATGACGATATGCTTGCCCTGCCGCAGAATCTTGAATCCGGCTTTCTCCAGCGCCTGAACCGCCCGGAGATGATTGACGCCGGGAATCCTCGGCATCGCTAGACCGTTACTTCAACTTCGCGAATGTCCCCTTGCAGCACAGTTTCGTTAATTGCAGCCAAGTATTCCTGGATAGCGTCGCGGATGTTTTTGATCGCCTCTTCCTCCGTCGCGCCTTGGGACCAACATCCCGGCAGCGGCGGACAGTTGACGGCGTAGCCCTCGTCGGATTTATGAAGGACAATCGGATAGCGCACACTCACGCCCTGATCTTACATCATGAGGTTTGTCGAGGCGAACATATCTTGTCAGCCGAGATAAGTGGAAAATTTCCATCAATTGATCTCACTTGTTTTGCGTGTCCTCCGAGATAGATAGGCGGAATGAATCTCCCCGTTGGTCGGACCACTCTGTGTGTCTTTTCGAGCGCGCTCCTCGCGCTGGCTGCGCTCCCCGCCCAGTCAGCTGTCCTTACCGTTACCAATACCCAGGACAGCGGAGCGGGCTCGTTGCGGGATACGATCGCCGCGGCCAGTAATGGCGACACGATTCAATTCGATGCCGCACTCAATGGGCAGACGATCACGCTCACGAGCGGCCAGCTTTTGATAAACCAGAATCTCACCGTCGCAGGCCCAGGCGCCAATCAGCTAACCGTGCAACGCAGCACCGCAAATGGGACACCGGCGTTTCGGATCTTCGAAATCTCCGGCAATGTCACTCTTTCTGGCCTTACGATTGCCAATGGAAACGCTCCTGCCAATGGCAACTCTCCGGAATCTGGTGGAGGCATTTTCTCCGGCGGCAGGTCAATGATCATCGCCGACTGCGCCATTTCCGGCAATAGCTCGCAAAACTATGGCGGCGGCATTTTCTGCCTTGGAGCTAATGGCAGCAGTTCAACGGTGAGCATCATCAACAGCACGTTCTCTGGTAATAGCGCGACCTCTGGAGGCGCCATTCACGTTGATGGACCTGGCCCTAACGCTTGGCGCGGTTGCGTGCTGACGATCTTAAACAGCACCATCACCGGCAACCGGACGACTTCCCAAGGTGGCGGCATTTCCAACTGGGGCGGGTCAACGGTCACCAATAGCGCCATCTCGGCAAATGAATCCGGCGGTGGGGGTGGCATTCATAACATTGGCACCTTGGCGATCGCCAACAGCACGATCTCCGGCAACTCCGCGAGCGAGGGTGGTGGCGTTAAGAGTCTCCCTGACAGCGCCATTCTTTACCCGGGCACATTGACGATCACGAACACCACCATTTCTGGTAACTCGGCCGGCGCCGGGGGCGGCCTTCACGTCTCCTCGGGAAAATCCAGAAACACTATCGTCGCCTCGAATACGTCCGCAGATGGTCCTGATGTGAAAGGCGCGCTTGCCTCTGAAGGATTTAACCTCGTCGGCAACAATTCCGGCGCGACAATTTCGAACGCACAACCTTCGGATCAAATCGGCACCGCGGCTTCGCCGATCGACCCGCTCCTCGGCCCTTTGCAGGACAACGGCGGGCCAACCTTCACCCACGCCTTGCTCGCGGGAAGTCCGGCCATCGACAAAGGGGAATCCAGCGGCTCGACGACCGATCAACGGGGCTTCGGTCGCCCGGTGGACATCCCGGAAATCGCGAACGCACCGGGCGGCGACGGCGCGGACATCGGCGCGTTTGAATCCACGCGCGCAACCCTGGCTAATATTTCCACCCGCTCGCACGTCCAGCCCGGTGACAACGCCATGATCGGTGGATTCATTATCACTGGAACCGAGCCGCGGACCGTCATCGTTCGCGGGCTCGGGCCTTCGATAAATGTGCCGGGATCGCTGGCCGATCCAGTCATCGAGGTTCACGGTTCTTCCGGCGAGCTGCTCGCGACCAACGACAATTGGCAAGAGGCTGCGACCAGGCAGGAAATCATCGATAGCGGTCTGGCGCCGGTGAACGATTTGGAGCCGGCGCTTTGGGGAATACTCAATCCCGGCGCTTATACGGTCGTGGTCCGGGGCAAAAACAATCTTACAGGCATTAGCTTGTTTGAAGTGTACGACCTCGATCGAACGGCCGTCTCGAAGTTGGCTAACATCTCGAGCCGCGGTCTTGTCGGGACCGGCGATGACGTGATGATCGGCGGCACAATCATTGACGGAAACACGTCGGGCGGGGTGTTGTTTCGCGCGCTCGGTCCAAGCCTGACGAATTTCGGTATCGCGAATGGATTGGGAGATCCGATCCTGGAACTCTATGACGGCAATGGCGGACTCATCGCCGTTAATCACGATTGGCGTGATGATCAAGAAGCCGAAATCAGCAACACGGGCCTGGCCCCGTCGAACGATTTGGAGTCGGCGATTGTGCGGGATCTCACGCCCGGCCCCTACACTGCGATTGTGCGGGGCAAAGATAACGGGCCCGGCATTGCGGTGGTCGAAGTTTACAACCTCAATTAGCGCTGGCAGGGCGCGCCGTGACTTTGGTCCGGAAACCGGCTAATCTTTTCCGTCAGGTGCGCGGTCGAACTTGCTTCGCAGTTTATCTGCCGTACGCACGACCGCGTCGCGCGCTCCGCCCGTCTCGGCATGAAGCTGATCAATCGCCCGATCCATGGCGGCCTTGATCGTGGCCGCCGTTCCGCCCTTCTCGACTTCGCGGATCACGACGTCTTCCAACCGCGCAATCACGCCATCAACGGTGTAACCGGGGCTCACCTTGAATTCGCTCGCCTGGTGGTGCTCGATGGCGCTGTAGACATTGATCACCCTTTCACTGTGCGAGCCCCATCGAAGCACCTTGTAGAAGAGCGCGCCTTCTCGTTCACCTCGATAGAAAAGATCGATCAGCGCCGCAGCGAGTGAGACTGGCATCAGCGCGAAGTCGCGCACGTTATCGAGAAACATCTTGAGCTGAAAGACCAGGACGTCGCGCAGGAATTTCCAGCGATCGTCCGAGTTAGTCCGCGGAACAGTGGAGAGAGGGAAGGTCATGGCGCAACGTTGTCTGACAGTAGGTTGATTACTTTTCACCGCGTATCCTGGGAAGCACAAACGCACGCGGGAATTCCTGCCGCCGCGGTGGTTCCTGGCTTCCAGATTCTTCTCCGCCGTGTGGCGGCAGAATTAGTCTGGTTGATCTGGCACCCTCCGGGCCGTATTTTCCAATTCGGAGCATCCGACGACAGCTAAACCTCAACCGGCAAGACAATGTCCATGACACCTGCGAAAGAAGACAGCAACACGAGCCCGTCGGTGAATCCCATCCCTGAGGGAATGCGGACAGTTACTCCACACCTCATCTGTGCCGGCGCGGCTGAGGCGATCGAATTCTACCAGAAGGCATTTGGAGCGGTCGAGCTCAGCCGGATGCCGGGCTCGGACGGGAAGGTAATGCATGCGAGCATCCGAATCGGCGATTCAGTCTTGATGCTCAACGACGAGATGCCCGAATGGGAATCATTCGGTCCGAAACATCTCAAGGGTTCGCCGGTAATCATCCACCTCTACGTTGAGAATGCGGATGCGGCCTTCGAGCAGGCGGTGCGCGCGGGCGCAAAGGTCACGATGCCGCTCGACGACATGTTCTGGGGCGATCGCTACGGCAAGCTCGAAGATCCTTTCGGACATCAATGGTCGATCGGCACCCACGTTCGGGATGTCAGTCCGGAGGAAATGCAGAAGGCGATGGAGCAAATGGGCTCCTGATCTTGTTCGATTTTGCCTGCGCCTGTTCGACCTCTATCTATCATCCATTACCCTTAAACTTATGAAGCGAATTCTTCTCTCTTTCCTGTTGCTTGGTTTCATGGCCGGCGGACTCCGCGCACAGAACGCGCCGGATGCGGCGGAACTGACGACGCTGCTGAAAGATTTTCTGGCCGGCGCCGGCCGAAACGATGCCGCCGTGCACGAACGCTTCTGGGCGGACGACTTGATCTACACCTCGGCGAAAGGTCGGCGCAAAGGCAAAGCCGACATCCTCCGCGAGCTGCGCGAAGAGGCCCCGCCCAAGCCCGGCGACGAAACTACGGTTTACACGGCCGAAGACATCCGCATCCAGCAATACGGCGATACCGCCATCGTCGCCTTCCGTCTTGTGGCGACCACAGACAAGGCCGGCACGAAAACGGTCGCCAATTATTTGAATACCGGCACGTTCCTAAAAAGAACCGGCAAATGGCAGGCGGTCGGTTGGCAGGCGACCATGATGCCGGCCGAAAATGAGCCGAAAAAATGAAGCTCCCGCGCGCCACTGAGCGCTGAACGGTGAGCATCTGAAATGTGGCCGCGCGGATAAATCTTTTTGTTTCGCTGCTGCTTGCCGTTCTCAGCTTGCGCGGTCCTTGCTTTGCCTCGCCGGAGCGGAGCGCTGAAGTCAGCCCGGTCCGCGATCAGTCTTCCGCCAGGCGTCCCGAGCGAAAAGCGGAAGGGAACGTTATCACCTCCGAGCGCGACCCAAAGGTGCGGATTGAGTTGCCGAAATCGGTGCAGTACGTCGGCGCAGATCGATGGATCCTCTATGGCATCGCCGATTGTGAGCTGCACGCCTTGGTCGATGCGGATCAACAGAAAAATGTGCAACGACTCTATTGGATCCAGTTTGAAGGCTATCTTCCGACACGACCAGAGTTGGCCCACCAATATGATTCGCCTCGGCACACGCAGATCGGCGGCCTCGATTTCTATGTGGATACATGGGTGGAATCGAATGACGCCCAGGAAAAACCGGGCTCGGATTCCGAGCATATCGAGGCGCTTATTCGCGGGAAGGGATACAAGCTGCCCGCGGGAATGATGTGTGTGCGTCTCGTCCACCTCCTGGATGAAAAGAAACGCCAGGAGCTGATGATCATCTACGGTGAGAATGTCGCCTCCAGCGGTTTCACCGCTGCCGACTTGCGCAAAGGCGGCAAAACCTACGATCGCTGGCCGGCCATCGAGGAAGGATTGATCGAGCGCGCCGGGAAAAAAATCTCACTCGAATGACTTCGCTTCCTTGTGCGAGCGAAAGGCCCCGAGTAGTTGAGTGCCTGCGCTTGACTGCATAGGCTCGGGTAGCGCGCGCGTCTCGCGCGTTGGTTTCGGCGTCCCGCCGAAACGATCTTTTTCGACTGAGAGCCGCCACGTCCTTGCTCCGAATCTTACCGGTCCTGATCGTCGAACTCTTCGCTCAAACGTCACCAGCAGATTTCCTTGCACGATCGTGGTTTTTTGAAGCTAATGGGGGGAGGGCTGAATGGTATCGGCCCGATAACCTTCAAAAGCGGTTTACTGAATCATGAAAGTTGCGCACTTGCTCTTTCGTTTTGTTCCACCCATTACGCTTCTGCTGGTTACCGCGCACTGCTTGTATGCTCCCATCTCGGAAGTCGAAAGCCCAACTCCCGCGCCGGAGCAGTCGACGAAGCCAAAAGTAAAACGGAAAAGTAAGCCTGCCGTCTCCGAGAGCTCGACGGCCTCCGTTAAACAGGTTGCGCCCTCACCTTCCCAGAGTAACCGGACAGCTCAGAAGCCGAGTATCTTCGAAGGCACCTGGGTGGGCAATCTGTTGGTGCCTATTACCGGAAACACCACCTTTACCTTTGTCATGAACGCGGACGGCACGCTCGAAAAGGAGACATCCGTTTTTGGATCGATGGTGAGGCCCTGCACCTCCAATGGGAAATCAATGACGTGGACCTTTGAACTGGGGGGCGTTAACACCTTCACTCCCAGTCCCGATGGAAAAACGGCCTGGCTCGTTGGTCATAGCGCGTTGGGGCATTGGTCAGGGGTGTTTCGCAAAATCTCCCGCTGATCTGCTGGCGCTTTTCCGCAGCGCAGGCTTACCTCCCGTAACATATTTACGGCATCGACAATCTTGCGGTGAAGAGTTGGCCTTCGGCATTGCATTCGTACACCGCTGTCGCCCAATCGTTGGCGAACTTCAGCGTGAAAGACTCGGGCTTCCATTGAATGTTCTTGGGCTTGGAGACCACTTCGTCCGTGACCGCGCGCAAGGTCCTCCCATCCCACACTCCATTGAATTTCACGATCGTGTCGCCCGATTTGCTGCTTTGAGTTTGGGTCCCGGACTTGCGGTCGGACGCGAGCGTGATCGTCAAGGGAACACCAGCGCCCCTCTCGTCACTCTCCCGGCGGATCGTGCCTTTATAGACCGAGGCCGCGCGCACCGCGGACGGGGATTGCGCTGATAAGTCGGCGCCGTAGGTCTTCCCTTCCGCCACGCACTGGTAAGAAGCCGACTTTCCGTCGTCGCCAAAGCGCAAGATGAAAGACTCGGGCGCCCATTGAATTCCGTGAGGTTGCGAAATCACATCGCTGGTTACGGAATGCAAGACCGTTCCGTCCCAGACTCCGGTGAATTTCACGACAAAGTCGCCTCGCTTGCTGCTTTGCGTCATCGTGCCGGACCTAAGATCGGAATTGAGTTTTATCTCTATCGGACGCGACGAAGCGCTGCCCTCGTTCAGGACCCGGATCTCTCCCGTGTAAACCGGCGCCGGTTGCACGAGCGAAACGCTCTCCTTAAGTCCTTTCGCGGAATCAATCGCTGCATTTAGTTTGCGAGGCAGATAACCCTCGCGGACGAAAAGAAAGGTTGCGTCGCCGGCAAGAAACTCGGCTGTTCGCAGCGGGGTCGTCCCGATCAGTTCTCCATTCCGAAAGACTTTTGCGCCATTTGGTTCCGAGGAGAATTCCAGCCACGCTTTTACAGGCTGCTCCGGCGGGTTAAGGGTCGTTTCCTTGGGAGGACTGGCTCGCGCTGAGTCGGGCACGATCACCGCTGGGGAAATCGCGGTCGCTGGAGGGAGCCGTGGTTCTGCCGGTGGGAGATCGGATTTTTCCATGTCGTTAGGCCGCTTCGTCGTCTGCTGGCTGCGTTCCTGTGGACGAAGGCCGAGCCATGCCGCCCACGCGACCGCAATCGCCAGAGCGACGGCAGCCCCGATGAGAATTTTCTGGCGCGAGCGGGCGGGGGCCGGCGTTGGCGCTGAGGGCGGCTTGTTCTCTCCCGCCTGTTCCTTCGGCGGCGCCGCGGCCTCGACCACTGTGCTGATGCCCATAATCAAGCGGTCGGCGTGCTGATGAAAATCCAAACCGC
>Ga0193744_1000115_pt1 | contig 28413 bp, 24 predicted proteins | sample L1a1metaG_FD_143056 | JGI IMG/M metagenome (GOLD analysis project Ga0193744, IMG submission 143056) | Soil microbial communities from a riparian zone of the East river system, Colorado, United States - L1a1 | ecosystem: Environmental > Terrestrial > Soil > Riparian zone | place: USA: East River...
ATTCCGGTCGTCCGCACCGAGACCCCAATTGATTCCGCGATCTCCCGGACGAGTGGACGTTGTGCGCGGCGCGCGTCGCTGGTCAGAAATGCCGCGGAGTTCTGCCTCGGCTTCGGCCCGTTCCTCAACTGCCCCCGCCAGGAGTAACAACGGCACCGAGAGAACGATCAGGAATATTTGAATCGAGAGTGCGTTTTGTTCCGCGGACCCTCCCGAAAAAGGACCATGTCCGTGGGCTGCACTCCAAATGGCCGTGAAAGCAACCATCGAAATGACGGTGCCCGCTCCACGCGAACCGAAGCGAACCGCCGCCCACAAAAGAAAAGGGAACGGCAAGACCAGCAGCGCCGAATCTGCTCCCGATCCCGTGCCCCAGAGGACAACGAAACTAACCGAAAGCAGGCCGGCCAGCAAAAGACCTCCTTCCAGATAACGCAGCGGCCGCGCCCGCCGGAGCGCCGCGATTCCAGTGGTCGCCCAGGTCACGATCACCGGGACCACAATGAGCGCGGCCAGAACGTTCGAAGTGAAGCGGATGCGAAAAAGCTCCCAGTAACCGCCCTGGCCCCAATCGTTCCACCGGACAAAGCCGGCATCCAAAAAGGAAGAAAGGAACGGACCAAAAAAGGCGACCGAAAGGGTAAAGATGCCGACATTGCGCAGACTGTTGAAGCGAAGAGGGCCGCCAATTAAATACCGGGCCAGCCCGGCGCCGATGACTGCTTCACAACTGTTGCTGACGAACCAGCAGAGGATCATTGTCGGAGGAACCTGACTTTGGAGCTGCGCCGCCCAATGCGCGGGCAACGCCGCCAGGAGCACAACCCACCAGGTGCGCGGGGGCGTGAGAAGAAGCGCTGCGACCAGAATCGCGTTTGGAGGCCAGAGGACCGAAACCGGGTGCGGTTGGAAGGTCAGGGCGAACCCTAGCTTCGCACCGAGGTAATAGGCGACGAAGACGAGCAATGCTGTCGTGATCTTGCGCCAATCGATCAACGTTCCCCAAGCGCCCGTGCGCGGCGCACGTGATTGAACTTCGGTCGCCTCAAAGGGCAGGGACAGGCCTCTCATGATCGCTCCTCAACGGCGCAGGCGCTCCAGCGTTTGTCGCCGGATCGAAAGGTGGGTTGGACGCAACAACTCGCCTTCGCTGCGTGACCCGCCTGGCACGCATCTCCCTCGAGAGCCCGAAAGCCCTGGCTCTGGAATGATTTTCCACCGGACCGATTATCTTACACCCGGTGTCGGTATGGAAAAGCCTTATGTGATCGAGGGGGGAAATCGTAACCCAGTTGTAACAATCGAACCAATTTGGTGGCCTCCGACGACCGAAGGAAATGAGGTGTTAATTACGGCAATTGGTAATACACGACTCGCAACGGGTTTTCGGCTTTTCGATGCATGCCTCGAGGTATCGGAATTTTCGCGGGTGTCGTACGATTGTTCGCACGATTCCGCCCCTTTTTCATATTCCTCTTTACAATCGCTTTCACACGGCTGCCACTCCATGGCGGTTGGGAGGAATCTGCCGTGGGCGCTCTGAGAAAGAACGGTGTGGTACAGGGTTCGAACCTGTGAAGGCCTAACGTGTCAACCCACTGCGACGCGTGGCAGCCTGACCGAAGCGGTTAGCCGTGACCGCAGATAGGACCAAGGTCCAATGGCGAGGAACCGATCATCTGGAGAATTGAACCTATGCAAGCCAGACGCGTTATCGCAAAATCCGGCCAGCGGGAATTAAACGAGGGATACTGAAATGGAATCACCTATGCGAGCATGTGTCGTTCACAGTCAAGACGTCGATTCGGTTGACGCGGTCGCGGAACTGATTGCTGGCGCGAAGGTCGAGCTGGGAGCGTCCTTACCCCGCGTGGCGATGCTGTTTGCCGGGATCGATCACGACTTCGCGGTTGTGCTCGAGCAGATCAACGCCCAGTGGCCGGGGATCGCGCTGATCGGTTGCACGACCGACGGTGAGTTGTCATCACATATCCTCTTCGCGGAAGACTCGCTCGCTCTGGTCTTGCTCTCGGGCGATGACTTTCACGCGGTGTCCGGTGTGGCCAGGTCGGTCTCGACCGATGTGGCGGGGTCTATTCGGACCAGCGTCAATGAAGCGGTCGAGCGTTTGGCTGGAACGGGCGACAATGGCGGAGCGCCCCGGCTCTGCATCACCATGCCCGACGGCCTGACTGTGAGCGGATCTGCTGCGCTCGATGCGTTGCGAGCGGCATTGGGCGACGCGGTCCCGATCTTCGGCGGCACTGCCGGCGACCAATGGCGTTTCAAGGGCACCAAACAGTTCCACGGCACGGAAGTGCTCCAGGATTCCGTGCCATTCCTCCTCTTCGATGAGGGTGTCGTCTTTTCTTTTGGTGTTGATACGGGATGGCGGCCCATCGGGCGCGAAGGGCGGGTCACTGAGGTCGAGGGCCACATAGTCCGGGCGATCGACGGCAAGCCCGCGACCGCGTTCTACCGGGAGTTCCTGGGTAATGCCGACATCACGCAGCTGACGGAGTATCCGCTGGCGGTAACGGCCGAGGACGGTCGAGGTGGTGCGGACTCCTATTACCTGCGTGCTCCAGGCCGGACCGATGAGGCCACCGGCTGTATCCACTTCCTCGGCGATGTGCCGGACGGCGCCCGTGTCCACATCACCACAACCAATCGCGACCAGATTCTGGACGCGACCCGCACCTCTTTTCAGCACGCCCTGGATGATTTCCCTAAGGACTCCGGCGATGCCGGCAAGCCGGCCCTCGCCCTGTGCATCTCCTGCGCCGGGCGGAAGCAGATCCTGGGTTCTCGGACTCAAGAGGAGGCGCGCATCGTCAACGAACTCCTCGCGGGTGTGCCAGCCGTGGGGTTCTACGGATATGGCGAAATCGCCCGGCTGGCGAAGGATGGTATCTCGCATTACCACAACGAGACGTTCACGACGCTCCTGTTAGGCGGCCGAGGCGGGAGTGCGTGATGGCGACCGACAACGTCGGCAAGCTAGAGAAGGAAATTCGTTCCCTCAAGAAGCAGGTGGAGCGGCTGGAGGCGAGCCGCGCCACGTTTGAGCTGATGGTCGACCGCAACGACAAGCTGCTCAGCCGCCAGCTCGAGCAGACGCAGCGTCAGGCCGAAGAGCTCAACCGCATCAACCTTCTCACCGACAGCGCCCTCGACCTCGCGAACGCCGGATACTGGCACTTGCCGCTGGACAACTCCGGCTGGTACAACTCCTCTGAGCGCGCAGCAAGGATATTGGGAGACCTGCCGAGCCCGGGTCACCGCTACCGGTTGGACGAATGGGCCGAGCATGTTCGAGAAGGCGACGAAGCGATCGCCAAGGTCACGGCCGAGAATTTTGCCGCCGCCATCGCCGGCACCATCCCGGTGTATGACGCGATATACGCGTGCAAGCGGCCGATCGATGGACGCGTGGTCTGGATCCACGCTCTGGGACACGTGGTGAAGGATGCCAACGGAAAACCGATCGATATGTACGGCGTGGTTCAGGACATCACTGCGTTCAAGCAGTTGGAGACTGAACTCCGTCTGGCCATGCAAAAAGCCGAGGACGCCACCAAGGCCAAGAGCGCGTTCCTGGCTAACATGAGCCATGAGATTCGCACGCCGATGAATGCCATCATCGGTCTCTCTCACCTCGCCCTCAAGACGCCTCTAAATCCCAAGCAGCGGGACTACGTGAGCAAGGTCCACAACGCGGGCACGTCGCTCCTCCACATCATCAATGACATCCTCGATTTCTCAAAAATTGAGGCCGATAAGCTCGACCTCGAGACGACCGATTTCGAGCTCGACGAGGTGATCAGCGCGGTCACCACCCTCACGGCGCAAAAAGCGCACGATAAGGGGCTCGAGTTCCTGATCCACGTCGCGCCCACGATTCCCGAGCAACTGCGGGGCGACCCGCTTCGCCTCGGTCAGATCCTAATCAACTTCGTCAACAACGCGATCAAGTTCACGGAGCAGGGCGAGATCGGCTTGAGCATCGATCTGCTCGAACGCGCCGGCGATAAGGTTCAGCTTAAGTTCTCTGTGCGCGACACCGGCATCGGCATGACGGGCGAGCAGGCGGCGACACTCTTCCAGCCTTTTTCCCAGGCGGACACGTCCACGACGCGCAAACATGGGGGCACCGGCCTTGGCCTCTCGATCTCGCGCAAGCTCGCCGAGCTGATGGGCGGTCGCGTCTGGCTGGAAAGCGAACCGGGCGTCGGCAGCACTTTTAATTTCACAGTCTGGCTGGAGGTAGGCGCTGCCACCGGCTCGGGAAAAATCATACCGGAAAAATTGGCTCAACTCCGCGTGCTCGTCGTTGATGACAACCCCGCCGCGCGCGAAATCCTGCAGCAACCTTTGAGCACGCTGACCGCGCGAGTGGACACCATCGCTACCGGCAAGGAAGCCATCGCGGCGGTCCAGCAGCACGATGCGACCGACCCGTACGATATCGTGTTCATGGATTGGCGCATGCCGGGCATGGACGGGTTGCAGACCAGCCGCCACATCAAGAGCGACGAGACGTTGACGCATCCGCCGGCCATCGTGCTGGTCACTGCGTTCGGGCGCGAAGAAGTCCGCGAGGAAGCCGAGCGATTGCAACTGGATGGTTTCCTCGTCAAGCCCGTGACCAAGTCCATGATCGTGGACACGCTTGTCAACGTGTTCGCGCACGAGGGCGAAGCTGCCAGTGTCGCGACGGAGGGCGAACAGGCCATGCGCTTGCGCGGAGCACGGATTCTTTTGACCGAGGACAACGAGATCAATCAGCAGATTGCCGTCGAGCTTCTCGAAGGCACCGGCGCGATGGTGAAAGTCGCCAACAATGGACGCGAGGCGGTGGAGATTTTGTCCAACGGTCCACAACCGCCACCGTTCGACGTGGTGCTGATGGATTTGCAGATGCCGGAGATGGACGGCTATCAGGCGACCGCCAAACTGCGTTCCGACTCGCGTTTCGCAGCCCTGCCGATCATCGCCATGACGGCGCACGCTACGATCGAAGAACGCCAGCGCTGTCTCGCCTCCGGGATGAACGCCCATATCTCGAAACCAATCGATCCCAGTGCGCTGTTCGAAACCGTGGCGCGGTATTATCGGCCCGCCCCGGGAACGTCGGCATCTGTTCCAGCAATTGCCAAAGCCGCGGCGACGGTTGTCCAGACAGACGGCGTTCCAATGGAAATACCCATCGTGGAAGGTCTCAATTCCGCCGACGGCCTGCTCCGGGTCGCCGGCAATCGGAAACTTTATTTGAAACTCCTCCGCCAGTTCTGTGTGCAGCAGTCGGACGCGCCCGGGCAGATCATCGAATTGCTCGAGGCCGGTGATCGGCCCGCGGCTGAGCGGATAGCGCACACAGTCAAAGGAGTTGCTGGGAACCTTGGCGTGAAGGCAGTGCAGCTGGCGGCGGGTGAATTGGAGAAGGCCATTCATGATGGCGACGACGCTGCGCGGTTGGAATCGCTGCGCCAGCAGTTCGCGACTGTGCTCACCCCGTTCGTTGACCGTCTCCGCGCCGCGCTGGGCGAAAAACCAGCGTCCCCCGCCGCGCCCAAAGCCATGGTGGTTGATTCTGCACAACTGAAGCTGGTGGTTGAGCAAATGACCAGGTACCTGATCGAGTTCGACGCCGCGGCATCCGATTGCCTTGAAGCCAATCGCGGCGTGTTTGCTTCACTCTTTTCCGCCGAGGAGTTTGGGAAATTTGAGCAACAGGTCCAGGGCTACGCTTTCGGTGAAGCGCTGGCCCAGTTGGAACACGCGGCCGGGGCGTCCCACGGCTAAGGAAATCTGGTTATGCCTTCTCGCATTCTAATCATCGACGACGCGCCGGCGAACATTCAGACCCTATCCACCATTCTTAAGGAGCGAGGTTACAACCTCAACATCGCCACCAATGGCCGGCAGGGGCTCGAAGTTCTGGAACGCATCCGGCCCGATTTGATCCTCCTCGACATTATGATGCCCGAGATGGACGGCTTTGAAACCTGCCGTCGCATCAAGGCCTCATCCGCCTGGCGGGAAATTCCGATCATCTTTCTCACCGCAAAAACCGATACGGAAGACATCGTGCGCGGCTTTGAGTTGGGCGCCGTGGATTACGTCGCCAAACCGTTCAACGCGCACGAACTGCTGGCGCGCGTGAACACGCATCTCACCCTCGACCATCTCCACCGGGAGAACGAGCGCCTGCTCCTCAACGTGCTGCCGGCTTCCATCGCCAACAAACTCAAGCAGCAAGTCGGGATCATCGCGGATCGCTTCGACGACGCCTCGGTTCTCTTCGCCGACATTGTCGGATTCACATCCCTGTCAGCGCGGCTTTCGCCCACAGAATTGATTGAGTCGCTGAACCGTGTCTTCTCCGGGTTTGACGAACTCGCCGACCACCACAAGTTGGAAAAGATCAAGACCATCGGCGACGGCTACATGGTGGCCGGTGGCCTGATCGAGCAGAATGCGGATCATCTCGCCGCCATGGCCACGATGGCGCTGGCGATGCACGAAAACGTCCGCAAGTTGAACAGCGAGTTCGGCGGCCTCAGCGTGCGTATCGGGTTGCAGGCCGGCAGCGTCATTGCCGGCGTCATCGGCATCCGCAAATTTATTTACGACGTCTGGGGTGACACGGTGAACACCGCAAGCCGGCTTGAATCGCATGGCGCGCCCGGTCGTACTCACGTCAGCGAAACGGTGTTCGAGAGACTCCAAGGACGCTTTGCTTTCGAGGCGCGAGGAACGATTGAACTCAAGGGTCGAAGCCCGATGAACACCTATTTTCTGGACGCACCAACCCCGTAAAAACCTACCTGACTGCCGAGTTTTGCTCGTGGACCATGTCCAGGCGAACATCGACATTCTAGTTGAGGGCTTGAAGCCGGATCACAAACTCAGCCTTGCGCTAAACGGCGAGATGGCCCCGCAAATGGCCGCCGGCCCTGGTGCCGTTTGTGGATCATTTCGAGAGTCGCCTCTCCTTGACTTATTCTTTGTCTGAAGCTCGATTCCCCGCGCGGCCCGGATCGCGATCGCACTGCTTATGACTCTCGCGTGCGACAAGAGTGTTACAGCCGAGTGTTACAATGGCCCCAGCAGCCTCCCTCCGAAAATAAGCAAGTCTCTGTTGCGCTGGGGCGAAAGATGGTGCGCGGTACAGGGTTCGAACCTGTGACCCCTACCGTGTCAAGGTAATGCTCTACCACTGAGCTAACCGCGCGCTTTTCTCCGGCGAGAGGGATTATGGGCTGCACGGAATTGATTGGCAAGTGACGCGGACAAGCGCAAGGAGGGACGAGCTTCTGCTTGTTCTTGGGGACATGCGGAAGCATGTCCCTCCGAGAGAGAGCGCGCCTCGGTGCGCTAAATTAAGCCGCAAGCTTCGCGGCGTCTTTGTGGCCGAGAATCCGCACCGTTTGCTGAAGCTGCTCTACTTTCAGCGGCTTCTTCAAAACGGTGATGGGCCCTTTGGACAAAATCCGATCGAGCATTTCGCTGTCGGGATAACCGGTAATGACGACTATCGGTAATTCGGGATCGGCCTCTTTCGCCGCGTCGTAGACATCATCGGCCGGCCCATCCGGCAATTTCAAATCGAGAAAAAGAAGATCGAATTTTTGTTTCTCGAGCGCGGCGATCGCTTCCTTGACGGTCCCGACGACGACCCGACTGAAGCCGATTTTCTTGAGGAAAATCTTGAAGAGACTTTGGAGACTTTCGTCGTCATCGACCACCAGCACAGTCGGCTGACCCGACTTGTCTTCCTTCAAGATGTCCTTATCGAGCGACGCTTTCTTGATCCGCCAACGGCCCCCAATCTGGATCGCGGGGAGCTGCCCGCGTTGCACCAGGTAGTAAACGGTCGGCAACGGAATCCGGAGATATTTAGCGGTTTCCTTGACCGTCAAAAGGTTGTGCATTGGAGAAAAACAGCAACTTGGCCCTCAATGGGCAAGCCTTTTCGCAAGAGGCAAGCATTATTACTTTTATGGCTTGTGTCAATCTTTAGTTCAAACCGGGTTGGCGAAGAATGAGGCTCGACGCCGGTTTTCCGGCCGGTTTTGGCGTTTGAAGGGCCAAAGGAGCGGCACGCGAAGGTCACATCCCGACTGGACAAGGCGGGAGCGGCAGTTGACTATTCCCCCCTTTCGATGAGCGCTCTTTTCTTCAAGCGGTTTTTGCAACGCCCATTTCAAATCGCTTCCATCATCCCGAGCTCGAAGGCGCTGGTGAAGCGGGTGGCCCGCAAGATTGACTTTAGCGAACCGCGGGTGATCGCAGAGTACGGTCCCGGCGAAGGCGTTCATTCTCGCGAGATCGCGCGCCGGATGCCGGCTGGATCCAAGCTGCTCCTCTTCGAGCTGGATGCCGCCTTTTCGCGCGACCTCCAGCGGCAGTTCGCGAACGATCCACGTGTGCACGTGATCAACGGCGACGCTGCGCGTTTGCCGGAGGAACTCGAGCGTCGCGGGATCGAGAAGTGCGATTACATCATTTCCGGCATCCCGTTCAGCATCCTTGAAATAAAAAAGAAACGCGCCCTTTTGGAAAAAACATATGAGGCGCTGGCGGACGGGGGCAGCTTCATCATCTACCAGGTCACAAACGAACTGCGGCAGCACGCGAAGCTGTTCGACGGGGCGGATTCGGAATACTTCCTGCAAAATATTCCGCCGATGTTCATCACCGTTTTTCATAAGGCGAATCGGCGGAACGGACATAAGCGTCCTCTCCGGCAGGCAGCGGAATTTTCCACAAACCATCGTTCGGCATGATGTCGATGCGGCTGGAAAAGGACTCGATGGGCGAGATGTCTGTCCCGGAGTCGGCGCTTTACGGGGCGTCCACGCAACGCGCGGTCCTGAATTTTCCGATTAGCAGTTATCGTTTTTCGCGGCCCTTCATTCGTGCTCTCGGCTTAATCAAGTGGGCCGCCGCGCAGGCGAATGCGGATCTCGGTTTGCTCGACGCGCATCGCTGCGCCTTCATTGTCCAGGCCGCGGAAGAAGTGGTGGAGGGAAAACTCGACCAGCATTTCCCGCTCGATATTTTCCAGACCGGTTCCGGGACGAGCACGAACACGAACGCCAACGAAGTCATCTCGAATCGTTGCTGCCAGCTGGCCGGGAAAGCGATCGGCGCGCGCGATCCGGTTCATCCGAACGATCACGTCAACATGGGTCAGTCGAGCAACGACGTGATCCCATCGGCCATTCACATCGGCGCGGCGGAACAGCTCCAAAACTGTCTCATCCCCGCGCTGGAAAAGCTGCACGGCGCGCTCGATCAAAAGGCGAACGAGTTCTGGGGGATCATTAAAATTGGGCGTACCCATTTGATGGACGCGACGCCGGTCCGGCTCGGACAGGAGTTCAGCGGGTACGCGTGGCAGGTTCTTTATGGAGTCGAGCGCGCGAAACGGGCCATTGCGGTCCTGGAGGAACTCGCTTTGGGCGGAACCGCTGTCGGGACAGGCTTGAACCGGCACATCGAATTTCCGGGCAAAGTCATGCGCCATCTCGAGCAGCGCACCGGGATCAAATTTCGCGAAGCGCAAAATCATTTCGAAGCGCAGGGCGCCAAGGACGCGGTCGTGGAAGCAAGCGGTCAATTGAAAACGATCGCAGTCAGCCTTTTCAAAATCGCGAACGACATTCGCTGGCTTGGCAGCGGCCCGCGTTGCGGCATCGGCGAGATTCGCCTGCCCGCCACGCAGCCTGGGAGCTCAATCATGCCGGGCAAGGTAAATCCCGTCATGTGCGAGGCGCTCATGATGGTTTGCGCGCAAGTCATCGGCAACGACAGCTGCGTGACCTGGTCGGGCGCGAATGGGAATTTCGAGCTGAACGTGATGATGCCGGTGATGGCGCATAATCTTCTCGAGAGCATCCGGCTCCTGGGCAACGCCGCGGATGCCTTCTGCGAAAAATGTGTGGTGGGGATTGAAGCGAACGAAGAGCGTTGCCGCGAATTGGTCGAGCTGTCGATGGCGATGGTCACGAGTCTGGCGCCAAAGATTGGATACGATCGCGCGGCGGAGATCGCGAAAGAAAGCGCCCGGACGGGACGGTCGGTCCGCGAGATTTGCGCCGATAAGAAAGTGTTGCCCGCGGAGGAGCTGGCGCGCGCGCTCGATCCGGTCGCAATGACAGAGCCCGGCGGCGAAGGTTCCGGCGGCGGCTAAGGATCATGTCCAGAATCAGAGCCGCGGCGGCGGTCGTTGCCTTGGTTTCGACGCTCACAAATCTATCCGGCGCGCCGGAAAAAAAAGCGCTCGATCTGGGCGCGATCATTACGAAAGCCGACGCCGCGACCGCTCTCGGCGAGCCGGTCAAAGATCCGCAATCGCGCAACGATGGGGGCGCGGACGGCTCCTATTCGCGTTGCAATTATTATAGCGAGAATCCGGGCCGCTCCCTGGTTTTGCGGCTGCGGCAAGCTTCCGCCGGTCAACTGGAGCCGGCGAAACAACTGGACGAGTTGATGGCGGGCAACGTGAAGATAAAAGCGCTTCCGGGCTTCGGCGAAAAAGCCGCGCTGGCGAGCGAAGGCGGGCCTGGCGGTGTCTCCCATCTCCTGATGCTTTATGTCGTGAAAGGGAACGCGCTCGTCACCATCGGGATTGGTGGGATTAATGACGAGAAAGTAGCGCTGGAGAAGGCCAAGGTGCTCGCGCGCAAAATCCTGAAAAAACTTTAGCTTCCGAACCCACGCCTTTCGATATGGTCGCCAACGTCAACGGTCCTCAGTTCTCTGGAGGCGCGAACATCGCGATCAAGTGCCCGAGCCACACCTACGAACAAACGCTCGCCTTCTATCGCGACACGCTCGGGCTGCCGTTGATCGAGGAAGAGGATGACGGCTGCATTTTTCAATTCGGCCCGAATCGGCTCTGGATCGATCGCGTGCCGAATTTGAGCCACCCGGATATCTGGCTCGAGCTGGAAACAAACGACACGGAAGCGGCCGCGTCGTATTTAAAGATCAACGGGGTCCAACGCCGGGACGAAGTGGAGCAGTTGCGCGAAGACTTTGACGGCTTTTGGATCTCCGATCCCGCCGGAGTGATTCATCTCGTGGTGGGTGACGAGGAGTAAATATAGAGCGCACAAGCGCCTCTATATTCAGATGCGGCGGCCGACGATCACGAGATCGCGCTCGATGCCATCGACTCGGGCGATCAGTGGCAAAACCCCCCAACGTTCGAAACCGAAGCGCTCGAATAATCGCAAGCTCGATTCGTTGTGCCCGAAAACACAACCGACCAAGGCGGTGATTTCCAGTTTTGGAGAATGGGAAATCGCCTTTTCCAGCAGAGTGCCGCCCACGCCGGTTCGGCGAAAACTTTCCCTGACATAGACACTGATCTCAACCGTCCCGCGATAGGCCTCGCGCCTGATGTAAGGATGAAAGCTGAGCCAGCCCGCGATCTGTCCATCGATCTCGGCCACCCAAAGCGGAAGGGATTCGGCCGAATGCTCGCGAAACCAAGGCAGCCGTTCCTCTACTGAAACCGGTTCCAGCTGCGCCGTCGAAATCCGGCCCTGAATCGCCGCATTATAGATCTCGACGATCGCCGGCAGGTCCGCTTCCACAGCGTCACGGATAACTGCTTCCTGTAGCGGCGGTCTATGACCGCCGGGCTTAGTTGGATTCGCGACGACGGTCATAGACCGTCGCTACAGCGCGACCAGCGCCGTTTGAAAAAAGATATTGTCGAAAGTCGGCTGGAAGGCGCGCCCGGTCGTTTCGCCAATGCGAAACCGGACGCTGATTTCCGTCTGCGCTGCGCAGTGCACCTCGACTTCGGTGCGGCCGCGTTGCGCGAGCATGGTGCGGATGGCGCCGGCCGCGAGTTCGGGCGTATTGCAGTCCCGGCTGAGGTGACCGAGCACCACGCGTTCGATTTTTCCGGAAAGGAGTTGCTCGATTACGGTGGCGGCCGCCGTGTTCGAAAGATGGCCGTGGCGCGATTGGATCCGCTGCTTCACCGGCCAGGGGCGATGCGGGTCGTCCTGCAAAAGCTTTTCGTCATGGTTCGTTTCGATCACGAGGGTGTGCACCTGACGCAAGCGTTCGACCACCATCTTGGTGGCGTAACCGAGGTCGGTGATGAACCCGAGCGCGCTGGCGCCGGAGTAAAATGCGTAACCGACCGGATCGACCGCATCGTGCGGGACCGAAAAGGTCTGGACGTGAATATCGCAGATCGAGAAATCCGCTCCGGTTCGAAACAACCGCCAGTTCCGGTGATCGGACAAGGTGCCGCAGCGGATCGCTTCGGCCGTGAGCGAATTGCAGTAGATCGGGATCTGAAATCTGCGGCAGAGCACTTCGAGACCACAAACGTGATCGCCATGCTCGTGGGTGAGGAGCACGCCATCGAGCTGCCGCGGAGTGATTCCGCATTGCTCCAGGCGCAGGACGAGCTGGCGCGCGCTCAACCCGCCATCGACCAAAAGCCGGCAATGATCGGTCGCGACGAGCGCGCTGTTGCCGGCGCTGCCGCTGCCGAGCATGGTCAACGTGAACACGAACGATTAGTAGCGGACGCGATCGAGTTTCTCAACAGAATTGGATTCGACCGCACAAAAAATCGCGAGCTGCGCTTCGATCTTGCACTCGACCGCGCGGCTCTGCACCATCGCCGCATGAAACCAATCTTCCTTTCAATCCTGCTCGGCGCCGTCGCCTTCCTTCAACCCGCGATGATGCGCGCCGACGAGGCCAGCCATCGCAAGGCTGCCGAGTCATTGCTGAGCCAGATGAACATGGACGCGGTCTTGAGCCAGACCATCGATCAGACGCTCCAGATGCAGATCAAGGCGAACCCGGCCATTGCTCCCTACGAACAGGAGATGAAAAACTTTTTGAAAAAATATATGAGCTGGGCCGGGCTCCAGGAGGACATGGTGAAACTTTATGCGGACGCTTTTACGGAAAGCGAATTGAACGAGCTGAGTAAATTTTACCAGACGCCCGTCGGAAAAAAGACCCTGCAACAAATGCCGGTGTTGATGTCGAAAGGCGCCGAGATCGGTCAACGCCGGGTGCAGGAACATTTGCCGGAATTGCAGAACACCATCGCCGAAAAAGAGAAGGCGAAGGGCGGAGCGAAGAAGCCGTAGCCCCTGCGTTTAGGAAGCGTTCATGAGCGCGAGAACGCGCTCCTTTTTTGCACCGTAATCGAGCGAGCGAAACCGGCGGATCTCGTCCAGCCGGCGCATGCCGTTCAGGGTATCGAGAAACTGCGTGTAACTGGCGGCGAGTTCCGTCGTCTCGAGATATCTCCCCCGCAGATTCCGATCGTGAACTGCGCCGGGGTTTTGCGACGCGAACAGATGAAAGCGCAGCCAGCGGCGGTCGGTCCGTGAAACTTTTTGGGTCTTGCGAAAAAATGCGACGAACAAGAGCAGGACGAGGTAGGTATCGACCTGCGCCTGGAGCTCGAGATTGCGCGCGAAATCTTCCGAGTGGATCTCGCGCTGTCCGAGCTTGAACTGAAGCGCGGCGTGGAGCGCGTGATTGATTTCTTCCACGAAGGCGATGAGCGACCGGATGTTATGATCGCTCAAGCCCGAGCGCGGATCGTGACGCTCGAGCTGCTCGATCAGCCAGCGCGAATAATAAATGCCGACATAGAGCTGGTCGTCTGCGCGCCGGAGAAAGGTGCGGGCCAGCTCGCTCAACTCGCGCGCCGAGGCGCCGGCCAGGCGCGAGAGTTGGGCGCAACGGCCGCGATCGATCAGGCAATCCTCCAGGTTGATTCCAACCTGCGCGTAGGTCCGTTCGAAGAGCCGCTGGATTTGGCTGAAGAGCGTTTCGTTCACAGGAGCAGCGATGGAGCCATCTCTTCATCGAGGTTGAGCAGTCGATCGGAGAGCTGGTTAAGGGCGAGCCGCACTTCATGGAAACGGTCCGCCAGCCCTTCATAGACGTCGCTCAATTCGCAGCGGCGGGCGGTCGCGTGCGACGAAACGAGTTGATAATTGGTCCGGCCGATCTGCTCATAGAAGGCGAGATCGGGCGCGCCGCGCAAACTGCGATGCTTCGTGTTCTCGTGAAAGATGCCGCTGATGAAGAGCGAGTAATTGCCGACGTGCGCTCGAAGCAGGAACGCCTGTTCCGGAGTGGCGCGGGTGAGCGCAATCAGCATGTCGGAGACATACTGGCGTCCGCCCTCGCCGCTCAGATGCGGCGCTTGCAGGCCATTGACCCGCGAAAAAGTTTCGAGGAGCGACGCCACGTAATCGCACAACTTGCGATCGACGATCCCCACGTCGCGCAAGACATGACGCGCCAGGACGTAGAAATAGAAGTGTGACGAGATGTAAAGATGACCGGCGTTGGACAGGATGGCCTCGATCAGCTTCGGGGAATCGAGCACGGAATCGCGCGTGTCCGAGTCGCTCAACAGTTCGATGAGGGAGACGTGATCGGTGCGGGAACGCGCGAGAGTGCGCACGACAAAGTCGAAATCCGCCGCCGTAAACCGCTCCCGACAATTCGCCCGAATCATCGAGAGCGAAGTATTAGCATCGCGCGTGCCGCTGACAAGCCTGTTGCGAGAAGAGGTCGCTGCCAAAGGCGCGTTTGATACGACTCACTTTCGCGGCCGGCGAATCAACATGTCGTATTCCGAATGATGACCGATCCAACCCAGATCATGAAATGGCCCTCTCGCTGCGCGATCGCACGGTAATGAATTCCAACACGCGCGGAATAGAGTGTGGGATGGCCCCCCAAGGGTTTGAATCGAATTGAGCGATGTTTTGGATCCGATTGCCAGAGCCGGTAACATTTGTCCGCCAATCGTTGCGCTCGCTCCGGCAACAAAGCGTAACGCTGCCAGAATTCCGGGGTGGTTTTTGAGATCAAGCTTTTGGCTCGGGCCAATCGCGCAACGTTTCTTCGCGGACGACGCTACGCGCCTCTTCAATAAGAAAATCGAGTTTTCTGGCGGCCGCATCTCTGGCCATTTCCCGATCCCAATTGTCATCCACGTCCAACAACCAACTCAGCAACTCCTCCCGCTCATTCACCGAGAGCGCGCCCGCGGCCTTTTTGATCTCGTCCACCGTGCTCACTCTGAAATCATAGGGGGTTGATTTCGCTCTGCAACATCGATCACCGCTCGACGGGAGATCCCCGCGTCGGTCTATCCCAAAGATCGAAAACCTGCTTGGCCAGTTTACCAATCCAATCGAACCACAGTGGCTATTACGGGTGCATCGACTCTCTCCTGTCTTAAAAACAAATTGCGATGGCACTTCGCTAACATCCGGCTTGTTGAATCGCATTGATCTTCGCTACGCTCTTCAGTCGATGATCTTGATGCGCATTCTCGTTACATCCGCATCGCTGCTTCTCCTCGCGCAGACACGGCTCCTGGCCAACGGCGGCGCGTGGCAAACCGGCGTTCCGGTCACGGGCAACGGCGCGGCCTCGGACCAGAAGCGTTCGACCAACGTGACGATCGAGAACGAAAACCTCGTGATCGATCTGCACCAGGAATTTGCCGCGGTGGAGGTGCGGTACCGGATGCGGAATACCGGTCCCGAGGTCGAGCAGGATTTCTTTTTTCCGGTGGAGCGCTGGGCGGAGATCGAGACTGAGGCCGTCTACAATACCGAGACGGAGTTAAAAAATTACGTCATTGCGGCGGACGGCACCGAGCTGAAATCGGAGAGCGTTGACGCGAAAGGAGCGAAGCCGAAAGCAGAGACTGATCCGAAGTGGGGCGAGTTCAAACCGGCGAAACGGCTCTGGATGAAATCGCGCATCCCGTTTGCGCGCGGGCAAAGCCGCGAGGTGACGATCCGTTATCGATCTCCGTATGCGGCCAACGAAAATTCGGTTTCCGAGGATGCTGAAGTGAGCGATGCCTATTTTCGCTATTCGCTCTCGCCGGCGGCGACGTGGAAGGGGCCGATTGGAAAAGGGACGATTACGGTGAACTTCCTGCACCCGCGCCCGGAGGAGATCGTCATCTCGAAACCAAAGGAGCGATTCAAGAAAATCACCGACAAGCAACTCGTGTGGGAGTTTCACGATTTGAAGCCGACTCTGGCCGACGATATCAAAATCATTGTCCATCCCGCCTACGCCACTACTCCGGCGTACGCGGAACATCCGGATTCCGACCACCCTCGTTTCCGGGCCGATTATATTACCCAGGGCAATCGGTACTTCCTTCAGCACACCGATTACGAGGCAGTGGCCAGTTCGACCCTGGCGCCGCAAGGCGAGCACAAGTACGACGTGGAAAATATCAGGGGGATGGAGACCGACACGACGTGGGCGGAAGGCGCGGAGAGCGACGGAATCGGCGAAAACATCGCGCTGACGGTGCATCGGCCGCTGCCGCTCGACGCGATCATGATCATGCCGGGATATCGAGCGGATGACGCAACCCTTTGGTCCAAAAATAATCGAGTGGCGGAGCTGGAAGTGACGCTGAACGGCGAACACACTTTCCTGGCCGCGATTCCGGACGAAAAATTCGACGATGCGTATCCGATCCCGGTGCGCGGCTACGCGACACCGGTCAACACGGTGAAGCTCGTGATCAAAGCGGTGCATCGCGGAACAGCCGCCCGCGACACCTGCATCTCGCGCGTGGCCCTGCGGGCCAAACTTGCGCAGAAACCGAAGATCACTCCGGCGCGCTGAGGTGGGCCCGTGGCCGAGAACATCCCGCTTGTTCCGCAAGGGTGATCTCCGATAACATTTTCCGTGTATGATCTCGACGCGCGTTCTTCTTGCGGCGGCCTCTTTTCTTCTCGTAACCCAGACACCGTTGATGGCCAACGGTGGCGCATCCCAATCGGGCGTTCCTAATACGGGGCATGGGGCGGCGTCCGATCAAAAAAAAGCCACGGACGTCACGATCGAAGAGGAGAATCTCACGATCGATCTCCACCAGGAGTTTGCGGCGGTGGAAGTGCGGTACCGGATGCGAAACACCGGGCCGCAGGTCGAGCAGGATTTCTTTTTTCCGGTCGAACGCTGGGCGGAATACGACGAAAACAAAGTGACCGAGCTGGAAGGCTATGGGATCGCGGCGGACGGGAAGGAATTGAAGTCGGAGACGGTGGAAGCGGAGGGAGAGAAACCCAAGCCGGTAATCGATCCGGCCACGGGCAACTTTCCGCCGGCCGTCAGACTCTGGAAAAAGTCGCGCATCCCCTTCGCGCGCGGGCAGACGCGGGAAGTGTCGATCCGGTATCGCTGCGACTACGCGGTGATCGAGAGCTCGGTTTCAGACGATGGGCATTACGGCGGTTCGCTTTTCCATTACTCGCTTTCGCCGGCCGCGACGTGGAAGGGCCCGATCGGCAAAGGCAAGATCACGGTCAACATCCTGCATCCGCGGCCAGAGGAAGTGATTATTTCAAAACCGAAAGATCGCTTCAAGAAGGTCAACGCCACCCAATCGGTCTGGGATTTTCGTAACCTGAAACCCACCCTGGCGGACAATATCAAGATCGTCGCCCACCCCGCTTATAACGAATTTCTCAGGCAACGAGAATTTGGCAGCAGCGATTCCGAGGATCCCCAATTTCGGGCAAATTACATTATTCAGGGCAGCCGATATTTTCTCCAGCATAGTGACTATGAGGCGGTGGCCAGTTCGACGTTGAAACCGGACGGCGAGCACAAGTACGACGTCGAAAATATCAAGGTCAACTCTTTCGGAACGTGGGCGGAAGGAGTGGAGGGCGATGGTATTGGTGAGAATATCGCGCTGAAAGTGGTCCGCCGGCCGCTGCCGCTCGACGCGATCATGATCAGGCCGGGTTACCGAGGTGAGGATCCGGACCTCTGGGGAAAAAATAATCGCGTAGCGGAAATGGAAGTGACTCTGAACGGCGAGCATACCTTCACCGCCGCGATTCCGGACGAAAAATTTTCCCAGCCTTATCCCATCCCGGTGCGGAATTACGCGAAGCCGGTCGAGACGGTGAAGCTCACGATCAAGGCGGTCCACCGCGGGAGCGCGGCCCGAGACACTTGCATTTCGGCCGTTGATCTTCGCGCGAAGCTTTCGAAGAAACCCACCATTCAACCGTCCCGGTGACGATTCGGTGGATTGCGGCGATTCTGGCCGTCGCACTGGCGCGATCCGCTTTCGCGGCGTCGGCCGCCGTTCCCATCTACATCGAAGACAGCCACGCCGGCTCGTTTTATTGGCTCGCGCAGCATCTTGATCTCGACGAGGAATGCACGCTGATCCATTTCGACGCCCACAGCGACGCCTCCGCCATTTTCGATTCGGACCGGCTGCGCGAACAACTCCGGCGCGTCGCTTCGACGGAAGAGCGCCAAGAGTTACTGGAGCGCTGGCGCGAAACGGGCGTGATCCAATGTTTCAACTGGATCGAACCGCTGATGCCCGCGCCGATTGTAAATTTGATCTGGGTGCGCGGAGATCAATTGAGCAGCGGCGCCGCGCGCAAGCTCGAGAAGGAAGCGGCCGAATATCTTGACGGTCAGCTGGAAGCGGCACCCCGCTCGGCCGGCGCGTTTGGGAAGCGCTGCCGTGTTCTCGGCTTAAAGGACCTCGCGGCGAACATTGAGGACGGCACACCCGTCGTGGTCTCGATCGACCTCGATTATTTCGCCGAGGTCCACCCGAACGCGCGAGCTGCTGCCTTCGAGCGAGTATGGAAATTTGTCGCTGGATGCCGCAATCTGCGCGCGGTCACGTTCGCCATTTCGCGGCCCTATCTTTCCGGGGACGCGCAGGCAGATGCCTTGGCGGGACTGGCGCTGACGGCATCGCTTTCGCTGCCGACGGCGCGAATTCAGTTCGAGCCTTTCGAAAAAGTCGGACACGACCGGTCGTTGCTGGCAAGGGAGTTCCGCTCGAAGAATCTCGAGCTGCCGGCGTTTGGCCTAACGAATGCATCCGAAGAGCTCCGCGCGCTGATATTGGCAAATCGCGAGCGAATTTCCGTGAGCAAAAAAACGGCCGCGTGGGCGAAACTGTTGGAGGAATGGCAAGGCGAGGCGCCGGCCATACATCTTTCGATCAAGAACCGCGACCCTTCGACCGACGACGTCTGGCGCCTGCCGGTCTCGGAATCGGCCGAGGTGGAGTTGGAAATGGAGGCCGGGGATGCGCCGATCCAGCGCGTGGAATGGATCGCCCTCAAGCCCGAACACAGCCGGTGCAATCTGACTGCGGAACGCGCGGACGAACCGGGCTTCGCCAGCGGCGCGCCGCCGCGGCCGCGGTGGCGGGAGATCAGATTGCGCCACGGGAATGCCGCGTTGCCGATCGCTGCGCTTTGCGAATTCTTCGATCGCAAAACCGGCTGCGGCGCGATTCGTCTGAAAGCGCGCGCCGAAATAAATCATCACCTGCGCGAGACACCGGCGATCGAGATCCGGCGCTTCGCGGGATCAGGATTTCGCGCCGCGATCACCGAGCAGTTTGGGCTGCCATATCTTTTTGGCAGCGGCGAACTGCGCAACGGGACGAGCACCGGACCGGAAACCCGGTGGGGTGCGGACTGCGCCAATTTTGTGGTTTACGCGTTGCGACGGGAAGGTCGGCGGATTCCATGGTGCAATCCAAGGCAGTTGAGAAAGTACCTCGAGCCGGTGGGACAAAACACAGAAGCCGGCGCAGTGAAAATCCGGGACGAAGATCTGGCCGAGGGATTGATCGTTCATTTCGGAAGCCATGTCGCCGTTGTGATGGAAGACAAACCGCCAATCGGCGTCCTTGATCGAAACGACCTGGTGGCCCATCAGCTCGAGGGCGTGCCGGAAATGCTGCCGTTAGGCCAACTCCTCGCTCGCCGGAGCAATCCGCGCTTCGATTTGCTGCGCGTGCCGCCCCCGCAACCCCACGCCGATTTGGTCATGGGCGGCGACGTAATGCTGGGACGCACCGTTGGCGAGCAGATCCAGGCCGGAGTTGATCCGTTTGCGGGCATCCGCGGATACCTGGACGGCGCACGGTGGAAACTCGTGAACCTGGAGTGCGTGGTCTCCGAGAAGGGAGCAGCGGCGACAGGAAAACCGTACTGTTTTCGAGCTCCCGTACAGGCAACTGGCGTCCTGGCGTCGGCGAGGATCAGTGCGGTAGGACTGGCGAATAATCACGCCGGCGATTTCGGGAGCGAAGCGCTGCTCGATTCAATCACGCGCTTAAAGGCGAATGACATCGCCGTCGTGGGCGCGGCGGAACAGCCCGCGCTGGCTTATGCGCCGCATTTTTTCAACACACCGGCTGGCCAAAGGGCGGCGCTCATTGCGTTGAGCGACGTGGAGAGCGATCCCAATGGAATAGTGGTCGCGATGGCATCGGATCGGGACCGCGTGGCCCACGCCATCGAGGAAGCACACGCCGGCGCCCGGTTCGTTTTCTGTTTCATGCACTGGGGAGATGAGAACACACCTCGTGTGACCGAACGCCAGCGCGACCTGGCACGCTGGCTGATCGATCACGATGTCGACGCGGTCGTGGGCTGTCATTCCCACTGTCTTCAGCCGCTCGATTTTTACCATGGCCGCCCGGTCATCTACTCGTTAGGTAACCTGGTCTTCGATGGCGCTCCAAACCTGGAGAGCTGGAATCGCGGCGCGCTTCTGGAAGTTGACCTCGGCCGTCGCGGACTGGAAGATACTTCGATCCGCCTGGTCCCGTTGCGACTCGATGCGCGCGGTTTTCCACAGATTGCGGAGGAGGATCAGGATCGAGCGCTCCCCGCGCGCTCGACCGCTTCGCATCACTAAACTCACTTGGTGTGCGCAAGTGTCTCACGACTTCTTGCGGTGGCCGACCATCTCGCCTTGCATCGTGCGTGGATCGACTCGCGACAGGTTTTTTTCCACGCCGCGTTTGAGCAGGGGCCGGTGCGGAATTTCGCAGAGATATTCCGCAATGAACCAGATGTTCTTTTTTGTCGTCATCCAGTGGAGATGATCGAACCGGGCCAGATTTACCGACCGGGAATAACGCCGGAGCGTCCGCTCGCCGCGCAGGTTGAAGTAGATATGGAAATAACTCAGCGCGAGCTCGCGCAGAGTGCGATAAACCGGTTCGCGATAGCGGCATCCGGTGAAATTGGATTTGGCTACGGCGCCCCAATGCCCGCGTGATTTGAAAATGGCGACGACGTGGTCGGTGTCCTGGTCCGCTTCGAGATCGAGAATCAGCGGTGGAAACCCGAGCACGCGCAGGGCCGCGGCGGCGAAGACAGCACCCTCGAGACAATGCGCTGTTTTTTCGCGCAGGACCATTCGCGGCGACCAGGCGGTGCCCGCCAAGTGGTAAGGCATGTCGTCGAGATAACGCTGAACGCCGGCCGGTGTTTTAAGTGCGCGCAATGTGCGCAGCTCGGAAAGACTGAATTCCGGGTGGGTCTCTGCCTTTTTGCCGCTCAACTTCCTCACCTTCGAAGTGCGCGAGCGGGGAATGGGAGAAAGAGGCATCGGAATCGGATTGGAACCACCGTGTCTTTAACGATGGCTCCGTTTCGAGTCGAGGAATTAGCTGGCCGCCTTTAGCGCAAAAGGACTGGCAGAGTGGCGGCCAAGCGCGCCACCTGGATGGTGCAGATGATCAGACTTCGCTACCGCTCAGAGAAGGGCCACCCATTCCTTGGCCTCTTCTTCGCTCATCGATGATTGGTCCAAGCCCTGCCGGATGCGCGTGTTCCTTTCCAGGTCGATCGCGGTCGCCCCGGGATAGGCCTTGTACCAGACTTGCGTCGGCAGGGTGTGGCGGCGCAGGAAGTTTCTGTATTTTTGTTCGTCACTACATCCATCCAGCACCAGCCAATTTGTTCTGAGATAGCCGACCGCCTGGCTGAGGAAGGCATTGAGACCAAAGCCGGCCTTATTGATGAAATCGTCCATGTAACTCTCGACCGTGCCGTCGTAATTGCTGAAAAACACCATGCGTTTATTGCGGTCGAGAAAGACCCAGCGCGCAAAGTGAATCGAGCGAACGCGCCCCAGCCGGCCGCGCCTGACCACATGTCGCGCGGCATAATCCACCCCCATCAGAATGCCGATCAGGGTCCACTGCCGAAAGAGGCCTGGTTTCAAGCTTCCCATCAAAGTGAATTGATTAGTGACATCGTGATCTTCCAGGTCCGACAAGCGATCGGAGTAAGTCTGGTCCACTCGCCAGCACAGTTCGGGATCCGTTTTTTCCCGATGCCGTAGATAAATGAGATAGATCGGCGCGAGCACGATGAGCAAAGGCAACGCCAGCAAACCCAGGAGTGGAACACCGATCAGGTGCAGCAGATCTTTGAGCCGCCAACCAATCGGAGTCGGTCTCTCCTTAGACAGCGTGAGGCGCCCCGAGGATTTTTCCGCGTTGATGAACTGCCGTAGCTGCGCCTGAATTTGTCGTGCCGGGACACCGGTGAGAGCAGGCGCATTGGCCTTGACGTAGGTATCGAGCGCTTGCTTCAGCGCCGCCTCTTCGTGAATGCAACGCACTGTCCGCCCCCGCCAATTCACGTAGGCCGCACTGGTCGGAGCATTACGTTGCTTTATCCACTTAACGAGATCGGTCTCGGCGCTAAACCCTGCGCAACAGGAGAAAATCGAGCGCAGTCCGTTGGGCGCGAGCCTGACAAAGTCGTGGAAAAAAGCATCTACTTCGCCATCGATATCTCCCAGGAATGCGAGATAGAGGGGATAAGTGGGCGCAGGTATCCCATAGACGCGAATCTCATCGATTGTCCTATCATCGAGGATGACGAATCGCGCGAAATGAAGCGTATCGAGTTGCGCGAAAGGGATCAGCGGGTTGGCTGCGTTCACGCGTCCGGGGGCTTCGTTCATGGAATCGAGTAGCCGGTGAAGCTCAGCCTCGCGCGCTGGATTGATCGGCGCCAGGATCGTGAAGTTCGCCTGCGGAGTCATGGCTCGTCACCCGGAGACTTCGTCGGCGATGGGTTCGCGACGCGGCAAGTCATTCATTGAAGACCGGAGCATTCGCGGCAGGTGGCGGCCTTCGCCGACTGAATTATTCCGGGGCGCTTCCACTCTCGGTGAAGTAGCGCAAGGCGCGCAGGCTTGGGAGAAAGAAGTAGGCCCCGCCGCGCAAAGTGATGAACTGCGGCAAGCCCGAAACGCGACGCGGAATTCCGTCTTTCCGCGGCGCGGTAAAATCGTTCGTCACCGGACAGCCCGGGACTGCTGCTCGGTTGCCGAGAAGCGGATCGGTCTCCCCGGTCAAGCCGGAGAACTTACTGCTATTCATCCAAGCGTTCTGAAGAAACTCGAATTGGCGCGAAATGTTCGCGTTGAGACAGACGAAATGCAGGCCGCGTTCGGGATCGTCCGGAGGCTTCGGCGCGTATGCATCCTCGGGTAACAGTTCGGGGCCGTATTCGCGACCGCGGCGCAGAATGCGATGAAAACGAACCGCGGACATGAGGTCGTCGCGGAAACCCTTTGGGCCAAAACCGAGCATGGTGATGAGTTTTGCCAAGCCCCTGGGCCGTCCCGGAAAATCGGTGTTGCGCGGATTTGCGCGACGCACGTGGGCGCCGAACGGGCAGCGCGTGCCGGCCGGATCTTTTAGGAACGTGAATTGGTTCTGGCAAATTTCATCCGGATCCGGTCCAACGCCAGGAATGGGCTTTTCCTGCACCCCTACCAATGGACTTCCCATTCTGGTGCGGCCAACGAAAGCGACGGCCAGCTTCTCGGCGCTCGACGGATTTCGGCCGGACTGCTCGTACGCAAAGCGCCAGAAGCCGCGCACGTCCTGCTGCAACTGGCGGATGACAAGATAGGTGCCGTTGCGGCCGACATCTTTTTTCGGCGATGCATCTTCGGCGTTGAGCAGCCCTCTGCTCGCGGGCGCGGGATCGAGTAACGGCCTGTCGGTGTATTTATCGTACTCGTTGGAATAGCCGAGGAGGAATTCCCCAAGTGCCACCACATTGCTGTAATCGATTTGATCGCTCAGGACGTCGCGGAGTTGATCCCAATCGATCTGGGGCTGGCTGAGGCCGTCCGCGAAACCGAAAGGCTCAAATCCGTCGAGGTCGCAGGTCTTGAGCCAGTGAATTTCTTCGAACGCTGTGCTCCAGGCGGGGCCCTTGGAATCCAGGATAAAAGTCTCGAGGCGTGGCGTCTCGGCGAAGAACATCACCACGAGATCTGGCGCCTTTGCCGCATATCCCCATTCCCAATTCACAGCCGCATTGCTCTCGATATCGCCCAGCCGGCGCGCGCGATTCGGTTCCGCCATTCCGGCGAGGAACTCCGGAGAAAAGCCGGCGATGACAGAGGGAGCAACCCCGAGCGCTTTCAGACCGGCCGCGGTGAAGGCGACCTGCAACGCGGTGGAAGGCGGCGGGTTCATGGCCTCGGCGGTGGTGATGCGGGCCGCGCGCAACCACGACCGCGCCGCTGTCGCATCTTTCACGCGCAGGAGAGCGTAGGAAGCTCCCTTCATTTTTCCGTAGCCAAAGCGGACCAAGCCTTGGACGTCTGCATAATCGAGTTCATTCTGTTTCATAAGAGGGCGGCCCATGCGCGGGCTTCTTGTTCGCTGAGCGACCTTGATTCCAAACCGTTTCTGAGGCGCGTATTCCTTTCGAGATCGATCGCGGTCAGCCCGGGATAAGCCTTGTACCAGACTTGCGTCGGCAAAGTATGGCGGCGGAGGAAGTCCTTATATTTTTGTTCGTCGCTGCATCCATCGAGCACGAGCCAGTTGACGGTCGGATAGCCAATCCCGTTGCTGAAAACGGCGTTGAGACCAAAGCCGGTCTTATTGATAAAATCGTCCATGTAGCTCTCGACCGTGCCGTCGTAATTGCTGAAGAAGACCATGCGTTTCTTGCCGTCGAGAAAAACCCAGCGCGCGAAATGAATCGTCCGGATCCGGCCAAGGCGTCCGCGCCGGACAAAATGCCGCGCGGCGTAATTGACCGTCATCAGAATGCCGGTCAGGGTCAGCCGCCGGACCAGGCCGGGCTTTACGCTTCCCATCGCGGTGAATTGATTGGTGACGAGATGATCTTCCGCGACCGACAACCGGTCGGAATAGGCCTGATCGACGCGCCAGCAAAGCTCCGGGTCGTTTTTCTCCAAACGCCGGAGGAGAATGATATAAATCAGGGCGAGAACGATGACCAAAGGCAACAGCAGGAGCACAAGCAGCAAGAGGAGCAGGGGAATTCCGATCAAATTGAGGGCATTCTTGATCCACCAACCCAATGGAGTTGCTTTTTCGCGCGAGAGCTTGAGTCGCCCCGCGGATTTCTCCTCTTCAACGAATCGCCTTATTTTCGAGAAAATTTCTCGCGGCGGCAACTGGCTGAGAGCGGTCGCATTGACTTGAACGTAACGCTCAAGCGTGTCTCTCAACGCCGCTTCTTCCAGAATCTGACCTACCGTGCGGCCCCGCCAATTGACGTAGGCCGCAATGGCCGGAGCGTTCTGCGCTTTCATCCAACGGACGGGATCAGTCTCAGAGGTGAATCCTGCGCAGCAGGAAAAGATCGCGCGCAAACCTGACCCGGCGCGCCTCACCAATTCCTCGAGGAAAACATCCACCTCGCCGTCGATATCGCCGAGAAACGCGAAATAAAGCGGATAGGTGGGAATGGGTCCGCCACCATAGACGCGAGTGTCATTGAGCGTCTTGTCTTCCAGGATGAGGAGGCGCGCGAAATGAAGCGTGTCGAAGAGCGCAAAAGGGACGAGCGAGTTGTTCGGGTCCGCGCAACCCGATGAAGTGTTCATGGAATCGAGCAGGCCGCGCAGCTCGTTCTCGCGCGTGGGATCGATCGGCGCCAGGACCATGAAGTTTGCCTGGGGAGTCATAGGGCGTCACTCGAAGACTTCGTCTCCGTTGGGCTCGAAATGGGGCACGTCGTTCATCGAATGCCTCAGGTTGGACAGGGTCTGATACATGCGATGCCGGGCCCGGCTTTGATTACCGAGCGGGCGGTGCTCGGCGATGGTGTGCCAGGGATTGTAGGAAAGCAGTTTGGCGAATTCCATCTGGCTCGGAGAATCGAACGTTTGCCGGGGCAGACGCGGCGAAAGCTTCTCGGGCCAGAGCACGGCGTTGTTTTCGATCGGCATCAAGTGCGGATCGGTTTGCCGTTGCAAGCGGAAATCGAACTCGACATCTCCGGCGGCCAGGGCACCGACCATCGCGTTCCGCAGATAATCGTCAGGCGGCCGAAGAGGCAGCCGTGGAATCGGTGTGCGTCGCTTCGATTTCGGCCAAACCGAATATTGCATGGCCTGGCCTTCTCCCAGCAGATACGGAACACAGCTAAAGTAGGGAGCTTCAAACGGACTGGACTGCGTCTTGATCCACAGGGACTGCATGATCAGGTCGAGGATGTGGGACCGGTGGAAGTTCAGGAAATAATAGATCTGCGCATTCTTGATACTCTCGAGCTGCAATTGCGCGTTCGCCTTGGTATCGGGCGTGACGAAGGTCGGAGGGGAAACGCCGAACATATCGAGGGTGAACTTCTCCTCCTCCATCAATTTCGGACCCGGCACTCCCATCAATTTGATGCTGATGCTCATGAAGCCCGGGTCGTCGATGTCGGGGGTAATGTAAGGTCCGGGACCGGAGAAACGCACCCAGGCGCGATAGGTGTGCGGTTCCGCGTAAATGCCATGCCGCAGCTCCGCCGGGAGATTGTCGTGCACAATAAATTCCCCGCGGACGATGCCCTGCGTTTTCGTGTTTCCTCCGCGCTCGTATCCTCCGGGTTTCCAGAGCAAGCTCATCTGCTTGGTAAAGCTCGCGATGATCGAGTCGAGAAACGCTTCTTCGTCGGGAAGAAGTTTTTCCTCCGCGATCTTCAAGCCCTCGTTTGGACGCTTCCGATTGATCAAGGCGGTGACCAGGCGCGCGATCGGATCGCGCAGGAGGGCATCGAACGGAGGGCGTAGCCAGGGATCGAACCGGCGCTCCACATGCAAGAGAAAAGTGAAGGCGTCGCTGATGAAATTCAAAAACGCCGAGCCGGTATTGGCCCGCGGCATAGGGCGACTGGCGTTTGAATTCGAAGCGGGTTTCAATTCAGCCTGCTCCCCCAGGACATTGCTGTCGCTTGCACACTTCCGTTCAGAGCGGTGGGCCGTGGCCGCACCATGAGCTAGGCTGAAGCCGGGAACTTAAGGGCGAAGTGAATCAGCTTCTTCTTGCCCCCATAGACCAGCCCCAGGTAGATCCCCGGCGAGACCTCGCGGATCTCATCCCGAATCCATTTCGCGATTAAGGACGTCTTGGAGTAATCGATCACGATGCACTCCTTATCGTCGAACCAGCTCTTGCCCTTGAAAACTTTGGCGACGATCAATTTGTGTTCCATAGGTCCGATTCGGTTGATCAGCTCGCCCTTCGCCGGATCGAACACTTTGCCCTTCCAGGTAAAGTGATTCACGAACCAGGCGATATCGTCCGACATCTTGGTGCCGGGCGCGACAATGGCGGTGCCGTCGGTTTTCCCGGTGGGAATTTCGCCGGCAGGGCTATTGCGGAAAAGGTCGTCGAGCTGGTCGACTGTCATCGCGAGGAATTCTTTTGGATCTTTGATTGGAGTAGCCATGGTTACGAGGGTTGGTGGTTCGTTGGTTTCTGTTAGAAAGTCTTGAGAAATTCGATCAGCGCTTGTTTGTCGCTGTCGGGAAGATCGGTGCCGAAGTAATGCCCTTCGTCTTCGATGAAATCGGGACAGTTATTCGCGGCCAGCAAATCCGGCACGATCTTGCGCCACTCCGCCGTCGCCGCTTCCCCGGAAAGATTGCCTTTGCGAATCGCGAGCAGGGTGTTCTTGATCTTGATTGCGAGATCCACTCCCTCGACCCCTTTGGGTTGAAGGTTTGCGATCAGGTTTATCGGAGTCCCGATCGGAATCGGTTCCAAATTTATGTAGCCATCGGCACCCGCCAGCTTCGAAAATATTTCCGGAAGATATTCTTTCCGGACGTGGAGGCCGCATTCGTTTTGCGTCCGCCAGATCGTGGCTTTACCCAGCCGCTTATCCGGCCAGAGCAATTTTTCCACGGCGTCCTTAAAGGCGCTGAGACGGCCTTCCACCGAAGGATCGCCATTGAAAAGGCCAAGCATATTATTGTGAAAGAACGGTGCAGAAGTCCAGAGACTGACCAGCGAAGGAGTGCGGTAGTAGCCCGGGCCCGTGTCGTGATCTTTCGGCCGGAACTTGATCGGGTGCGTCTCGTCGAATGGGTTGTAGAGCTCGAGTTCATTGACGGGCGGGATCTCCTTGTAGGTCTGCGACGAAAAATTATCCCAGACGTGGCCGGCTTTGGCGTTGGTCCCGAGCGCGCGGGCGGAGTTGGTCTTGATCTCGGTGACCGGATAACGTTTCTCGTTCGAGAGGAAATTATGATCGAGAAAATCGGCCTTCA
>Ga0193744_1000116_pt1 | contig 28392 bp, 23 predicted proteins | sample L1a1metaG_FD_143056 | JGI IMG/M metagenome (GOLD analysis project Ga0193744, IMG submission 143056) | Soil microbial communities from a riparian zone of the East river system, Colorado, United States - L1a1 | ecosystem: Environmental > Terrestrial > Soil > Riparian zone | place: USA: East River...
TGGCCATAATTTATAGGTTTTATGGCACAATATACATATAATTGTGTAATTATTTATTAGACTTTATATAATAATGAGGGAAGTTGAATTGACGAGAAAAATTAACTAAACAAGCCAGTTAAGAATAATAGACTTTTAATACACTTAAATTTTTGTGGAAATAAGCTTTAATGCTGTAGTAAATATTCTTCCATAGGTTCCCAGTAATATTCATACCAACCTTTAGATAATGCTTGTATTTTATGTTCCGGTACATCGGTTTGTAAAAAGTTTAACTTTGTTTTATTGCCATCTGGCTCAAAAATAAATGTACAAATGGAATAGTGTTCCTTTGGCCATCCATCTTCCTCAAAATGCCATGCCTGTACTATCTTTTTGCCAACTATCAATTCAATATTATAACCCGTAATATACCCGTCAAATAAATTGAATTCGCCTTTGATTTTATCACTGATAATCACTTCCGACCCTGTAAATGAGCTATATTTTTCCGGATCCATAAGCAATTGATATACTTCTTCTGGAGTACCGGAAAGTTTTACGGTTTGGCTTATAGATTTAGTTTCCATAGTTATTAGCTTATCCAAAATTAAAACTAATATTCAATTTCACCTGATATATGTAAACCATATAACAAAATACGATAGTTATATAAGATTTAACGATCAGTACAGTTGCATCTTTGTAATACTAATAGCTAGTTTGTGGGACATAGGTTCTAATGCATACTAGGTAAAAGAAAATTTATTTTTAGCAATATTTCAATTATGGAATTGTATGCTCAAATCATTTGGTTATTTATTTTAGCTATTCCCATAGCCTGTATTTCATGGACCATTACGCATGAAGAAGTATTTCATGAAATCGTTTTATATAGTATTGCCCGTAGTAAAACTGAAAAGTCTTTATACAAAAGAAAATTCTTTTACCTTTTTACCTGTGAGTATTGCTTTAGCCACTATGTAACTATATTTTTCCTTATACTTACTTCATTCAAACTGCTAATGACTGATTGGCGAGGTTATGTAATCGCCGGTTTTTCGCTGGTATGGGTAGCTAATATTTATATGAACTTATTTGCATTCATAAGGCAAGACATTAAGAAAGAAAAAACTGAAATTATGGTCTTAGAAAAAAAGGTTGAAAAATAAGCTATAGAAGGTTTACGCAATACCTGATCTCAATAAACTCTTTAAATACAATTTCAATATAAATTATTCTTTTTTCCCCTTAAAGTAGGCATAAATAGCCATAGCATGACCATGTCCAAGATCAAAGTCCTTTTTAAGCCACGCTACAATTTCTCCAGCTTTAGTACTATCCTTTAATAAGCCTTTATCATTGGCCATCTTTTTAAAATCCTCGGGAGTTTTACCGGTTTTTTTTTGTATATTATCCAGATATGCTTGAAATGACATAAGTTGAATGTATTAATTATAAAATAAATAAACCAAAAATGTTGAAGCGTTTAATTAACACCTTTATTTTCAAGAATATTCTTTAAATTATTAAGATTTAATTCAAGATCTGCCCCCAATAACTTATCAAAATTCATAAATAATAGCATAATATTCATAGGGTATTTCAATTGGCTGTTCATTCCCCAGCTTAAATTTGTTTTATCATCAGCAGTTGATTCTGTAATATATGGGCCGTTAGCAATTGCACTAAACGGTCGGATGAACCTTACTTCCACATCTATTCGTTCTCCTTCTTTAATTTTCATTATTTCTTGTTCTCCTTCTCCGGCCTCTCTATTGCCATTCCAGGCATAAACAAATCCCACGGTCCCATCGGTTCCTCTATATTCCTTTTTCATATCAGGATCTTTCATAACCCATTTATTATAAAAATCTTGATTTTTAAGATGCCTGATGTAATCAAAAACTTCCGATTTGGGCCTGTTAATGATAATGTTTCGATATACTGAATATCCCTTTTTAGAAAATAATCCAATTATTAATAATAGAACAATGAGTCCTCCTAAAATGCTTAAGCTCAATAAAATGGTATTCATAAATAGAGTTATTAAAGTATAAAAATAAGTCTTTGATTTAATATATATTATCTAGTTAAAAGTAAATGATTAATATTGAATAATTATTCTTTATTATATGCCTTTTGTAACAAAGGGATTTCTATTTTAATCATTTTTAACATAGCATCCATAACCCGTTTTGCCTTTTCCTTATCCGTATCATTTAACATTTCTCCAAGTATAGTTGGAACAATTTGCCAGGACACACCAAATTGATCTGTAATCCAGCCACATTGCATGGGAGTACCTCCGTCCAACAATTTATTCCAATAATAATCAACTTCTTCCTGGTTTTCACACTTAACATAAAATGAAATACCAGGGGTCATCTTATAATATGGGCCACCATTCAAAACCATATATTCCTGATCTTCAATTATAAAACTTGCCACCATTAGAGATCCCGCTGGTCCGGGTGATCCTTCCAGATAATATGATCTATTGATAATTTTAGAATTTTTAAACACTGAAGTATAGAAATTCATGGCTTCTTCTGCATTATTATCAAACCATAAACAAGGCACAATCTTTTGCATAATCTTTATTTTTTATAATTAACTCATTTAAAATACATCTGTAATAAACTATCAAAACCAGCTTTCAGTTTTTAATTATATGCTGTTTTTACATTCCTTATTGACAAAATTTTAGTTATATATTCATCTTTCTGAGTCTTCCGCCCAGCCAGCAAGTTGGTAATGCAGTAATAACCAGGGCAACAGGATACCAATGTGCTGAAAGATTCCAACAGGCTATGGCACCGATTATACTTAATACCGTTCCTATTAATCCCAATATTACTGCATGCTTTATAGGATTAAAAGGAGCAATTCTTGCGGTGACATATCCACCCAATACTCCATATATACTGCGATATAACAAGGCAGTAAAAAGCATAGTTGTACTATATGTGCCCTGGTTTAAGGGAGGAAACATGCCCATTTTAACCATCATACCATCAGTCGCAATTGATAGAATGACGATCAAAAGCAATCCGGCTGCAACGGCTCCTATACTCCTTATTACTGTTTTGTTCATATTCAGAATTTTTATAGTTCAAATTATTTAACAAAGATAATGTTACTATTCCTGTTCTAAAGGGTGCAATTACGACATACTTAGGGGTGGATACTACCACCCACTTTTCTTTTGATTCTATATGAATAGCACATTGATTTGAATATACTGTTGAATACCTTATTATGCACTTAAAGACGGACTTAGAACGGAGTAAAGACGGAGTAAAGACGGAGTTAGAATTTCTAACTCCGTCTTTACTCCGTCTTTACTCCGTTCTAAGTCCGACTATCCTCCGAGCATCCGGTTATTGTTAAAGAGGAATCCGAGCATAATTATGGATGATTATGATAATGAATAATCCTTTACAAATGGCCAATTGCAAAGAAGCAATAGCTATATTTGCAATCAAATCATAAGCATGCCACACGTACTGGATTGTAAGCAACTAACCATAGAACAAAACAAAAAAACGATACTTACTAATGTCAATCTCTCTCTGGCAGCAGGTGAACTGGTGTATCTTATTGGAAAAACAGGATCTGGAAAGTCAACATTGTTAAAAGCAATATATGGTGAATTAAAGCCAAAATCCGGAATGCTTGATGTAGTGGGAACCAATATGATGTCCATGAAAAAGCGAAATCTATATAAACTTAAGCGAAAGCTCGGGATTGTGTTCCAGGACAATAACCTCCTCAATGATCGCAATGTCTATGAGAATCTTTATTTCGTTTTAAAATCTACTGGTTGGACAAAGCGGGCAGCTATAGATGCAAAAATTTCTGAAGTACTTACTAAAGTTGGATTACAAAACAGAATGGCAGATATGCCTTTTGAATTGTCAGGTGGTGAACAGCAACGATTGGGTATTGCCAGGGCACTATTGAACGACCCGGCTTTAATCATAGCTGATGAACCCACAGGCAATCTTGATCCTGAAACATCCTCTGCAGTCTTTGAATTATTGACCAACCTGGCTAAAGAAAAGGGTACCGCTGTATTGCTTGCTACTCATGACTTTAAGATGATAGAAAATCATCCTAGCAGGATCATGGTGGTAAAGGACGGAAGTATTTATGATAATTGATAAATGATACTGGTTAATTATTAATGTAAACTTTAAGAGTTAAGATTATTTATAAAGATGTTTAATTCAAATGACTTTACAGAGAGTTAAAATTGTTGCTTATCAACTTGGAGAAAACATTCAGCTTAAAAACTTTAAGTCCTCTTATGATGGTAGTATATACTCTAGCTCTGCTACTGAAGTTTTTATAAAGAAAGGAGATTATTCTTATATTTATGTCCAGAATTATGGTGAAGTAGCTTTCTCAAATTGTGATGAACGCACCATGAAAGACTTTATAAAATATATCCAAAAATATGTAGATGCCCCCGTAATGCCGGGTAAAGAATACAAAGAGGATTTCGTAATTGAAGTAAATCCTGATCACCAGCTAAAGTTTGAATACAATTCTATCCAGGTACCGGAGATTAATGCAGATGTGATTAAAATAGCTATGCTTAATATAAGTCAGTCGGCGGTACTTGATTATTTTACAGAATTGTCTCAGGAGTTATTGAATCAGACAGCTAAGTATATACAGGAACTGGAATCCAGAGGTAAAGTAAGTATCTCTAAGAAAAGCCTAATGAAGTTTATCGGAAAAACTCTCCGCATACAAAACAGAATAGTTGATAATATTTATTTCCTGGATGCCCCCGACACGGTATGGGATATTGAATATCTTTCCCAGATTGATGAAGGGCTCTCCAGGACCTTTAAACTCAAAACCCGATTTAGAGAAGTGGATTATACCCTTAAAATTATTGATAATAATCTGGATACTTTCTCCCAATTGGTGCAACACAGAGATAGTACAAGATTAGAATGGATCATCATTATTCTTATACTATTCGAAGTGATAAATGCTTTAATTGGCAAGCATTTTTGAACAAATCTCCTGAAATTTCCTTATTTTATACTTTAAGTTAAAGCAAGAAGAACAGATAAAGTAGGCTAAATCTGCTGCAAATGAAATAGTGGATAATATAGACTTATGCAGAATTAATCAATTAGTAAAATTAGGCAACTTATGATCCCAAAAGGAAAATTATTAATAATCGGAGGTCATGAAAATAAAGGAGAAGAGAAGGGAGAAAACCTGGACATTCTAAATAAAAAGAAAGCACCATCACATCTCGAAATATTAGGTATACTTATTTCCAGGATACCCAGGGCTCATCACAGCATAGAAATAATCGCTTCTGCTGCCGAAATACCGAAGGAAATAGAAGAAATTTATGCCAAATCATACAAACTAAAGGGATTTACACATGTTGGCTTTATTAAAGTAGAAAGTAAAAAAGATGCAAATGATAAGAACTTAGTAAAGCGTATACATGCAGCCCATGCAGTATTTTTTACAGGTGGTGATCAACTTAGATTAATAAATCTTATTCTGGAAACTACTTTATTAAAAACTATAATCAGGAAATACCATGATGATAAAAATTTTATCGTTGGTGGTACCAGTGCCGGAGCTATGGTGATGGCTGACACTATTATTACAGGTGGTGTTATTGCCGCAGCACTATATAAAGGTGACATTAAAATAGCGAAGGGTTTTGATTTGATTCAAGGGGTTATTATAGATACCCATTTTATAAAGAGAGGTCGATTTGCCAGGTTAGCCCATGCTGTTACTCTTCACCCTGATTGCCTGGGTATTGGCTTAGAAGAAAATACGGCCTTAATTATCTCCGATGGTAATAAAGCAGAATGTATAGGTTCGGGTATGGTGGTTTTAATAGACGGAAGTAAAATAAGTACTACAAATATTAAATCGGTAGATAAAACAACCCCCATAGTTATTGATAATCTGATAGTAAGTATCATAGCAGAAGGCAGCCACTATTTAATTAAGGAGAAAAAATTACAATAAACCCTTAAGTTCACTTCAACTAAAAAGTGTATATTCTATAATCTTATATTAGAATTGTATAAGGTAGTATTTCAACTGTACCCTCATCTTTATAAAAAAATTGAGGATGAAAATTATAGAATTAAAAACCATGAGAGGACCTAATTATTGGTCTATGAGTTTTCATAAACTCATCATATTAAAACTCGATCTAAGTGAGTTTGCAAGCTGGTCAAAGGAGGAATTCAAATCATTGTTAAATAAGATTGAAGATATTTTTGTACTCTATAAAAATGATTTAAACCCTGATGCAAAGGATGATTATGAGTTTGAATTAAAGGAAGTAGATACTTCAGCAAATTTAGTGATGAGTATAATAGCTAAACTTCAATCACTTATTAATTCAAAAACTGAGTTTTGTAAAGTACTCCCTACTAAAAGAGAATCTGTTTATCAGCTTATATATTCGTATGAGCATGAAGATCTGGGAAAAGAATTGGCAAAGTCGGCTGTGAGTATACTGGATTCAATCATTAATTACATAGGCTATAATATTCATGAGTATGTAGAACGATTGAGCTATTTAAAAAGAAAGCATCAGTTTGGACCCAGTACCCAATCCATTGTCAATGAGGCAGTGAAAAGGGATATTCCATATATGAGACTAAATCAGGGATCTCTGGTTATGTTAGGACAAGGAGCAAAACAAAAAATGATAAGGGCCACTATGACCGATAATACAAGTAGCATCGGAGTAGATTTTGCAGCTAATAAAGAAGTAACTAAAAACATCCTTTCAAAAGGATTTATTCCCGTACCTCCCGGAATATTAGTGTATGAAGAAGCTGAATTAAAAGAAGCTATTGATTCCATTGGCTTCCCCCTGGTAGTTAAACCACTGGATGCCAACCATGGTAGAGGTATCAGCATCAATATTACTTCAGAATCCAGGTTGACAGATGCATTTAATCTGGCAAAAACAATTTCGGCTGATGTGATTATTGAAAAGTATATTAAAGGGCATGACTACAGGTTTCTGCTTATAAATTATAAACTGATTGCAGTGGCAAAAAGAACACCTGCATTTATAATAGGAGATGGAGAATCTAGTATTGCTACCTTGATAGAAATTACAAACTCGGATCCATTACGAGGTACCGGGCATGAAAATATACTTACTCAAATTGAAGTAGATAGCAGTACTATTTCTTTGTTATCAGAAAAGAACATGAATCTGGACACAGTATTGGCCTCTGGTCAGATTTGTTATCTAAAAGATACTGCCAATATCAGTACCGGTGGCACTGCAAGGGATGTAACGGATTTAGTCCATCCATCCAATATTTTTATGGCAGAAAGAATAGCCAGGTTAATGAAACTGGATATCTGTGGTATAGATATCATAGCTGAAAATATAAGCGTTCCGATCACCAAAAAGAATGGTGCGGTTATAGAAGTAAATGCTTGCCCTGGATTCAGAATGCATCTTAATCCAACAAAAGGAATACCAAGAAATGTAGCAGAAGCTGTAATTGATGGCCTTTATCCTAATGGTGAAACATCCAGAATACCTATAGTAGCTATAACCGGTACCAATGGTAAAACTACCACCACCAGGTTAGTGGCACATTTGGCAAGTAATAGTGGTAAGTCAGTTGGATTTACAACCACGGATGGTATCTATATTAATGGCCAATTGGTCTATGCAGGTGATTGTAGTGGCCCTTCAAGTGCAGCAGTGATATTACAGGATCCTATTGTAGACTATGCAGTCTTGGAATGTGCCAGAGGAGGAATATTAAGAGCAGGACTGGGATTTGATAAATGCAATATAAGTGTGGTTACTAATATAACTGAGGACCATCTCGGTATCAGTGATATTGATACCATTGAAGAACTGGCCAATGTAAAGAAAGTAGTTGCTGCAAGTACCATGCAGAATGGTTATGCTATTTTGAATGCAGATGATAAGTTGGTATATAATATGAAATCAGATCTTAAATCCAATGTTGCCCTGTTTAGTATGCATCCTCATAATGTCCATATTAAAGAACATTGTGCAGAGGGTGGACTGGCCTCTACTATAGAAAATGGTTATTTTATAATATGTAAGGGAGATTGGAAGATTAGGCTTATTAAAGTAGTAGATGTACCCTTAAGTTTTAAAGCTACCTCTAACTGTATGATGCAAAATATCTTAGGTGCTATACTAGTGGCTTATACATCCAACATTAAAATAAAACAAATAGCTGAAGGACTAAAATCATTTATACCATCACCTGAACTTACCCCAGGCAGAATGAATATGTTTGAATTTAAGAACTTTAGTTTAATGGTAGATTATGCACACAATGAAGGAGGGTATAAAGAACTTAAGAAATACCTTAAGCATATCAAAGCATCCAGAAAAACAGGTATAGTGGCAGCTACAGGTGACAGACGTGATGAAGATATCAGGAATGTTGGTTTTTATGCTGCCCAGATGTTTGACAAAATCATCATAAGACATGATGAAGATGGAAGGGGGAGAAGCAATCAGCAACTGTCAGATTTGATCAAAGAAGGAATAAACATGGTTAATAATAAAGCAGAAATTCATATCATATCAGATGAATTAGAAGCACTCAGCTATGCCATTGAACATGCAGAGAAAAATTCATTTATTGTGTTGTGTTCAGATGATATCCAAACTACTCTACATTATATTTCTGATCTGCAATCAAAAGAAAAGGAGCCTAAAAATGTAAGTGTTTTGATGTAGCAAGAAAGAAACAATCCACATCAGCATTTAGGAACTAAATGTTGAGTCAATATAAAAACAAAGCCTGATAGATCAAACTATCAGGCTTCTATATTAACTATGTATTATGCATTATTATTAAGTAATTAAAATTTGTGCGACTCCTAACAAGGACATGATAATTACAACACATTTCCAACAATTCATTCTTTTCATATTAAGCTCTTTGTTATAATAAACAATACAGTTTTAAATTAAGTTCCATTTTACTCATCCCATTTCCATCCCCTTAACTCATACAACTTCTTACGCGGTGTTGCATGAATAGAATCTATACCATATTTCTTACAAATTATAAAATGAACACTTGTACCTAAAACAATAATCAACAATGGAAATAACAAGGCCCAATGACTGATCCAGATAAATAACAAAAGGGTTATCCCATCCAGTATTAACCATTTTAATATCCTTTTCCATGCCGCAGTTCCTACTTCAAACTTTGTAAATAAAGATGATGCAGTAAGTTGTATTAGTAATAAAGCACCTAATTCCAATTCTATTCCCATGGTTTAAACTTTTATTAAATTATTAACACGAATGTAATGATGGGGTTCACATTCATATTCAATAGCTAGAATTTATAATTCATCGAATCGTTATCAGATGTCCGGTGTCCGCTGTATCCTAAAGCACACTTAGCCTTAACCTTTAGCTCGAAAGCTAAGCTAAAAGCAAATCGTACATCGTACATTATATTTTATTCCTCTTCACCACTTCCTTTAGTCAACTGAGACAATAAGTAATATGCACCTTTTGTAACAATTCTCGAATTGGTAGGTATTTCTTCCAATGGTTTAATTTCAGTAAAACCCATATCACTCACGCCAGTTTTTACGGTTACCTGCTTATACTCATTTGCTTTTATTTCTACATAAATAAAATGATCATCACCATTGCTTACTATTGCTTCATCAGGCAATACATTCGCTTTATAATTATCGATCTGGATCCTGGCCTCAACATACATACCTGGCAATAAGGTTTCAGTTTTTCCTTCTATTCTTGCATGAGCTATAATAGCTTGCTGGTTATCTTCAAAGGATTTATTTAATGAAAATATAGTTGCCGGGTGTGTATGTGACACATCATTCGCATCTGTAAAAATTACTTTATCACCCACTTTAACTTTTGATATATCTTTCTCGAATAGGGTAAGGTCCAAATGCAAAAAGCGATTATCTACGATATCAAACAAAACTGTGTTGGCATCTGCATACTTACCCATAGTAATATTGATATGGTGTACAAATCCGCTGATAGGGGCACTTATTACTATTTGTTTTGTAAAGTTAGCAGTACTTATTTTCTCTGGATTTATACCCTGCATTTGCAATTTGGTTTGTAATCCTTTTTGTCTTGCTTCTGCAATGCTTAATTCATTTTGTACCTGTTGCAAAATTTTGGTAGCATTTATCTTGTCTTCCTGCAATTGCTTCTGCCGGTTAAACTCTGCATTCAAATAGATTAATTGAGATTTGTTTTCCAAATAATCCTGTTGTAATTGTACTATTTCGTTATTAATAATAGTAGCTAAAGATTGTCCCTGTTTAACAAATGAACCCTCTGTAACAAGAATATTTTTAACGATACCTCCAGATAATATACTCACCTGCGCCTGATTCTGCGGAGGTAATGAAAGTTTCCCATTCACTTTTATGGTCGACTTTAAATTATGTTGTTCTATTTTGCCGGTTTCTAACCCAATGGCTTTTATTTGATCGTTTGTTAAGCTTAACTCAGTTAAGGCTTGCTCCTCTTTATGATTTACGCTGTCCTTAGTTTGTGGTTCAAGCTTAGTTTCTTTAGAATCATTTTTACACGAAGAAAGAGCGACAAATAAAGTGAGTATTAATAAAATTATATTTTTCATTATATCTTTTAGTTTATTTATTTAGTAAATATTGTAACTGGATCACTGAATGATTATAGTTGTTTAGCGTATTTAAATATTCAGTTTTGATTTTAATGGCCGCATTCAGGTTTTGGATATATTCTATATAACCAATATCTCCCGACTTATAACTGCGTTGTGCAGCATTGATGACTGTTTCAGCTAAGGCCAATCCCTCTTTATTGTAATAATCCAGTTGCTGCCCAAATTGCTTTTGTAATTGTAATTGCTGGGAGAATGTGTTTACCACCACTTGTTGAGTTTTGTCAAGTTCTATTTTGGCAATTTCAGTTTCAATTTTGGCAGCCTGTGTTCTCGCCTTTACACCATTATTAAATAAAGGGATGTTTATACCAATACTTCCATAATAAAAAAGACTTTCCCTTTCTAGGCTCTGGGCATTGACACCCACATTAAAGGATACTTGCCGCTTTGCTTTTTCAGCCTGAATACTTAATTCCTTTGCCAGAATTTGTTGCTGTATATATTGTAATATGGGATGATTCAGCACCAGGCTGCTATCTTTTAAATTAATTTCCGGTAGAGCATTAAATTCTACAGGTGCCTTATATAGTTGCTTTGTGTACATCCATGTTTGTAAATCAGTATAATTATTTATCAGCTGGGTATTAGCTTCAGCTAGCTGAATTCTAAGTTCATGCCGTTGGAGAGTGGCATTTATTTTTTCCAGTTTATTACTTTCTCCCAGTTGGTATTTCTTGTTTGCATAATTTTCATATTCCAGGTAAAGACTATCAGTTTTAATTAACAGCAAATAATGTTTTTGACTATATACCCAGTTATAATAACTTTCAGAAACCTTCTTTATCAAGTCATTTTTGGTAACAACTTCATTAGCTAATGCGACATTTACGTTTTGTTTTAATAAGTTCTGTTCTGCCTGATAGGAACCTGGTAATTTAAATCCCTGACCAACTCCGGTATTATAATCAAACACTTTAGAATTTATCTGCCCAAAACTGCTATTAATAGTAAAGGGGTCCATTAGGGTCGCAGTACTTTTAAGCGCTTCTTGCTGCCGGGTTTGTAAAACAGACTGTTCCACAGTAGGATATTGTTTTAAGGCTATATCTATTGCATTTTGCAGGCTTAAACCTGCTTCCTGTGCACTTGCTTTAAACCCAATAAGTGAAAAGCATATAATTAAAAATATACCAATAGAAGTATTGACTTTCAACTTCTTCTTTCTTTTTTGAAAAAATAAACTGTAAAGCACCGGCAATACAAATAGGGTTAATAAGGTAGAGGAAAATAATCCTCCAATAACCACGGTGGCTAATGGTTTCTGAACCTCGGCCCCTGCACTATTGCTAAAAGCCATTGGTAAAAAACCAAATGAAGCTACCGCTGCAGTGGCTAATACAGGTCTTAACCTGGCAGCACTTCCTTTTAAAATTCTACTGGTTACATCTTCTTCACCTTCCTCTTTTAACCGGTTATAGTAACTGATCAATACGATACCATTTAAAACTGCCACCCCAAACAATGCTATGAAACCAACACCTGCTGATATACTAAAATTCATACCCCTGAGCCATAATGAAACCACTCCGCCAATTGCTGCCAATGGAATAGCAGAAAATATGATAAGGGATTCTTTTACAGAACGGAAAGCAATAAACAATAAAAAGAAAATGAGTGCCAATGATATCGGGACCGCTAATTGTAACCTGCCTTTTGCTTCTTGCAGATTCTGAAACTGGCCTCCGTAATTAATATAATAGCCTTCAGGTAATTTAAGTTTTGAATCTAAAGTCAACTGTATATCCTTAACCACGCTTTCTACATCCCGGCCACGTACATTTGCTTCTACCACAATTCTTCTTTCAGCATCTTCCCGGCTTATTTGAGAAGGACTCGATTTAAACTTTATATCTGCAATTTCACTTAAGGGAACCTGCTTACCTCCAGGTAAGGGAATTAATAAAGATTTTAACACATCCACATCCGTATTTGCTTCTTTTTTAATTCTCACTACCAAGTCAAATTTCCTTTCCCCTTCATAAACCACACCCGTATATCCACCTGCATAAGCTGTATTTAAAATGGTATTTACATCAGCTATAGTCAGACCATACTGAGCTATCTTTTGCCGGTTGTATTTTACTACCAATTGGGGCATGCCTACCACTTGTTCCACTTTAATATCTGTCAAACCATTTACATTACTTATCAGCTTACTGACTTCATTGGCTTTTAAAAATAATTTATCCAAATCACTCCCAAATATCTTAATGGCAATATCCGATTTTACCCCAGCTATCAATTCATTAAACCTCATCTGAATAGGTTGTTCAAAAGACAAATTCACACCGGGAATTACTCTCATTTTTTCATTCATCTTTTCTGCTAATTCTTCCTTATTTTCTCCCGAGGTCCATTCCTTTTTATCCTTTAACACCATGATTATATCACCACTTTCTATCGGCATAGGATCTGTAGGAATCTCGCTCGTACCTATCTTGCTCACTACTTCTTCCACTTCCGGAAACTGCTTTGCTATTTTTTCCAATTGTGTTGCAGTTTCTATTGACTGCGGAAGACTACTACCTTGTCTAATACTATAGTTGGTGGCAAAATCACCTTCGTCCAGTTCAGGAATAAATTCTCCACCCAATGAATTAAAAAGAAAGATGGACATAATAAAAATTGCTGCTGCTGCAATTATTACCTGGGAACGGAATTTAATAACCCGACTTAAAACCGGTTGATATTTACTGTTTATCCAGGCCATTGCTTTATCCGTCAGATTATCTTTATCAGCTATACTTTTATTAAGGAAAATACTACTTACCAAAGGCACATAAGTTATAGATAAAATTAAGGCACCAATGATGGCAAAGCTTACTGTCTGTGCCATTGGCATAAACATTTTACCCTCTATGCCTCTTAATGCAAAAATGGGAATGTAAACTATCAATATAATGATTTGACCAAATATAGCACTGCTCATTATCTTAGTGCTGCCTTTACTTACTTCTTCATCCATCTGGATCTGCGATATCTTTTGCCCTTTGTAATGATGATAGAATCTATGGGACAGACTTTCCACAATAATAACAGCCCCATCTACTATCAATCCAAAATCCAGGGCACCCATGCTCATTAAATTGGCACTTACACCAAATAAATTCATCATGGCTACTGCAAACAACATTGCTAAAGGAATAACACTTGCGACAATTAGTCCGGCTCGAAAGTTTCCTAAAAACAATACTAATACAAATATTACAATAAGCGCACCTTCCATTAAATTGGTACTTACAGTGCTGACAGTTCTTTCAATTAATTTAGTTCTGTCGACAAATACATCGATACTCAATCCCTCAGGCAAATACTTCTCAATGTTTTTAATCCTTTCTTTTACCCTTTCTATAACTTTTACAGCATTTTCTCCTTTTTGCATCAATACCACACCACCTACAGTTTCGCCCTTACCATTCCTGGTCATGGCACCATACCTGGGAGCAAATCCGAAATCAACTGTACCAATATCTTTGATCAAAACAGGAATGCCATTATTATTTTTAACAACTATATTATTAATATCATCCAGTTTTTCAATCAGACCCTCACCCCTTATAAAATAGACATTAGGGCCTTTATCAATATAGCTTCCCCCGGTATTGGCGTTATTTTTCTGTAAAGCATTAAAGACATCGATTAGATTGAGGTCCATTGCCGCTAATCTTTCGGGTTTAACGCTTACTTCATATTGCTTTAATTTTCCTCCAAAGCTGCTTACATCTACCACTCCTTCTGTCCCGAGGAGTTGTCTTTTTATGATCCAGTCCTGTACGGTTCTTAGATCGGTGGAATTGAATTTATCTTCAAATCCCTTTTTAGGGACAATAACATATTGATAAATTTCCCCAAGCCCGGTAGTGGGTGGAACAATATCCGGTGTGCCATATTCTTTCGGAATTTGTTCTTCCGCATTTTTTACTTTTTCAGCCACCAGTTGCCTGGTAATATTGATGGGCATGTTGTCTTTAAAAACTAGGGTAATCACAGACAAACCACTTCTGCTGGTACTTCTTAACTCTACCAAACCCTGGAGAGACTTAAACTCATTTTCCAAAGGGTAGGTAATAAATTGTTCTACTTCCTGAGTAGCAAGGTTTGGACTATTGGTAATCACCTGCACCTGGTTATTGGTAACATCCGGTAGGGCATCAACACTTAATTGGGAAAATGAATAGATTCCCCAAAGAATAAACATACCCAGCATTACACTGGTTATCAGTTTATTATGAACCGATAAATGAATAATTTTACTTATCATTTTAAAGCTTAAATCGTGTGAATAAATAATAGAAGGCAAAGCAATGCTTTGTCAATAAACTTAAGGATAATTAATTCTTATCCCAGTTGTGGAGGTTGCCAGATGAACTGAGGAATACCCGATAAATTGGCAAATTGATATTCAGGGTATTTTACTGAATGATACTTTATTGATTGAAAATTGAAATAGGTGAGGGGCTGTACAAATGCAATTGTAGCACAACATGAACAAGTACAAAAAGGAGTACAGTTTTCAGATTCGTGAGCATGATGATCATGATTATCAGACTGTGTACTTGTATAACTTACTTGCACATCACATTCAGTACTATCATTGCATGGCAGGCAGCACAATAGCAGAAGGTAAATACTCATGAAGTAAGCGAATGATTTCATATTGTTTATATTAACTTCAAAAAGCTGGGAATGTTGCGTGGTTTTCATTGGTAGTTGGTCGGGATCGATTTCCAATTTATTTTCTGTAATCCTGGAATGTTTTGCTGCAGAGTCTATTCGTGAATCTCGTTTACAATATTTTATATTCCAGGAAAGTTCTTGAAATCGAACTCAGATGTCCGATTATGGTCATTTACAATTAACAATTTTAGCATTTACAATTCAATGTCGTTTAGTTAAGAGAATTAAATTGGATCTATTGCAAATCTTGAATATCTAATTTCAAAAGATATTGCGCACCTGTAGTGCTTATTGTCTCTATCATTTGAAATTAGTATTCCAAACTATTCTAATCCTTTTTAACTTAGCTAACATTAAATAAATTTCCTTAACTAAACGACATTGATTTACAATTCCTTTTTTACGATTCTGAGACTCGTCAGCTCCTTGACTAAGCATTTTTAAATCAGATTCTAGCCAAATTATAATAATTTACAAAATATACCTTATACTAATTCGTTTATTTAAACAATTAACATTTTAAAACAATTGTTCCGGTATTCATCTAGAAACAAAAAGCTGATATGGAGATAATGTGACATAAATAAAATCATTTAAAAACAATGAATAACAAGTCAATTATTATAACTGTTAAGGATCTCCAGGTTCTCACAGACAGAAGTTATGTCACTTGTGTTAAATATAGCCAAGAAATACTAGCTATGTGTGGCCTGGGGAAAAAGGATAAATTAACTATCGAGCATTTTTGCACGATAACTAAAACACCTTATGTAGAAGTGATGGATATGTTATATCCTAAAAGTTAAACCAAGCTTGAGATATACCTAAAAATAGCCTTCATTTTTAACATCTAATATTCAGCTTTGATTTATACCTGAAAAGGTTTTAGTATAAACCTCAAATCTGTTATTTATAATAGCAACTATAGCCTGAATCTGTTTAATTTAAAACAGTAAAATTGAAAGCCATTAAATCAAATATTAATACCAATATTGATGCATTCCTATGTATAAAAAAATATAATATTATAAAGCTACTTGGTTAAAAATATATAGGTTTATACAGTTCAAAACTGAACATGGTTTTAGGTCCCTTTTTGACATTATCTTTGTAGTAGAATTCAATTTAATCCAATCGTGGGTTAATATAATTGAGTTTAGTTAAGCGAGTTTCTCGAATTTGGTGGATGGAGTTTAGCGATCAGTTAGAATGGGATTCATAATATTTATCAACAACGGTTGGCAAAGATTATGGACAAAAGCTTCCTGATAACGATTAGGTGGCTGTTCAGATTAACTGAATAAATTCTCCGGTAAACGACCGGATGAATATTTTGAAATATTGGAACAACGGAAATAATCCGGAACTGACTAAGATCAGTATGCTATTGGTATAAAGAGGTGTACTAAAAGTGTGTTGTAATCTTTAAGGCGAAGCTTTGTTTCCAAATGAGGTGGAAAAGTAAAAGCTAAAATGTAAAAGGGGCTTTTTCTCTTTATTCTTTGAGCCTCTGCATGCATTCAGGAAGCATTTTCTCTGCTTTCTCATCGCCTCTGCGTGTAATCTCCACTTTTTCCTTCTTCGTCAAGCCAGAGTCGACCTGGTGGAAGGGAAAAACAGATGGTAAGTTATTCAAGTTTTTGACGGACTTGAATAGCTTATCATTTTTGTTAAAAGTAAAATGTTTGCCTCCTAGCTTTTACTTCTCTTTCTCACTATTCAGGTTTTTTTTTAATGCAAATTCATACCCATGAGCTGGAGAAAACTAAATGGAACCCCAATAACCGAACCCATCAAGGAAGCAGTTGAAGAAGCAATCATTAGAGAAACCGCAGAAGGTTATAAACTCAAAGTGTGTATCGGTACAGATTCTGCAGTAGTGAATGACCTGGTAGAGTTTGCTACTGTAATAGTCATATTAAGGGAAAAGAAAGGCGGATTTATGTTTATTGAAAACTCTAAACTTAAACAAAAGATAGGTCTCAAGGAACGAATGATCCTGGAAGTAGGTAGATCAGTAGATATTGCCTATCAGCTGTGTAATATGTTAGAAAAGTACAATGTAGGGCTGGAAGTACATGCAGATATTAATACCGATTCAGATTTTAAATCCAATGTAGCTCTAAAGGAAGCAATGGGATATATCGTGGGTATGGGATTTGTCTTTAAGGCAAAGCCTGAAGCCTTTGCCAGTAGTAATGTAGCAGATAAGTTTGTCTGATAATTACAGGCATTCATCCATTTTTATTACAGAAGTAAAGCATAATTGCGTAATTCTTCCTTACTTCGCACTTCAAATAATTCATTAACCAATGAGATCAGTAGTATTTCTAACATTATTATGTATGACAAGTCATATTGTAACAGCTCAGTCCTCCAAACTAGATTTTGTCGAGTATGACCTTCCAAATGGCTTACATGTTATTTTACATGAAGATCATTCGACACCTATAGTGGCGGTATCCATCATGTATCATGTGGGTTCTAAAAATGATAACCCCGAAAGAACAGGGTTTGCTCACTTCTTTGAACACCTTCTTTTTGAAGGATCTGATAATATCGGTAGGGGAGAATTTGCCAAAATAGTGGAACGTTCAGGCGGAACATTGAATGCCAACACTTCCAATGACCGTACTTATTATTACGAAATCATGCCATCCAATCATCTTGAAACCGGCCTTTGGCTGGAGTCAGAAAGACTAATGCATGCTAAAGTGGATAAGATTGGTATCGAAACCCAAAGACAAGTAGTAAAAGAAGAAAAGCGCCAGCGAGTTGATAATCAGCCATATGGTACACTTGTACAGGAAATTATGAAAAGAGTTTATTCTGTGCATCCTTATAAATGGATGACCATTGGATCTATGGAACATTTGGATGCTGCCTCAGAAGATGATTATGTAAATTTCTATAAAACCTTTTACGTACCCAATAATGCAGTTTTATCAATAGCAGGTGATCTTAATATTGAACAGACTAAAACATTGGTGGCAAAATATTTTGGTGAAATTCCTAAATCCAGCAGGCCTATATTTAGACCTACAGTGGTAGAGCCGCCTTTGACAAAAGAAATTCGCGATACTATTTTTGATAATATTCAGCTACCTGCAGTTATTCAGGCTTATAGAATGCCATCTATCAAAGCTGAAGACTTTTATGCTGTCAGAATGTTGAGCCAGTTATTATCAGGCGGTGAGAGTTCAAGAATGTACAAGGCCCTGGTGGACGAACAACAAAAAGCACTTTTTGTAGGTGCTTTTCCTTATCCCTTAGAAGATGAAGGTGTTTTCATTACATATGGCTTTACCAATTTTGGTGGAAATCCTTCCGAGCTGGAAAAAAGCATGGATGATGTTATCTTCAAAACGCAGACAGATCTTATTCCTGATCAAGAGTTTCAGAAATTGAGAAATGGAATGGAAACAGAATTTGTTACTCAGAATGCTACGATGGCAGGTATTGCAGAGTCACTGGCAAGTAATTATACTTATTTTAAAAATACAAACCTGATTAATACAGAAATTGATAAATACATGAAAGTGACTCGGGAAGATATACAGAGGGTGGCTAAAAAGTATTTTGATAAAAACAAAAGAGTAGTGTTGTATTATCTGCCTAAAACAAACAGATCTTAATTAATAATCATTATGCTGTTGCAATAAAACTGAGCTGAATTGGCCGGTTTTTATTGCAATAGTTATTTTACAAAAGTGACAATCATAATTTAAACGAATACAGATGAGAACAATATTTCAATTAATTTGTAGCATGGTATGTATGATTAGCATGATATTCACACCCGGTCATGCTTTAGCACAAAACAAGCCGACAAAAAACGATAAGAAGATGTCAGACTTTAGAAGTCAAATGCCCAAACCAGGGCCGGCCCCTAAGATTCAAATAGGAGATTATACTACTTATACTCTTCCTAATGGTCTACAGGTAATAGTAGTAGAAAATCATAAAATTCCACGTATTGCTGTTCAGTTATATATCGATAATGAACCTGTACTGGAAAAAGATACCAAAGGATATGTTGATATTACGGGTAGTCTATTGAGTAAAGGAACTAAAACCAGGTCAAAAGCAGATATAGATGAAGCTGTCGAATTTACAGGAGCTGAATTTTCAACCAGCTCTCGAGGGTTTACGGGCAATTCATTAACAAAGCACATTGATAAATTACTGGAGATTGCATCTGATGTTTTATTAAATCCTTCTTTTCCGCAGGCTGAGTTTGATAAACTAAAGACTCAGACAATTTCTTCATTACAGCAGGCTAAAGAAGAACCGAATACCATTGCTGCCAATGTAGCTTCTGTATTGAATTTTGGTAAGGAATTCCCTTACGGTGAAATTGAAACGGAAAAGACTATAGGAAAAATTACATTGGACCAATGTATAAATTATTACAACTCATATTTCAAACCCAACAAAGCTTACTTTATCATAGTAGGAGATATTAGGCCAGAAGCTGCTAAGGCACTTACAGAAAAGTATTTTGGAAGCTGGGAAAAAGGAGAAGTAGGTCCTGTTATTTATGAACGACCTAAACTACCTGCGGGAACCAAACTGGATTTTGTAAACAGAGATGGTGCTGTTCAATCCTTAATATACATTACTTATCCATTTGATTTAAAACCAGGTTCAGCAGATGTAATAAAAGCATCTGTTATGAATAATATACTGGGCGGTGGAGCATTTGCAGCTAGATTATTTCAAAACCTTAGGGAAAAACATGCATACACTTATGGTGCATATGCTTCATTAAGCAATGACAGGCTAATGGCAAGGTTCACTGCGACTGCAAATGTAAGAAATGCAGTTACAGATAGCGCTGTTACTCAATTTCTGATGGAAATGAACAGGATAAAAGAGGAAAAAGTGACCGATCTTGAATTGAATACTATTAAAAATATGTTAGCGGGTGACTTTGCAAGGTCACTTGAGAATCCACAAACAGTTGCATCATTTGCATTAAATACAATTAGATATAAATTGCCAAAAGATTATTATGCTACCTATCTTGAGAAACTGGCTGCAGTAAATGTGGATGACGTTCAGGAAGCAGCTAAAAAATACATTTTACCTGAAAGTGCACACATCATTATAGTAGGAAACAAAGAAGAAGTTGCTTCTAAACTGGCTAAATTCGCTACCGATAAAACTGTGAATTATTATACTACCTCTGGTGAAAAAATAGAACAAAATGCCAAAGCATTAAATGATGTTAAACCGGAAGATGTATTTAATATGTACATTAAAGCAATAGGTGGTGAAGAAAAGATAAGCGCAATTAAAGATCTGCATATGACTATGGAAACCAATATGGGAGGAATGGCTTTACAGGCAGAAAGATTTCAAAAGATGCCCGATAAATTTGCTGAAAGAATGACTTCCTCAGGAATGGTTCTACAGGAACAAATCTACAATGCCGGAAAAGGGCAGGTAGGTCAAATGGGCCAGAACCAACCGATGGATGCAGAAACACTAACCGAAACTCAAAATAGTGTCGATATTTGTCCGCAACTCGGTTATATAAAGAAAGCATATCCGACTAAAATATTAGGTACTGATGATGTCGAAGGCAAACAGGCTTATAAAGTTGAAATTACAATGCCGGGGGGATCAAAAAAACTAGAGTTTTATGATATGACTTCCTATCTGAAAGTTCGGGAAGTTTCTACACAGGGGAGTGGTGAGCAAATGGCAACTATTACTTCTGATTTTTCTGATTACAGAGCTGTAGAAGGTGTTTTGTTTCCTTATTTCATAAAAGTATCGGGTGGAGGTTTGCCTATGGCCCTCGAAATGAAATTGGTGACAATTGATGTGAATAAAGGTATAGAAGACAGTACTTTCAAAGTAAACTAAAATAATGGTTCAGGTTTATATTACCGGAGGTACTTTTGATAAGGAATACAATTTTATAACCGGTGAATTATTTTTTAAAGATACACACCTGCCCGATATGTTTGAATTAGGCAGGTGTAATCTCGATATTGACATCAAAACTTTAATGATGATCGATAGCCTTCAAATGGCCAAAGAGGACCGTGAAATCATAATCCATAATTGTCTGAGATGTGCCAGTGACCAGATAATTATCACACATGGTACGGACACAATGGTAGAAACAGCCAAAGAACTTGCAGAGGCAGCTATTAATAAAGCAATTGTTTTAACCGGGGCTATGATACCGTATGCATTTGGTAACAGTTCTGATGGCTTCTTTAACTTGGGGAGTGCACTTGCTTTTGTCCAAACCCTTCCTCCTGGGGTCTATATAGTGATGAATGGAAGGTATTTTAACTGGAACAATGTAAAAAAGAACAGAAAGACCGGTTATTTTGAAGAATTGGAATCTGATAACTCAAACGACATAAATTAATATGGAAATCCTGGGTATATTTGCCGAATTCCTGATTTGTATACTTAGTCTCTATGTGTATTTATTGTTTTCAGGAGCAATCAGGCCAAGAGATGAAAAGTCCCGGAACACTGTAAATACTATGTCTCAAAGCAGTGGTAAGCTTATAAAATGGTTCTCTTTGATACTTTTTGGATTGATGACCATAAATTTGATTCTTCATTTTCTTCAGTTCTTTTCCAGATAGCGAAATCCTTTCGTATACTTGCAGTCTCAAATTTGATTATATGAAATTTCTACACTTATTATCTATCCTTATTTGTTTCCAATTGGGGGTACAAGCACAAAATGAAAAGCAGGATTTTTATGATGTTAATAAAATTCCTGAGATTAAATTGATTATCAAACAAGCTAAGTATGATAAAATTCTCGACTCTATGAAGATTTATGGAGAAGGAATGATCATTGCTGATGCTATTATCGATGGACAGACTTTTAAAAGTGTTGGTGTGCGATACAGAGGTAATTCATCTTATGGATATGGAAATAAAAGAAATCCATGGCATATCAAGTTAAATTATGTAAATAAAAATCAAAATTACCAGGGTGTTACTTCCATTAAATTGTCGAATGCGTTGCGTGATCCAAGTATGCTGAGAGAAGTTTTAGGGTTTGAAATAGCAAATAAATACATGATTGCTACCAAATGTAATTACTCTAAACTTTATATTAATGGGGCATATTCTGGACTATATGTGAACGTTGAAAGTATAGATGATCAGTTTTTTGAACGTAATTATGGTAGTAAAACAAATACCTCTTTTAAGTGCAGTCCGGAATCTAATATTTCTTCAAATCCTGGTTGTTTAAATAAGGTTTATGCATCCCTGGTTTATGAATCTGATCCCAATTGTTTATTACCCAATTATACATTAAGGTCCGAATCAGGTTGGGATGAACTCATGCAATTGACTAAAACATTGGGAGAAGATCCGGCTAATGTAAATAAGATACTGGATATTGATCAGACACTTTGGATGCTGGCTTTTAATAATGTGTTGGTAAACCTGAGCAGTTATTCGGGTAATATCAGTCAGAACTATTATTTATATAAAAATAACACTGGCCATTTTTCTCCAATAATTTGGGATCTAAACCTTTGTTTTGGAAGTTTCAAGAATACAGGAATAGGTGGCAAAGATCTAAATTTGAAGCAATTGCAAGAAATGGATCCTCTATTGCATATTGACAATGCTGAAAAGCCATTGATTAGTAAATTGTTGGGTATTAAAGAATACAAACTTATGTACCTGGCTCATATGCGTCAAATATATGAAGAGAATTTCCTGGATGGTAGTTTTGAAAAGAGAGCAATGGAACTACAGAAAAAAATAAGAAAGGCTTACCTGGATGATCCATTTAAAGAATACCAGATTATTGATTTTGATAAAAGTATTAATCAAACCATAGGTTCAAAATCTAAGATCCCAGGGTTGTTAGAACTAATGGACAAAAGGGTTAAGTTCTTAAGAAAGCACGAAGATTTTAAAGTTTTGCCTTCTAATGTCATTGAAGCTAAACTTAGAAACAGGGAAGCGTTTGATAATAAAACTGTAAATACTTTTATTTTCGAAGCGAAGCTGGATAATTTCCCTAAGCGTTGTACTGTTTTTTATAGGTACAGTGATAAAGATGATTATTCATCAGCAATATTATATGATGATCAAACCAACGGTGATTCTAGTACAGGTGATAATGTTTACACCGGCATCGTTGATCCAAAGGGACAATATGACACCATTTATTATTATATCTATACAGAAAATACAGGTGCAGGTTCATTTTATCCATCTGATTATATGAAAAATCCACTTAAAGTTTCGTTAGGAGAATTGAACAAATAAGTAATTCTTAAGGATGAAATTAAACTTGGTAGTTTTTCTTTTATTATTTATATCAAAAAGCTTGCTTTCACAAGACTTTTATGATGTGAAACAGATAAGGGATATCAAAGTTACTTTTAAAGAAAAGAACTGGAGCCATCTCTTAGATTCACTGATGAAAGATGGCAAAGGCAAAAGAATTGCTGCTGATATTAGTATTGATGGTGTAAAATACAAACAAGTCGGAATCAGGTATAAAGGAAATAGTTCTTACAATAGTATTAAGAAACTTAATAAGACTAAACTTCCTTTCAACATAGATGCAAATTTTAAAGACAAAAAACAACGATTCCAGGAAGGAGTTGTCTCTTTAAAACTGTCTAATATGTTGTTTGACCCAAGCTTTATCAGGGAAGTTCTGGGGTATTATATGGCCAATCAGTTCTTAATTTCACCTAAGGCAAATTTCTGCAGGCTGTATGTTAATGGAAAATATTTAGGTATTTATACAAGTGCAGAATCCGTAGATACAAGGTTTTTAAAAAAGCATTTTGGTAATAATAAAGGGGTCTTAATAAAATGTGATCCCACTTGGGCGCTGAAAGAATCTAAAACCTGTCCTAAAGGTGATAATGCAGCTCTGTTATACCAGGGTGAAGATTCTACATGTTATAGAAAGAACTATGAACTCAAGTCTGATTATGGTTATAAGGAACTGATCAAACTTATAAGAACTCTCAATCAAGAACCTGACAAAATAGCGAGCCTGCTGGATATTGACAAGACTTTATGGATGCATGCATTTAACCATACAATTGTCAATCTGGATAGCTATTCTGGTACACTCAGCCATAACTATTATCTTTATAAAGACTCCACCGGACTTTTCGTCCCGCTTATCTGGGATCTTAACCTCTCTTTTGGTGCTTTTACCAAAGACTATAAAAAAAACCTGACTGATGCGGATCTTTTCAATTATTCAGTAACTGAGCATTATAATGATCCTACCAGGCCTTTAATTCAGAAGCTTTTAGAAAAACCAGTATACCGGAAAATATACCTGGCCCATGTACGCTATATTTATGAACATTTATTTAAAAACAATTCCTTATTGACCAAAGCAGATGAATATCATCAATTCATTGATGCCGAAGTCAAGAAGGATCTGAATAAATTATATACCTACGAAGATTTTAATCAAAACCTGGAACAAAAAGTAATGTTGGGAACTGTCCCGGTAGTCGGACTAAAAGAATTTATTACTGAAAGAACAAATTATTTAGGCAAAACTGAAATTTCAGGTCCGGGTCCGTTATTAACTGAGCCACAGCTCACAAAAGATGCCCAAAATTTTACCATTAGTGTAAATTGTACAGGTGCCGATAAGGTTTATCTTTTTTATAAAAATAAGCAACAACCCTATTTTTCTTACGTATTAATGCAAACTGTTGATAATGAACCCTCAACAATTGTTGAAAAAAATTATACCAAACAGCTACCGCTAAAGGACGAAACATATTACTACATTGTTGCTGAAAATAGTAAAACTGCTACAGTAATACCCGAATTAGCTTCTAACAAAGCTATAAAAGTACAATAGAAAACAACTTCCTTGCTATATCTGGAAAATTGGTAATATATTTGACTTATATTTCAGGAAGAAATAAGCAAAACCTTAGAAAAGATTTTAATCCAACAAAAACCGCCATTTCATGAAGAATATCACACTCACTATTTGTATTCTTTTTGTTCTTCTCCTTTCCACTGCAGATATTAATGCCCAACACACAGGCGCACCTAATGGTATCTCAGCCAAAGCCTTATTTATTGACAATTACAGCTTAATAACTGCTGATAGTAGTCCTTATCAAAAAATAACCAATGGCTTGGAACTGGGATACAATAGAGCAATATCAGACTGGTTAAATTTTGCCATTCCAGTCAAATTCGGAATCATCCAGTTTAAAGATGATCCAAACAAAAAAGTATTTTCAGCTATTGATTTTGTACTAAGAATACAATATTATAATCCAAAAGCTGCTTTGACACCTTATTTTTATGGTGGTGGTGGTGTTGTTAATGAAGATTTAAAAACTACCAATATCCAGTTCCCATTGGGTTTAGGATTAAATGTCAAAATTTCAAATAATGAATTCATAACATTTAGCGGTGAATATCGAAAGTCTTTAGCTGACAACAGAGATAACTTGCAATATGGAGTTGGAATATTAATGCTACTTGGCAAAGCTGCACCTAAAATAGCAGATAAAGATGGAGATGGTGTAGCTGATAATGAAGATTTATGTCCTGATAAACCAGGTGTATTTGCATTTAAAGGTTGTCCGGATAGAGATAATGACGGTATTCCGGATAAAGATGACAAATGTCCTGATGTAGCAGGAACAACAACCAATATGGGCTGCCCTGATGCTAAAGATACGGATGGTGATGGCATTATGGATGATCAGGATGATTGCCCTGATCAGGCTGGCCCTTCAATTACTAAAGGATGTCCTGATAGAGATGGTGACGGTATTGTTGACAAATACGACAAATGTCCAGATATACCGGGTACTAAAGAAAGAGACGGTTGTCCTGAACCTGAGGCTTCAGCTGTTGCTAAAGATTCAGATGCTGATGGAATACCTGATGTTGATGACAGATGTCCAACTGTTATAGGATCAAAAGAAAATCATGGTTGCCCTCTAAATTATGACACAGATGGTGATGGTATTCCTGATAGAGAAGATAAATGCCCGGATGTAGTAGGCCCAAAATCAAATAGCGGTTGCCCGGTTGATGCCAATAAAGATTCTGATGGTGATGGTGTACCGGATAAAGATGATAAATGCCCTGATGTCTCTGGATCAAAAGCTAATAATGGTTGCCCTGTAGCTGTTGATTTAAATAAGGACTCAGATGGGGATGGTGTTCCTGACAGAGATGACAAATGCCCTGCATTACCAGGTTCATTTACAAATAAAGGATGTCCGGATTCAGATGGTGACGGAATTGCAGATTTTGAAGATGAGTGTCCTACACTTGCTGGTACAAAAGAGTTTAAAGGATGTCCGGATTCTGACGGAGATGGTATAAGTGACAAATACGATAAATGTCCTTATGCACCGGGACCTAAAGCTAATAGTGGTTGTCCGGAAGTAAAAGAAGAAGTAAGACAAACTTTAAAAAGAGCCACACAAAATGTAAGGTTTAAAACCGGTACTTCTGTATTAGAAGCTGCATCTTATAAAACTCTGAATGAGGTAGTTAAGGTATTAAATGAAAATCCTGAATACAATATAGAAATTGCAGGACATACTGATAATAAAGGAACTTCTGAAAAGAACAATATCATTTCTGAAAACAGAGCCAAATCTTGTTACGAATATCTGATAGCACAAGGTATAAGTGAAAAACGCTTAACTTTCAAAGGGTATGGCAAAACAAGACCGATAGCCAGCAATGATACTGAAGAGGGTAGAGCGCAAAACAGAAGAACAGAATTCAATGTTTTCTTTAAGTAAAGAAAATAGGTAAAAAGTAAAAGGGTGTAATTTCTTGAATTTTCGATTCAAGAAATTACCTCTTACTTTTTCCCTTTTACCGCTTACCTACTAAAATTTAGTTCTTATAAAAACATGCTTTATATTATTCCTGCCCGTCTCCCTTTCATCGATCTCAAACTTATTCAGGCTCTTGATAAGAGGTAACATTTTAGCATACCCATAATTCCTCGGATCAAAGTCAGGTTTCTTTTTTAATATCAGGTTTCCCAGATCACCCAAAAAAGCCCATCCATTTTCATCGGCAGCATCAGATATATTATCTCTTAAAATCTTTATCAGATCATGGTCAACTTTATTGATCGGATTTGAATTATTTTGACCCTTATGTTTAGTTTCTTTCTCCATTGAACTGGTAGCAGCTGGAACGACTTCTTCTACATTTAATATTTCAATATAAATAAACTTGTCACAGGCAGTGATAAATGGCCTTAAAGTCTTTTTCTCACCTATGCCGATCACTTTCATACCTGCTTCTCTTAAACGTGTTGCCAGGCGCGTAAAATCACTGTCACTGGAAACAATACAAAAGCCATCTACTTTTCCGGAATAAAGAATATCCATAGCATCAATAATCATAGCACTGTCGCTAGAATTCTTTCCGGTAGAATAGCTATATTGCTGTACAGGGGTAATAGCATGCTCTAATAAAACCTTTTTCCAACCGGATACAGTTGGCTTTGTCCAGTCTGCATATATTCTTTTAAAAGTTGGTATACCGTATTTGGCTATTTCTTCAAACATCTGTTTGACATTGGCGTAAGGAACATTGTCAGCATCTATCAGCACTGCAAGTCTCAAGTCCTTGATTGCACTCATAATTATAAGTATTTAAATTTCAATCAACTTGAATTAGGTTGATTGTTAAATTTAGTAAACAAATTTAATACAATAAGGATTATTTTAAGGGAAAAGGGAAAAGGGAAAAGGGAAAAGGTAAAAGGTAATTTACGATTTCCTTTTAGTGTTGCTTTCGAGTTTGAGCTTGCTTTAGGAATGAAAATATACTAAACACCATACACTTCTGACAACTAACAACAGACAAATGGCAACTACACTACTCCTGAATAATTAACTCCTGAATAGCCATTTTAGTGCCAGTACTAAACACCACATTATAAATACCGGGAGCCAATGAATTTACTGACTGAAGATCAATATTATTGTTGCCCTTTAAA
>Ga0193744_1000117_pt1 | contig 28364 bp, 21 predicted proteins | sample L1a1metaG_FD_143056 | JGI IMG/M metagenome (GOLD analysis project Ga0193744, IMG submission 143056) | Soil microbial communities from a riparian zone of the East river system, Colorado, United States - L1a1 | ecosystem: Environmental > Terrestrial > Soil > Riparian zone | place: USA: East River...
ATTCAAATGTGAAGTTTATGTATTGAGCAAGGAAGAAGGTGGACGTCATACTCCATTTTTTAATGGATATCGACCACAGTTTTATTTCAGAACTACAGATGTTACTGGTGATTGTAAATTACCAGCCGGTGTAGAAATGGTGATGCCTGGTGATAATGTTGCTTTAGAAGTTATTTTGATTAGTCCAATTGCAATGGAAAAGGGATTGCGTTTTGCAATTCGTGAAGGAGGCCGAACTGTAGGTGCAGGTCAGGTGACTGAGATATTGGATTAATATATTTTTTAATATATATGTCGAAATTAAGCACCCCTTTTTGGGCTGCTTAATTTTCGCATATACGGGCATAGCTCAACTGGTAGAGTGGCGGTCTCCAAAACCGTAGGTTGTGGGTTCGACTCCTACTGCCCGTGCAAGTTAAAATGAAAACTGATGGAAAAGTTGAAATTGTATTTAAGTGAAAGTTATGAAGAGTTGGTTAACAAAGTATCATGGCCAACTTGGGAGAATTTAATAGAATCCGCAAAAGTAGTTTTAGTATTTGTTGTCATTTCTACTATTTGTGTATTTTTTATGGATGTAATTTCACAACAGGTATTGAAGCTTATTTATAATATAGGTTAATCATATCTAAAGCTAAACTACCCCCTAATGAGTGAAGATACTAAATGGTTTTCTCTAAGAGTGATAAGTGGAAAAGAAAAATCAATCCGTGACAGGATTGAAAGGGAAATTAATACAAATGGTTGGAATGAGGCAGTAACACAAGTGGTTGTTCCTACTGAAAAGGTATATAAAATTCGTAATGGTAAAAAAGTCATTATGGAAAGGAATATTCTTCCAGGTTATATTTTAGTAGAAGCAGCAAATGGCAAATTTACTTCAGAAATGGTTCAGGGAATTTCAAATCTTCCTAATGTGATCCATTTTTTAGGGAATACTTCTCCAATTCCAATGCAGCTTGCTGAGGCAAATAGATTATTAGGAAAAATGGATGAGTCTCTTGAAGCTGGCGAAGCCAATATTGAACCGTTTATAGTTGGTGAAACTGTTAAAATAGTAGATGGTCCATTTAATGAATTCGTCGGTGATATTCAGGAAGTTAATGAAGAGAAAAAGAAATTAAAAGTTATAGTTAAAATATTTGGCCGAGGTACAGAAGTAGAATTAAACTTCATGCAGGTCGATAAAACATAAGTTCAAAATTACTAAGAGAATGGCAAAACAAGTAGAGTACAGAATCAAGCTTCAAGTTAAAGGTGGTCAGGCAAATCCGGCTCCTCCCATTGGCCCTGCATTAGGTTCTAAGGGTGTAAATATTATGGAATTTTGCAAGCGATTTAATGCAAAAACTCAAGATATGCCAGGTAAGTTATTACCCGTTATTATTGAAGTTTATAAAGATAAATCATTTGAGTTTGAAGTAAAGACTACTCCTGCTGCAAACCAATTATTGGACGCAGCTAAAATTAAAAAAGGTTCTGCTCAATCAAACAGAAATAAGGTGGGATCTGTCACTTGGGATCAGGTAAGAGAAATAGCAGAGGATAAAATGCCTGACTTAAACGCATTTAAAATAGAATCTGCAATGAAAATGATTGCAGGTACTGCCCGTAGTTTGGGATTAACTATTACAGGTACACCTCCCTGGACAGTGGAAGCTGTTGAAGAACGTGACTAATTATATTATTATTTAGAAGGGAGTTCCGGAATCGGAATGTTATAACCTCAAAAAATTGACAAATGGCTAAATTATCTAAAAAGAGAGCAGCAGTTGCTGCAAAAGTTGACCCCGATAAATTGTACAGCATGACAGAAGCTGCTCAATTGGTCAAGGAAGTGAATACAACTAAATTTGATTCTTCAGTAGATATTCATGTAAGGTTAGGAGTCGATCCTAGAAAAGCAGATCAGGCTTTAAGAGGAACTGTGACGCTACCACATGGTACCGGTAAGACTAAACGTGTATTGGTGCTTTGTACACCTGATAAAGAAGCAGAAGCTAAAGCAGCTGGCGCAGATTTTGTAGGTCTTGATGAATTCATTCAAAAGATTGCAGGAGGATGGACAGATGTCGATGTAATTATTGCAATGCCTACGGTAATGGCTCAGTTAGGAAAAGTTGGTAGAATATTAGGTCCAAGAGGTTTAATGCCGAATCCAAAAACAGGTACGGTAACTATGGATGTTGCTTCAGCTGTTGAAGATGTTAAAGGTGGTAAAATTTCATTCCGTGTTGATAAATATGGAATAATTCATTCTTCAATTGGTAGAGTTTCTTTTTCAGAAGATAAGCTGGAAGGAAATGCACACGAATTATTAACTACCTTAATGAAAATGAAGCCTTCCTCTGCAAAAGGAACTTATATTAAATCTATCTCTTTAGCTAGTACAATGAGTCCTGGAATTAAGATAGACCCGAGAACAATTAAGTAATTTATTTTTAAAATTAAAGGGTTATGATTAAGTCAAATAAGGCAATTGCCATAGAAGAATTAAAAGAAAAATTTAGCAAGAATAATTTTTTTTATATTACTGATTCATCAACACTTTCTGTTGATAAAGTAAATAAACTTCGCGCATTGTGCTATGAGAAAGGTGTGGAAATGAAAGTGGTGAAAAACACGATCATGAGAAAAGCACTGGAATCTTTTGGACAGGAAAAAGGATATGAAGGTTTATATGAAGCTTTACATGGACCAACAGCAGTTCTTTTTACAGAGAATGCTTCGGCTCCTGCAAAAATTATTAAGGATTTTCGTAAGGATAATGAAAGACCAATTATTAAAGCAGCATACATCGATTCAGCAATTTATATAGGTGATGATCAATTGGATAATCTGGTTGCACTTAAATCAAGAGAACAATTAATTGGTGAAATTCTTTCTATACTTCAATCACCTGCTAAAAATGTAATTGGAGCACTTAAATCAAGTGGCTCTACAATAGCAGGATTGCTTAAAGCATTAGAAGAAAGAGCTTCATAAGTATATAAATATGGCTTCCAAGTGTTTACGCACTAACAAATAAACGATTCGTTCAAAAATAAAAAAAACAAAAAATGGCTGATTTAAAAGCACTTGCTGATCAACTGGTTAATCTTACTGTTAAAGAGGTAAATGAGTTGGCTGGCATTTTAAAAGATGAATATGGTATTGAACCTGCTGCTGCTGCAGTTGCAATGGCTGCGCCTGTTGCTGCTGCAGGAGAAGCCGCTGTTGTTGAAAAAACATCATTTGATGTATTTATGACTTCAGCTGGTGCTGGTAAATTAAATGTAGTTAAAGAAGTAAAAAATCTTCTTGGACTAGGTTTGAAAGAAGCTAAGGATTTAGTAGATGCTGCTCCTTCAATGATTAAGGAAGGCGTTTCTAAAGATGAAGCGGAATCAATAAAAGCTACATTGGAAGCTGCTGGGGCATCTATCGAGTTGAAGTAATTCATAATAACTAGGATAGAAACCAAAAAGCTTATGACAGCCTACAAGGCTTATAAACAATACATACAGTTCGAAAAGGTTTAGATTGAGTGATTCGTCATCCAGTCTAAACCTATTCCTGTATATACTGAAAGAGAAAAAGTTTCGTTTTCTTTAATTCAAAACCTTCCCAGGAAAGTTTTGTTAAATTCTAAATCATTTAGATAATGGCCAATAACAGCGAGACGCTATTCGCAGAAAGCAAAAGAGTAAATTTCGGAAAAATTAAACATCCATTAACTCCTCCTGACTTACTAGACATACAGCTAAAATCATTCCAAGAATTTTTTCAGCTTGAAACTACACCGGAAAATAGAACAGATGAAGGTCTTTTTAAGGTTTTTCAGGAGAATTTTCCAATTACAGATGCCCGAAATATCTTTGTACTTGAATTTTTAGATTATTATATTGATCCTCCCAGGTATTCAATTGATGAATGCATTGAGAGAGGACTTACTTATTCGGTTCCTCTGAAAGCCAAACTGCGTTTGTCTTGTAATGATGAAGAACACGTAGATTTTCAAACAATAGTACAAGATGTATTTTTAGGTAATATACCTTACATGACTCCAAAGGGTACCTTCGTAGTGAACGGCGCCGAAAGGGTTATTGTATCTCAATTACACAGGTCACCCGGTGTATTCTTTGGACAAAGTGTACATCCCAATGGTAGTAAAATATATTCAGCTAGGGTTATTCCTTTTAAAGGTGCCTGGATGGAATTTGCTACAGATATAAATACAGTGATGTATGCGTATATCGATAGAAAGAAAAAATTCCCGGTAACCACTTTATTAAGAGGTATTGGATATGATACTGACAAAGCGATTCTAAATATTTTTGGTTTAGCTGATGAGATACCTGCAACAAAAGAAGCTTTAAATAAAGCAGTTGGAAGAAAATTAGCTGCCAGAGTTTTAAGAACCTGGACTGAAGATTTCGTAGATGAAGATACTGGTGAGGTGGTAACCATAGAGCGAAATGAAATTATTTTGGAACGGGATGTGGCAATAGAACTTGAAAATATTGACCTTATACTTGAATCTGGTTTAGATACAGTAATCTTACAGAAAGAAGACATAGGTGAGGATTATTCAATAATATTTAATACCCTTCAAAAAGACCCTACCAGTTCTGAACTTGAAGCTGTACAATATATATACCGACAACTAAGAGGTACTGAACCACCTGATGAAGAAACAGCAAGAGGAATAATCGAAAAATTATTCTTTTCTGACAAAAGGTATAATCTGGGAGAAGTAGGAAGATATAAAATCAATAAGAAATTAGGGTTGAATACTTCAGACGAAACATTGGTGCTTACCAAGGAAGATATTATCTGTATCGTTAAGTATTTGGTTAGTTTAATCAATCAAAAAGCTGATATTGATGATATTGATCACCTTAGTAACAGACGTGTAAGAACAGTTGGAGAACAACTATATGCTCAATTTGGTGTAGGTCTTGCCAGAATGGCTCGTACCATTCGTGAAAGGATGAACGTGAGAGATAATGAAGTATTTACTCCGGTTGATTTGATCAATGCAAGGACATTATCTTCAGTTATTAATTCATTTTTCGGTACAAGTCAGTTATCACAGTTCCTGGATCAAACAAATCCATTGTCTGAGATTACCCACAAAAGAAGAATTTCAGCTCTGGGCCCTGGTGGTTTATCCAGGGAGAGAGCAGGATTTGAGGTGCGTGATGTCCATTATTCTCATTACGGACGTCTTTGTACTATCGAAACTCCTGAAGGCCCTAACATTGGTTTGATCTCAACACTTTGTGTTCATGCCAAGATTAATAAAATGGGATTCCTTGAGACTCCTTATAGAAAAGTTGATACAGGTGTAGTTGATTTAATATCTGATGCCATATTTTTATCTGCAGAGGGAGAGGATACTTCTAAGATAGCTCAGGCAAATGCACCATTACTAGATAGTGGAGCCTTTGAAAATGATAAAGTGAAATGTAGAGAACATGGTGAATTTCCGGTATTGATGCCAGATGAAATTGACTATATGGATGTAGCCCCAAATCAGATTGTTGGTGTATCAGCTTCATTAATTCCATTCCTTGAAAATGATGATGCCAACCGTGCTTTGATGGGATCGAACATGCAACGTCAGGCAGTGCCTTTAATAAAACCATCTTCACCAATTGTCGGTACAGGATTGGAAGGTAAAGTTGCCAGAGATTCGAGGATGCTAATCAATGCAGAAGGTGAAGGTTTTGTAGAATATGTGGATGCTGAAGAAATTGTAATACGTTATGATAGAAATGAAGAAGAGCAATTGATTTCTTTTGAAGATAACCGTAAGACTTATAAGCTGACCAAATTTGCCAGAACAAATCAGGGTACTTGTATTAACCTGAAACCAATTGTAAAGAAAGGACAAAGAGTAGTAAAAGGTGAAATACTTTGTGATGGTTATGCAACTGACAAAGGTGAATTGGCTTTGGGCCAAAACCTAAAGGTGGCATTTATGCCTTGGAAAGGTTATAACTTTGAAGATGCGATTGTACTTTCTGAACGAGTAGTTTCTGAAGATATCTTTAGCTCTATCCATATTGAGCATTTTGAGATGGATGTAAGAGATACTAAACTAGGAGAAGAAGAACTTACAAATGATATACCAAATGTAAGTGAAGAAGCTACTAAGGATCTGGATGAAAATGGAATTATAAGAATTGGAGCATGGGTTTCTGAAGGTGATATTTTAATTGGTAAAATTACTCCCAAAGGAGAATCAGATCCAACACCGGAAGAAAAACTATTACGTGCCATATTCGGAGATAAAGCAGGTGATGTAAAGGATGCATCAATGAAAGCACCTCCCTCAACTTCAGGTATTATCATCGGTAAGCAGTTATTTGCCCGTGCTAAGAAAGATAGAATACAAAAGGATCAGGAAAAAGATCAATTGTCAAAATTGGATGAACAACATGCTATCTCTACCAATGAACTTAAAACAATATTGATAGATAAATTACTGGTATTATTGAAAGCGAAGACTTCTGAAGGAGTTAAGTCTATCTATAATGAAGAAATGATTTCCAAAGGAACTAAGTTTTCACAACCAGTATTAAAAGAAGTAGATTTTACAACGGTTGATTACTCTGGTTGGACAAAAGAACCTGATACAAATGATTTAATTGCTAAGTTACTGCACAATTATAGTATTAAGTACAATGAAGAGCTTGGTAGATACAAAAGAGAGAAATTCAATATCAGTATTGGTGATGAATTACCTGCCGGAGTATTGAAACTAGCTAAAGTTTATCTTGCTAAAAAACGGAAGTTGAAAGTAGGGGATAAATTAGCAGGACGACATGGAAATAAAGGTATTGTTTCTAAAATAGTTCGTGTTGAAGATATGCCTTTCCTTGAAGATGGAACTCCGGTTGATATTGTATTGAATCCATTAGGAGTACCTTCCAGGATGAACCTTGGACAGATATTTGAAACTGTATTGGGTTGGGCGGGAGAAAAGCTAGGTGTTAAATTCGCTACTCCAATATTTGATGGAGCAAAAGCTAGTGAAATAGAAAGCTATATTCAAAAGGCAGGTTTACCAAGTTTGGGTCAGACTTATCTTTCTGACGGAGAAACTGGAGACAGGTTCCACCAGCAAGCAACAGTAGGGGTTATCTACATGCTGAAACTATCACATATGGTAGATGATAAAATGCATGCTCGTTCAATCGGACCTTATTCACTCATTACTCAGCAGCCACTTGGAGGTAAAGCTCAGTTTGGAGGTCAGCGTTTTGGTGAGATGGAGGTTTGGGCTCTTGAAGCATTTGGAGCTGCTCATATATTGCAGGAGTTATTAACTGTGAAATCAGATGATATCATTGGCCGTGCTAAAACATATGAAGCAATTGTAAAAGGAGATAGATTACCTACACCTAATATTCCTGAATCATTCAATGTATTGATTCATGAATTAAGAGGCTTGGCACTGGATGTAAAGTTTGAATAATAATCTTCAAACTATATGATTCAGTAAATAACAATCATTAACAATCATTTTAACAATAATAAAATGACACTTAGAAAAAAATATAATAAACAGACTCAAGCATTTGAAAGTATAACCATCAGCTTATCATCTCCTGATGATATACTAGAGAGATCTTTCGGTGAAGTCTTAAAACCTGAAACTATAAATTACAGATCTTACAAGCCTGAAAGAGATGGTTTGTTTTGTGAAAGAATTTTTGGCCCGGTAAAAGACTATGAGTGCTATTGTGGTAAATATAAAAGAATAAGATACAAGGGTATAGTTTGTGATCGCTGTGGGGTGGAAGTAACAGAGAAAAAAGTTAGACGTGAAAGAATGGGACACATTAAATTGGTGGTTCCGGTAGTTCATATCTGGTTCTTTAAATCTCTGCCTAATAAAATCGGTTACTTACTTGGATTATCAAGTAAGAAGCTGGAAAGTATAATATATTATGAAAGATTTGTAGTTGTACAAGCAGGTGTTAAAGCCATTGATGGATTAAGTATTTATGATCTATTGACTGAAGAAGAATATCTTGAAATAATAGAAAAACTACCACGCGAAAACCAAATGCTCGATGATGAACACCCGGATAAGTTTATAGCTAAAATGGGTGCAGAAGCGGTAAGAGAATTATTAATGCGTCTTGATCTTGATAATCTATCATACGAACTAAGAAATCAAGCTGCTAATGAAACTTCTCAACAAAGGAAATCTGAAGCATTAAAACGTCTTAGAATTGTAGAAGCATTCAGGGAGGGACAGGAAAGAATGGAAAACAAGCCAGAATGGACTGTAATCCAATACCTTCCGGTAGTACCGCCTGAGCTGCGTCCATTAGTTCCATTGGATGGGGGTCGTTTTGCCAGTTCAGATTTAAATGATCTTTATAGAAGGGTTATTATACGTAATAACAGGTTGAAGAGATTATTAGAAATAAAAGCTCCGGAAGTTATCTTACGAAATGAAAAGCGTATGCTTCAGGAAGCTGTAGATTCATTGTTTGATAACTCAAGAAAATCTAATGCTGTAAAGGCAGAGGGTGGTAGAGCATTAAAGTCATTGAGTGATATCTTAAAAGGTAAGCAAGGACGATTCCGTCAGAATCTATTAGGAAAACGTGTTGACTATTCTGGTCGTTCAGTTATCGTGGTTGGTCCTACACTTAAATTACATGAGTGTGGACTTCCAAAAGATATGGCTGCTGAATTGTTTAAGCCTTTTATTATTAGAAAACTGATAGAAAGAGGTATAGTTAAGACAGTAAAATCTGCTAAGAAATTAGTTGACAGGAAAGATTCCGTTATTTGGGATATCCTTGAAAATATATTGAAAGGTCACCCTGTAATGCTTAACCGTGCCCCTACTTTGCACAGGTTATCTATTCAGGCATTTCAACCGAGACTAGTAGAAGGAAAAGCAATACAGTTGCATCCACTGGTGTGTGGTGCATTTAATGCTGACTTTGACGGTGACCAGATGGCAGTACACGTACCTTTAAGTCAGGCTGCCATATTGGAAGCTCAAATACTAATGTTATCTGCACATAATATGTTGAATCCTCAGGATGGTTCTCCAGTTACGCTGCCTTCACAGGATATGGTTCTTGGTTTATACTATTTAACTAAAGAGAAGAAATCTACTCCTGAAATAAAAGTATTAGGTGAAGGAGGAACATTCTATTCAGCAGAGGAAGTAATTATAGCACATAATGAAGGAAAGCTTGACTTACATGCATCCTTAAAAGTGAGAGCAAGAGTTGAAGATGCAAATGGTAATATGGTTACTAAATTAATTGAGACTACTACTGGCCGTGTTATATTTAATCAGGTTACCCCGCTATCTGTACCATTTCTAAATCAGTTAATGACTAAGAGAAATCTTAAAGCAATTATTAGCAACATACTGAAAAGAACCAGTTTTGCAGTTACTGCTACATTCCTGGATGATATAAAAGAATTTGGATTCTTCTGGTCATTTAAAGGTGGATTGTCATTTAACTTAGGTGATTTGATAAGTCCTTCAATTAAGACCAAGACTTTGAATGAAGCTCAGGCTGAGGTTGATGAGATTTGGGAAAACTATAACATGGGTTTGATTACCAATAATGAACGTTACAACCAAATTATTGATAAATGGACCTATGCAGATAATAAAATAACGGACACATTACTTAAAGAACTTGCTACGCATAAACAAGGATTCAACTCCGTTTACATGATGTTGGATTCAGGAGCAAGGGGATCTAAGCAACAGATTAAGCAGTTATGTGGTCTGAGAGGACTAATGGCTAAACCTAGAAAATCAGGAGATACTGGAGGGGCGATCATTGAAAATCCCATTCTTGCAAACTTCCTTGATGGACTAAGTGTATTAGAATTCTTTATTTCAACGCATGGTGCTCGTAAAGGTCTTGCCGATACTGCACTAAAAACTGCAGATGCTGGTTACTTAACCCGTCGTTTAGTAGACGTGGCTCAGGATGTTGTTATCAGAGATGAAGATTGTGATACTTTAAGAGGTATAGAAACAACTGCATTAAAAGATGGTGATAAAATCATAGAAAGCCTGGCAGTAAGAATTCAAGGTCGTTATACTTTACATGATATTTATCACCCCGATACTGAAGAAATCATTTTAAGTGCTGCTGATTATATTGATGACAACATGTCTGAATTTATTGAGAGTGCCGGTATAGAAACCGTTACTATCAGATCAGTATTGACTTGTGAAACTTCTCACGGTGTTTGTGCTAAATGTTATGGTAAAAACCTTGCTACCGGAAGAATTGCAGAGAAAGGTGATACAGTGGGTATCATCGCAGCTCAATCAATTGGTGAGCCTGGAACACAGTTGACACTTCGTACTTTCCATGTAGGGGGTATTGCATCGGTATCACAAACTGAATCTGAGATTATATCCAAACACAATGGGTTCCTGGAATTTGATGGTATTCGTGTAACGGATATAGAAGAAGACGGAACCAATAGAAGGATTGTACTTTCTAGAACAGGTGAGATTAGAATACTTGAACCTAAAACGAATAAATTACTTTCTACCAATCATATTCCTTATGGATCAAATCTTCAGGTTAATGATGGACAAGAGGTAAGAAAAGGTATGACCATTTGTGATTGGGATCCATTTAATGCTGTGATTATCTCTGAGTTTTCTGGTATTGCACAGTTTGAAGATGTAGAGGAGGGTATAACTTACCGTATAGAAAGAGATGACCAAACTGGTTATGCTGAAAAAGTAATTATAGAATCTAAGAACAGAAGGAAGATTCCTACTATTAGAATTTTTAGTGCAGATGGTGAAGAATTGAGAAGTTATAACTTACCGGTAGGTGCCTATATATCTATAGAAGATGGAAATGAAGTATATGCAGGACAGAAGATAGTTAAGATTCCTCGTTCATTAGGTAAGATTCAGGATATCACGGGTGGTTTACCAAGGGTTACTGAGCTATTTGAAGCAAGAAATCCTTCTAATCCGGCAGTTGTATCTGAGATCGATGGTGTTGTTTCATTTGGTAAGATAAAGAGGGGTAACAGAGAATGTATTGTTACTGCTAAGGATGACCAGATCAGAAAATACCTTATACCGCTTTCTAAGCACGTATTAGTACAGGAAGGTGACTTTGTGAGAGCAGGAACTCCTTTATCTGATGGTACTATTGCACCTAAAGATATTTTAAGTATTAAAGGATCATTTGCCGTACAATCATACCTGGTTGAAGGTATACAGGAAGTATATCGTTCTCAGGGTATCAATATTAATGATAAACATATCGAGGTATTGGTAAGACAAATGATGAGAAGAGTGATAATAGAGGATGCCGGTGATACCCATTTCTTAGAATCTGAAGCAGCTGATAAGTTTGAATTTGCACAGCAGAATGACTGGATCTATGATAAGAAGTTTATTACAGATCCTGCTGAATCAACTAAACTTAAAGCAGGTCAGTTAGTTACGTTACGTCAGGTGAGAGAAGAAAACTCTTACCTTAAGAGAAATGATAAGAAGAGTGTACAGTTTAGAGATGCCATACCTGCCACTTCAAGTCCTATGTTACAAGGTATAACCAGAGCTTCATTAGGAACGAACAGCTGGATTTCAGCAGCTTCATTCCAGGAAACTACTAAAGTATTGAGCCAGGCTGCTATCTCAGCTAAGCGCGATAACCTTGAAGGTTTGAAAGAAAATGTTATTGTAGGTAAATTGATACCAGCTGGTACTGGAATGAAAATCTACCGTGATATTTATGTTGCTAATAGAGATGCTTATGAAGACAGCTCTATTATGGAATATGAACTGGAAGGTGTAGCTGATCAGGATTAGTCCTCTTCAATTAGCATAAAATATAAAGCGGTGTACTGATTTCAGTACACCGCTTTTTTTATTATATCAGTTAAGTTGGGATAAATACCTTTTCTGTCTCATGAATACTTCGGTCTGCTTAAAAACTTGAAGTCTCTTAATTAATAGGCATTTATTGCAATAATTCTTTGTTCAAATACATGGTATTTAATCCATTCTCTTTAAAATTCTTGCATCCATAGTTTCAAGGAAATAAGATTAATCCTTTAAACTCCTGGGATTTTCCATTTTCTTGGCAATGTACTCAGGCCGTACGGGCCCCTACTTTTTTGCAGTCGCCCAAAAAAGTAAGCAAAAAAGGCTTGCCAAATCAAGGCAGCTATACTCAACCCTTACCCACTTGAAAACCTTCACCAGGCTCAAGCGCCCCAGAATCTTTTGACCTTTTAACGTCGTCACGAATGTCAAAATATTCAATGCGCTCTGCTTGCCCTCCATGCCCTTCCTGATGAAGTTTTCAATACTCTGATTCGGCGATATAAACAAATTACTGTGGTTTGAGTTTTTGAACAGACCCTACTTATATAAGTTTTACGATATTAGAGGAAGTCTTATATAGGGGAGACTTAGGTTTAATTAGATTGACTCCTGGTCTTTTACCAGGATCAAAACTACCAAGCTCTTTTTCGAAACCTAAAGCTTTTGCCCCATTTAATGTGGCCCACTTAACTAATTCTTCAAATGGGATGTACGATTGGTACTTAGCGATAGTTAAAATCTCATCCAGTATATTTAATTGCCAGTTGGAAGTTAAGCTATCTGTACCAATCGTCATAGAAGCATCTTCTTCTAAGAAGTTTTTATAATTGGGTAAATTGTTTTCTATGTATAGATTGGCATTGGGGCAGGTAGCCCAAAATACCTTATCTGACCACTCATGCGCTAGTCTGATTTCTTCTTTATTCGTCATAGTGTTGTGTACAAATAAAGTTTTAAGACCAGGATTTAAATATTTAAGTGCATAATGAATAGAAGGTTTATTAGTAGCATTAAAACTATCAAGTGTATTCCCAAAGCTCTTATAGAAATCAACAAAGCCCCCTGATTTACTTAAAAAGAATTCATCTTCAGACGCTGTCTCCTGGTTATGTATACTAATACTTATGTCATGATCTTTATGGAATTCGAGTAATTTCTTGAACAATGGAACGGATACACTGTAAGGAGCATGAGGCACAACAGACTTTTTATTATGCTTACTTGCATTCAATTGATGATAGACTTCTATATAATTTTGGAAGCTAGGCTCTGCATTTGATTCGGTCATTAAATCAAACATTTCTATGAAGCTATGATACTTAAGATTGTTTTCTGCTTTGATCTTAAATGTATCTGTGGTATTACTTATATCTCCTACAGCAACTATACCATTTTTGATCATTTCATTCTCTGCAGTTCTTATTGCTTTTTGGATAACTTCCGGTTTGGCTCCACGGTGCTTAACAACATTGGTGATAAATTGTATTAAACCTGTTCCAGTTGGAATGAGCCCCCTCATATGAGATAGCTCAAGATGGCAATGGGTATTAATAAAACCCGGGCAAAGAATCCCCGGATGATACTCAATATTTTTACCTGTAAACTGTTTTTGAGTTCCTATTTCTAATATAGTACCTTCTTTATCCACTACAACAACGCCATTTTTAATTGCAGGTGATGATACCGGATAAATATAATCAGCAGATAATTTTCTAATCATACTTTATAGATTAATGATCCATGATGATCAATCCATTTCTAAGGCGAGGCTGAAACCAGGTAGATTTTGGCGGAAGCACTTCTCCTATATCAGAAATTCTCATTAACTCTTCTAACTGGATTGGGAATAAACAAAAACCCACACAGTGTTCATCTCTTACAACCATATTTTTTATTGGTTCTATTCCCAAGGTACCCTCTATATACTTTACCCTTTGATCATTTCTTATATTTTTAATACCGATTATATTCTCTATGATTTCTGTATTAAGTAGTGTTACATCCAGTATGACTTCTTCAGAGGCATATTTTTGTAATATTTTTGGTCTCCATTTAAGAGAATACCATTCCTTCTTAATGAACATGGTCAATTCATTTTTCTCTAATGGTTTTCTTCCCTGTGTTAGGGGTTCTATATTGCATACTCCTGAGATTTTTGCCATGAAAGTAGCAATTGATACTTCATTTAACGCCTCTACTACTCTGTTAAATTCATCTATCTTTAATTCATTTGATGGGAAAAACCCGGCAAGTAACCTGCTGAAATCATCCTGTTCTGGTTTACCCAGTAGTCTATTATATAATAAGCCGGTTGTAGAGGTTCTATGATGACCATCAGCAATATAGGTTATAGGAACCTTTTCAATAAATAATTTCTTTAATTCCTCTATTACTGATGGTTCTTTTATCTGCCAAAAGATATGCTCCTGATTATGTACATCTTTATCAAGCTTCATAAACGGCTGATGATTATGAACGTACTCCAGCAATATATCATGAATTGGTTTTACGTATGGATAAGTTAATAGCACTGGTTTTAAAAAAGCCTTGTTCTTAAGCACCAGGTTAACATGCACTTGCTCCTTTGCTGATAAAGTAAGCTCGTGTTTTTTGATCTTCCCTTCTAAATAATCTTTTATATCTACTGCTGCAATAAGCCCTGTGTAGGTTCTTTCATCACTGATAATCTGACAGATGTAAAGTGATTCATCTTTTTTAGAGCGAAAGAAATTACTTTCCTTAAGTTCCAGGTATTCTTGTTTGACTCCTTCAAAGAATGATTCTGATTCTGTAATGAAATTAAGGTCTGGGTATAAAGCTTTAAATGTGGTAATTCTCATATCTTAGTAAAAGGTAAGTCAAAGGTAACTTTAAGTATAAAGATATTAGTTTACAACTCTTGCTTTTTACTTAAATACTGATAAAAGACATTTTGTAACCCAATTAGGATCGGTACGTGTTAAACTATCGAGAATAGAGTCTGCCTGGCAAGTCATTACTTTTAACTCTTTAACAACTCTGCAGAATTCAACTGATTCCTGACATTCTCCCTCTACCGAAGAGACTTCATCAAATAGCTTTATGATAGGTTCTAGTTCTTTCTTCTTTCTTTGTGTAACTATCTGTTTAAACACTTCCCACATATTCTTCTCTGCATAGAAAAACTCCTTACGTTCTCCCTGCCTTATTTCTTTAAACACAAGGTTCCAATCGACCAAAGCCCTGATATTCATATTGGCATTCCCCCTGGAAATCTTTAACTCATTCATTATCTCATCTGCATTTAATGAATGCGGAGAAATAAGCAATAGCGCATGTACCTGTGCCATTGTGCGGTTAATACCCCAATTACTTGCGAGGCCTCCCCATGCGTTTAAAAACTTGTCTTTTCCTTCGGATAATTCCATATTCTATGACCTGTTACTATGAGTAAAGATCTTAGGGTTAAATAAAATTAATCGTAAAAGGTTCAATATTAAGCTAGTTTATAAAACGGTAGCTTAGTAACTGTAGCTTTAAATGGTTTGCCCCCAATAATTATATTCAGGCTGGTACCACTCTTAGCAAAGCCTGTTTTTACATAACCCATACCTATTGGAATTTCTAATGAGGGTGATTGTGTGCCTGAGGTTACAAGGCCTATTTCATTTCCCTCCATATCTTCAATAATATAATCATGACGCGGAACTCTCCTATCATCCAGTACAAACCCCACCAATTTTTTCTGTAAGCCAGTTTCTTTCTGCTTTTTGAAGTAATCTACATTTGTAAAATCTCCTTTATCTAATTTAGTTATCCAGCCCAGTCCTGCCTCTAATGGAGAAGTGGTATCATTGATATCATTTCCATATAAACAGAAGCCCATCTCTAGTCGTAAAGTGTCCCTTGCCCCTAATCCTATAGCCTGAATATTTAAAGCTTTTCCAGAATCCATTATGGTATCCCAAAGCTTGGCAAGATGCTCATTTTGAACGTATATTTCAAAACCTCCTGATCCTGTATAACCTGTTGCAGATAGTAACACATTAGGTATTCCTGCGAATGTTCCTTTTCTAAAAGTATAATAGGGAATCTCAGATAAATTGATATCTGTCAATGGCTGTAAAGCATCAATTGCTTTAGGACCCTGAACTGCTAATAAACCTGTGTTATCAGAAATGTTATGCATCTTGGTATCGAAGGTATTATGAGATTCGATCCAGTTCCAGTCTTTATCTATATTGGAGGCGTTAACTACCAGCATATAGGCTTGTTCACCCTCTGCACAATTATCCTCCGGTAATCTATATACCAGCAAGTCATCTACAATACCTCCTGTCTCATTGGGCAGACAGCTATATTGTGCATCTCCAGGTTGTAATAAGCTTACATCATTTGTTGTAACACTTTGTACCAGGTCAAATGCCTGTTTGCCTTTAACTATAAATTCTCCCATATGAGACACATCAAAAACGCCTACACCATTTCGTACGGTTGCGTGTTCTTCTTTTATTCCTGCATAAGAAATGGGCATATTGTATCCTGCGAACTCAGCCATTTTTGCTCCTAATGCTATATGCTTTTCTGTTAGTGGTGTATTCTTCATTTCTAATATTGAATGGTTATTTTATTAATTTTATCTCCTTGTACTATCTTATTGACAACATCCATTCCCTCACTTACTTTGGCAAATATAGTATAATTGCCGTCCAGGTGGGGAGTAGGTGAATGGGTTATAAACCATTGTGAACATTCGGTGTGATTTCCTGCTGAAGCCATTCCGACATATCCTCCTTCATCATAATGAAGGGGTGGGAGTTCTGATCTGATAGTATAATTTAATGAACCATAGCCATCTCCTCTGGGACAACCTGTCTGAATTACAAAGTTGGGAACTACTCTGTGAAATGCCTTTCCATTAAAAAAACCTGTCTGGGTAAGCTGTATAAAGTTAGCAACAGTGGCTGGAGCATCATTAGGGAAAAACTTTAAAATGATCTGTCCCTTAGTGGTTTCTATAACTGCTTTAGATTCTTGTTTTATATAGTTCAATAGTTTCCAGTCCAATGAATGAGTATAGGGCATTTTCTGTTTTACTTTCTCGGGCTTTTCTTCTAGAAAATCGAGTGTTTTCTGTACTTCCTGGTAGGTTTCTATATCTCTTGGCAATTTAAGTTTTGCCTGTGCACTCTTTATAAATGTAAAGTCTGGAAACCAAAGTTTAAAATTAAGTTTAGGTTCTCTTATAATTTCAGAAGCTACCGCCATTAAACCTACATCCCCATTTAACATAGCCTGTGCTACTATATCGACCAATTCTCTTTTAACTTGTTTGGCATTTTCTCCAAAAGAATAATAAAAAGCAGGATCATTAATGATTTCTGATATTGACTCAATAGATGCTGTTCTTACCGGTACAATAGCTGAATTAAGTCCTATTTGCCTGATAAGTCTGAAATTATAGGGAGATTTACCGAGGGCTTTAATGTAATCTGCTTTAATATATGGGTTTGGTTCCTGGGTAAATCTTATTTTTAACTCCGCATCCAGTGCTCCTCTTTCTATTGGTTTATATGCTGGTATAAATTTGCTGGCTATGGTATATATTTGGGCTCTGGCCGGCTCAGATAAAGTATCTCTTGCCATGGCCCAATACCATCCCGCATCTTTAAAAATTCCATTTGTATTAAAGTATTGTGCTGCTACCAATGATACCTGGACATTTTTATTGTCCAGTGCTTTCCTGAAAAAATACTTGGATGTTTCATAAGGAGCATTCTTTAATGCCAACAGGATATTACACTGCACCCGAGGATCTTTTTCAGTGTAGTACAGGGACTTTACTGCGTTATAGTTCTCTTCAGTTTTAATTTTGCCCAGGGAAGAGGCAATTGCCATTCGTATGTCAGGACTTGATTCTTTACGATAGCTATTTATTAGCACAGCTCCAAAAGTATCAATATTAATATTTTTGACCCTTGATAAGTAATGGGCAGATATCAATCGCACACTGTAAGGAACATTCTTATCAATGGTATTATTTACCATTTTTATAGTTCCTTTCGGGATAGTAATTCCTCTTAAGCCATACCGGTATATAGATCTTGCCTGACCAAGCATAAGCAGAGTATCAGACTTCAGATAGGTTGTTATAGACGCGAGTGATTCTAATAGATTGGGATTACCACATTTGCCCAAAGCTTCCAGTACCTGACTGTTAAAATACTGTTTTTGGTTAGTACTGTCTTTTCTATCAAAAGCTGCAAGTAATGCGTTAGAAGCTTTAGTGGAACCTACCTGACCCAATGCATATGCTGCAGCTTCTCTCACTTTAAGGTTATAATCTTTTAATAATACAAAAAGACTGTCTAGTGTAGATGAGTCACGGATAGAAGCAAATGCCATGGCTACACCATACCTGGAAGTAGGGTTTTTATCATGCATAAGCACATAGAGACCATGAATATCTTGTCTTTCCTGTAACATATAAATACGTTGCCAGGCTGTGTCTTTATAACTTATGTTTACTATACGTGTATCCAGATCTGAAGGAGGCACACAGGAATTAAAGAACATTCCACCAAGCAGCGCAGCGAGAAGTAGCCTGAAACAAAACAATTTATGAATAGATATTATATTTCTCATGAACCGGATAGCCTCTTTTTGCGAGCATCAATAAAGCTTTTAATGAAAAATATCATAGCTACCAGGCAACTCAAAGCTTCTATTATTACCCTGATTCTGGCTACTCCTTCACTTGTCCTTAAAGGTCTTACAACCAAAGAAACTAAGAGCAAGAAGGTAAGTATCACCACCAAATGTGCTATAGATTTATTTTCTTTAGCCATCCATGGAGATGAAATCAAAAAGATCAAACCAAAAATAATGGGTATAAATGCAGTAAGAGACATTTCTGTACCTGAACTATTATAAGCATCTAATGCGCCCCATGTACCGACGACAAGTAATATCAATGCGTTAAGCAGATTGGCTTTAAAAGCAGTCATGAATTATGTATTTAAATTATTCAATAAAATCATCTTTGACCTTTACTTTTTCATTTCCCTCGTCATAAGGATCTTCATAAATATCACTCTTCTGCTGTGGTGTTCCGGTCTCTATTCCTGACATATGATATTTATAACAATCCAATTCTATAGACATGGGCCCTTTCGGTCTCATGAATTGCTTTGTATTATCAAATCCGGTATTCGGATCTCTCTCTAGCCTTTCCAGTAATTTTGAGAAAGAGGGTCTTGCCATAAACGATCCCTGTCCTTCACCTGAATCAAGGAAAGATACCCACCTGTCTTCACCACCTACCCATGTACCCACAGCCAGACTCGGAGTAATACCCATGAACCAACCATCAGCATTATCATTAGTAGTTCCTGTTTTGCCACCAAAAACACTCCTTACATTACCAAAACCTCCTGATCCGGAGGTTACATATTTTAACATTTCTACCATTACATAATTGGCATCTTCACTGAGGGCCTTTCTTTCCAGCGGAATATCCTGATAAATGACTCTTCCATTTTTGTCTTCAATACGGGTTATAAAAGAAGGCTTACAGTACACCCCTCCATTTGCAAAAGTGGCATAAGCCCCGGTCATTTCAAACACCGATAAATCCGGGGTTCCAAGGCAAATAGAAGGTTCTTTGGGTATTCTCAATACGCCATTTTCTCTTCGGGCAGAACTATCAATACCCATAATATTTATCAATCCTCTTACCGGCTCAGTATCGCCTAATTGCTTCATGAGATAAACCGATACAGTATTGATCGACTTTTTAAGTGCATCTTTTAAAGAATAGTATTTACCTGAATAGTAATCAAAATTTCGGGGAGTCCAGTCTGCGTCCAATTTAAATGTTCCTTCTCCTATTTTAATAGTTTGGGGTACATCCTGGACCTGGAAGCATGGTGAAAAACCTTGTAAAGCTATAGCAGTGGCATATACAAAAGGCTTAAAGGTAGAGCCCACCTGTCTTTCGCTGGTTACATGATCATACTGGAAATATTTATAGTTAATGCCACCTACCCAGGCTTTTACGTGTCCTGTATTAGGCTCTATAGCTATCATTCCGGTTTGTAAAAACATCCTGTGATACTTTATAGAGTCTATGGGTTTCATGACCGTATCTTTCTCCATTTTATGGTTATAAGCAAAAACCTTCATCGGAACAGCAGTATTAAAGACAGTCTTTGCTACTTCCTGTACATTAAGGTATCTTTCTTTAAGTTTGCTCCAGGAGCTTGATTGTATAATCTTTTTATAGATTTCAGCTTTAGCTTTTGGCAGGTACTTTATTTTAACTAAGCGGTCATATATACCCGGATTCTTAGATTCTTCGATCATCCTGTCCAAGTCAGTATCACTTAATCTAATATCATTGTATTCATCCTGTATTTCACCCACTACTGCATCCAACATTCTGGATCTGATACCCTGGTATCTGTCTGAAGACTGGACATTGGCCCATAACATTTTAGTCCTGAAAGCAACTTCTTCCTCTGGTGTACGGTCTTTTTTAATATCCCCTTCCTCGTCTTCTTTCTTTGAAGCAAATGGGTCAAATCGTTTTGGCCTGATAAATGTCCAGGGATCTTTGTCTTTCCATCTTTGAAAGAAAGTCTTTTGAAGTTGACGCATATGTTCCAGGGATGCTGCTTCTGCACAATTTTGCATAGCTGTATCCAGGGTCGTGTATATTTTTAACCCGTCAGTATAAATGTTATAGGGTTTTCCATCTGGTTTCCGGCATTCAGGTTTACTCAATATTCTCAACACCTCTTTACGGAGTTCCATTCTGAAATATGGAGCTATACCATCCAGACTGGTTTGGATCTGGAAATTGGACAAGTCAATAGACTTGGTGCTTAAACTAGCATATTGAGATTCAGTTATCCTTCCTGCTTTAAGCATTTTATTGAGTACTGTATTCCTCTTTTTCTTTACCCGTTCAGGTCTCTTAATCGGATTATAGAGGGAAGGATTCTGTAACATACCTATCAATGTTGCCGACTCTTCAATATTTAATTGTTTAGGTGCCTTCCCAAAATAAATATCAGCGGCTGCTTTTATCCCATATGCACCATTGATGAAATTAAAGTGATTGAGGTATAAGGCAATAATTTCTTTCTTAGTATACCTCCTTTCTAACTTCACTGCAGTAATCATTTCCTTAAATTTCCTGGTAGCAAGACCTACTACCTTCTGAAACTTAGTCATGCCCCTAAAGTCACGATCTGAATATAGCAACTTTGCAAGTTGTTGAGTTATAGTACTTCCGCCTCCTGCGCTTTTATCTCTTAATAAAATGGTTTTAGTAGCCACACGCATTAATGCCTCAGGGTCAATACCAGAATGCTGATAAAACCTTACATCCTCGCTAGAAATCAAGGCATCAACTAACTGGGGTGGCAGTTCTTCATAAGTAACAGGCGTTCTGTTCTCTATGAAATAAGAACCTATAAATTCACCCTTGCTAGCGAATACCGGTGAGGCAAGATTATTTGATGGATCTTCAAGTTCTGAAAAGCTGGGCAGATTGTCAAAAGAAAGTAATACCAAAAAGAGAACAAACGCCAAAAGACTATAAAGCGAGACTTTCCACAAGCGATCACCCCATCTTTTGTATCTCAGGCTTTTTATTTCTTTAAAATCTTCTTTACTATGTGGTGTCATTTATATTTTAAATATATAATTACGCCGGCAAATATAATCAATTAAAGATTCTTCAAGGTTTTAGACCTTTTAATATAAGCACTTAATCCATTTTTTAGATCTTCCGTTGTTACTATCAGAACTGCTTGGGCAAAACCAATGGATAATATTTGCGTTATTTGAATCTGGTGATTGCTTGATTTCTTGTCATTTCTAATAAAATCAAGTAATCTATCAAACTCTTTGATATCAATATTTATAAAAGCATAATGTGCTTCGAGTACTGATGTTATCTCTTCAAAATCATCGTTTGACAAAACAGAAATAGTATTATTAATCCAGGATTCTATCCACATTCCTGCCGCCACTGCAAAACCATGTGGTAATTCATTGCCGTTTTTAATATATAATGCCTCAATAGCATGCCCAATGGTATGACCAAAGTTTAAGACTTTTCGCTCTTCTTTTTCCAGAAAATCAATATCGACAATCTGAGTTTTAACCTTTATAGCTTTGGCTAACAATTCTATTGGAATATTTCCTGAATCTATGCTCATAAACTTTAAAGCCTCCCATAAATCAGCATCAGCAATAATTGCGTGTTTAAATACTTCACCCATACCGTTCAGGAACTCTATTTTGGATAAGGTATTTAGGAACAAAGTATCAATAAGAACTGCTTTGGGTAATGAAAAACTACCCACTACATTTTTAATGTACTGATGATCTATGCCTGTTTTTCCACCTATAGCTGCATCTGCCATTGCTAACAAGCTCGTAGGAACATTTATAAAGTCTATGCCTCTTTTATAAATAGAGGCACAAAAACCACCCATATCTGTCACCATTCCGCCTCCTAAATTAATAAGGAGTGATTTTCTATCTGCCCGGCTATTGATTAAATGATTGATTATAAACTGAACACTATCAAAGTTTTTATACTCTTCTCCTGCTTCTATTTTAATTACTTGATAAATATTTATTTCTGATTTGGATAAGAAGCTTTGCAGACATTTCTCAGCTACATTTTTATCTGTTAAAATAAAATAACTGCTATAGTTTTGTAAATAATCGGATTTGAATAAAGCCCAATCAGCCATTATAACCGGAATACCCTGAAAACTTAAACTCAAATCTTTGCTCATGCTATTTTATATAATGTCCAGGCTTCTGCCTTGTCTTGAAATAATACTTTGGTGCGTGCCCAGGTAGTTTTAAATAATTCGGACTTTCTATATACTTCCAGATGCGCTTCTGAATCCCAAATACTTAAAGTACACATAATATGAGCCTGACCAGCCTGTTTTAATAATTCCACATGTTGACACCCTTCAAAAGACCGTATTAAATCTTTACTCTCCTCAAAGATAACCAGAAACTGAGCAATCATTTCGGGTTTAAAATTCATTTTTACAATTCTCTTTATGGGCTCCAATGCTATATTTTTAAGTTGATTGTTGAATTAAATATTATCTCCATTATGATGCATCTTTAAGCAATGTATATGCACTTAAAGACGGACTTAGGACGGAGTAAAGACGGAGTAAAGACGGAGTTAGAATTTCTAACTCCGTCTTTACTCCGTCCTAACTCCGTATATACTCCGTCTTTACTTGCCTGATAAGGTATGCAACAGTCCTTCATGAGAGAATACACATTTAATAATTATTTTAGCTGGGATTAACTATACGGAAGAAAATCTATCTGGATGGTATCATCTATCTGCAAACCTAATAAAGTAGCTGCTTTTCCCATATTTACTGCTATTTCCAGGTAATTTGATGAGTTAAACATGGCAAGTACTTCACCGATTCCAACATCTTTATAACTATGACTGAGTTTGCTTATAGGGTCCCACCTTTTATAATATATTTCGTATGGGCGCTCTTCACATATTTGTTCAAAGAGTTCTCTATGTATATTTATGATGACGTTTTCGAAAACATCTATGTGCACAATGGTGCCCCTTATCATAGATTGAGCAACCACAGGATGGAGCGTAATTCTCCTTTGTACCTGCGATACCGCTTTGCCAAGTTCATTTAGTGTATGCTTATTGACAATATGTCCCACAGCCCTGACACAAACATCTTTTAAAGGAAAGTTTTGTTCCCAGTCAATACCCACTGTATAAATATCCTTTGGCATTTCATCAAATACCAATGAAAAGATACCATTATCAGGGCCAATGAAATATTGATTATTGTGTTCAAATACCAGGTAGTTTTCGCAATCAACTACTTCAGTATTTACTGCCAATATGTGGATAGTATTTTCAGGAAAATGAACGTAAGCGTTTTTAAAAACAAAAGCCCCTTCAGCAATGTTAAAATCTCTGATAGAATGGGTAATATCAATGATCTGTATATCGGGATTAAGCTTTATGAGGTTGCCTTTAAGCACGGCCGCATAATAGTCTTTGGTACCCAGATCACTGGTAAGGGTTAAAATGTATTTTTGATTTACCACTAGTTCTTTCACAATAATAAATATCAATTCTTCACAAATTTAGAGATTTGATTTTAGATTGAATTGATAACTTTATATACTTGTTGTAAATTGGACTTGTTTTTATCCATTTATTAATATTAAGCAGATAAACTAAGGAAATATTGAGCGAAATAGTTTTGAATTTAGAAGGTGTTGATCCAATGGAGTTTTTTGGAGAACAAAATATCAAGTTAACTTTACTTAAAAATGCATTCCCGGAGGTGATATTTACCTCAAGAGGTAGCCAGATAAAGTTAAGCGGTGATAAAAAAGAAACACAAAATGCAAAGTCAAAGCTGGAGATGATGGTTAGATTATTGAAGGCACATAAAGAATTACCCAATCAAATGGTTGAAGATGTTTTAGCTGGCGAAAATCCCTTTGAATCTAAAATACCAGCCAATGGAGGCGGTAATGTTTTAGTGTATGGCAGGGAAGGGAAGGTTATTAAAGCCAAAACTAAAAACCAGAAAATACTGGTAGAATCATCTGATATCAATGATATAGTATTTGCCATTGGTCCTGCCGGTACCGGTAAAACCTATACAGCAGTAGCATTGGCAGTTAGAGCTTTACGCAATAAACTAGTTAAGAAAATCATTCTCACCAGACCTGCAGTTGAAGCCGGAGAAAATCTCGGATTCCTGCCCGGGGATATGAAAGAGAAAGTAGACCCTTATTTAAGGCCCCTTTACGATGCATTGGATGATATGGTACCATTGGAGAAACTCAATTTCTTTATGGCCAACCGTATTATCGAAATTGCCCCCCTGGCTTTCATGAGAGGAAGGACGCTCGATAATGCATTCATCATACTGGATGAGGCACAGAATGCCACCTCTGTGCAATTAAAGATGTTTCTTACCAGGTTAGGTCCTTCAGCAAAGTGTATCATCACCGGTGACCTTACCCAAATAGATCTGCCTTATCATCAAAAATCTGGCTTGCGACTTGCTATAAATTTATTGGATGGTATCAGTGGAGTTGGGATTATTTATCTGACCCCTGATGATGTAGTAAGACACAGATTGGTCAAAGCTATCATTCTGGCTTATGAAAAACACAATGAAGAGCAGAAAAAGATAAAAGAGGAAGAGAAAGCAAATGAGTTGAATAAATCATCAAAAGAATAATAAAAAATATGACTTCAGAAGTAGTGTATGTTGGTGAATTAAGAACAGAAGCGGTGCACCTTAAATCAGCAAATAAGATAATTACAGATGCCCCGGTCGATAACCATGGTAAAGGAGAGGCATTTTCACCAACTGATTTAGTAGCAACTGCATTGGGAAGTTGCATGCTTTCTATTATGGGTATTGCAGCAAATGCCCATTCATTGGATATAGGCGGCACTAGAGTTACCATTAATAAAATAATGGCCGCCGACCCAAGAAGAATTATTAAGATAGAAGCTGAAATCTATATGCCGGATAAAGCATATGAGCCAAATGATAAATCAATTCTGGAACATGCAGCATTGACTTGTCCGGTTGCTAAGTCACTACATTCTGACATTGAACAACAGGTACACTTTCATTGGCAGTAAATTAAATTGTAGATGTCAACTGATAAAGTCCATTTATCGTGTACTCCCGGACCCTTAACAGGAAGTGTAAATCCCGGAGGGTCAAAAAGTATTTCCAACCGCTTACTGATGATGAAATATGTAGGTCGAAGCAGAAAGGAGTTAGTTAATATTTCCGAATCAAATGATACTACTCTACTCAAGCAATTATTAAGCTCTAAGGAACAAATTTTAGACTGTCAAAGTGCAGGAACTACTTTTCGTTTTCTAACAGCTTACCTGGCATTCAAAGATAAATTGCGGATACTTACCGGAGATGATAGAATGCTTCAAAGGCCTATTGGCCCGCTTGTAGATGCATTAAATATGATGGGTGCCGAAATAGAATACCTGGAAGAAGAAGGATATCCTCCACTTCTTATTTACCCTGCCAGGATAGTTTGGGATTATTATGTAGATATGCAGGCCAGTACCAGTAGTCAGTTTGTAACGGCAATATTACTGGTTACCCCCTCTTTTGTCCAAAACTTTACTATTAAAATGAACGGTAAGATTGTTTCTGACAGCTACATTAATATGACAATAGCCCTGATGAAACAGGCCGGGATTAAAGTAAGCAGAAAAGCAAATAGCATAACAGTTAAACCAGGTAAATATGATATATCAAACATAAGTATAGAATCTGATTGGTCATCAGCATCTTATTTCTATGGTTTAGCTGCCTTGGTCCCAGGTTCAGAGATATTTATTAAAGGCTTGCAAAAGGATTCTTTACAAGGAGATAGTATCATAGCCTATTGGATGAAAGACTTTGGTGTAAGTACCCGATACACAGAGCAAGGAGCAATAATTAGCTCTGTAAAAATACAATTACCCCGCGAGAAGGAATTTGATTTCATATCAACACCAGACTTGTTCCAAACAGTATCAGTTGTACTGGCTGTCCTTGGTGTTAAAGGTATTTACTCAGGTTTAGATACACTTGCTTTAAAAGAAACTGATCGCCTCCATGCTATAAAAGAAGAACTGCATAAAACAGGTGTTAATATTATACAATTAGAAACCGGCCCCGGAGCCAGTAATATGCCCCAGTATTACATTCAGGAAGGCAAAGCCAAGCTAAATAATACAGAATTTGAAACCTGGAAAGACCATCGCATGGCCATGAGTTTAAGTTTATTTTCAGTTCTAGGACCAGTTATTATAAATGATCCGGATGTAGTAAATAAATCATATCCCCGGTTTTGGGATGACCTTAAGAGTCTGGGTTTTATTAGTAAAATGTAAAAAAATGTACGATATACGACATACGATATACGATGTGCTATTAGTGTCGCTATCTAAAATGAATCTCCTCACAAGGGCGAACACATGAGTTCGCCCCTTCATGTATAACTTGGCTGTTAGCAGTTCGCGCAATTTGAAGCATGCTTAAACTCAACCTTAACCTCATTCAATCCCTAAAGAATTTCCACACCCAGTTAATTCTTCACTTTTCACTCTTCACTCTTCACTAAAATCCGCAAATGAAGCAAGCTCAACCTTAACCTCAACCTCATCCTAAACCTTAACCTCCTCTAAAATGAATCTCCTCACAAGGGCAAACACATGGGTTTGCCCCTACATTTTTAACTTGCATATTGGAGCATACTCAACCTTAACCTCAACCTCAACCTAGAAAGCGACGCTAAAAGCAAATCGTACATCGTAATTCGTACATCGTAAATTTACAATACAATGACCATAACTAATCCAGCAAATACTACTTTTGTATCCATTTAAAAACAAGGAATACCATAATGATAATCACAACAAAGAAATTAGTATCCCTGATCATCCTGCTTAGTTTAATATCGGCCAAAGTTAACCTTATTGAAGCACAGTCAGAAAAGCACCTTAAGAACCTGACACAACTGACCTTTGGAGGTGATAATGCCGAAGCATACTGGAGTTGGAACAATAAGAACCTGACATTCCAATCTAATAATAAGAAATGGGGTTTAGAGTGTGACCAGATATTTAACTTGAGGATTAAAAATGCAGCTAAAGACACCGCTTACATGCCACCCAATATAAGTTCCGGTAAAGGTAGAACTACCTGTAGCTATTTTATGCCCGACAATAAACACATTTTATATGCTTCTACCCATTTAGGTGGGGATAAATGTCCTAAAGACCCACCTCGTGGAGCTAAATACTTATGGGGTATTTTTGATACCTATGATATCTTTGTAGCAGACCTGAGAGGAAATATCACAGCACAATTAACTAATTCTCCCGGTTATGATGCTGAAGCTACCATATCCCCTAAAGGAGATAAGATAGTGTTTACAAGCACCAGAAGCGGTGATCTGGAACTTTGGACCATGAATATTGATGGAACCAATCCAAAACAAGTAACCAATCAGTTAGGTTATGATGGAGGAGCATTCTTCTCACCAGATGGAAAGCAATTGGTATTCAGGGCTTCAAGACCACAGACTGATGCAGATATTAAAGAATACAAAGATTATCTTGCTCAAGGATTAGTTGCACCTACTACTATGGAGATTTATACCTGTAATATTGATGGTTCTAATTTAAAACAAGTAACCCACCTGGGCAAAGCTAACTGGGCCCCGTTCTTCAGCCCATCCGGTAAAAAGATTATATTCTCCAGTAACCACCACTCTACTAAGGGATATGACTTCCAGTTGTTTATGGTAAACCTTGACGGTTCTGGTATAGAACAAATTACTACCGAAAGTAATTTTAATGCATTTCCGATGTTCTCCCCAAATGGTAAGAAAATAGCATTCTCCTCAAACAGGAATAATCATGGAACTCATGATACAAATGTGTTTGTAG
>Ga0193744_1000118_pt1 | contig 28238 bp, 53 predicted proteins | sample L1a1metaG_FD_143056 | JGI IMG/M metagenome (GOLD analysis project Ga0193744, IMG submission 143056) | Soil microbial communities from a riparian zone of the East river system, Colorado, United States - L1a1 | ecosystem: Environmental > Terrestrial > Soil > Riparian zone | place: USA: East River...
CATAACAGCATGTCGGATGCTCAAATGATGAAAGCATTGGAGTGGGTACATCAGCATTTCATTATTATTAATCCGGACGAAAAGAATTACTTTAATTTTAATATGGAAGAAAACAAGAGCCCGAAAGCGCTTAACTCTATATTATCGTATGTTCTGTACTTAAAAAAAACCGAGGGAATATTTGGTTTCCTTATTGATGCCTGGAATAAGCTGGATCACCAAAGATCAGATACACGGATGTCAGAAACGGATTTCATATCAAAAGAATTGGATAGGTTACTAAACTTTATTGAAATACAGGATTTGTTTTGTCAAATCATAGCTCACCCTACGAAGATGGAGCGTAAACAGGGTGGAAATTATAGAAGGCCCGGGTTATATGATATAAAAGGTTCATCCGCATGGTATGAGAAAGCTGATATCGGAGTAATTGTTCACCGGGATAAATGGGAAAAAACCAATAGGAAGGATAAAAATGACGAAACAATTTGGGTTACCAATAATCAATCTTCATCCGCTTTAATTTGTGAAAAGATGAAGTTTGATGAATTGGGAGAAGAGGGAGAAACTGAAATGTGGATGGATAGGAAGCGGGGAGATCGGTTTATATTTAAGGATCCTGATTATGAAACGAAGCAAGAGAAAAAGGCCAAGGAGAAAGCCAAGCAAACCACTTTAGAAATTGAAACACCAACTGTTGAAGATATTATTGATGATCTCCCCTTTTAATTTATAGATTATGGAAACATTAAACATGGATGCCGTAGGAAGGCTTGGAGAGCAGTTAAAAGAATTTGAGGAGAAAATGTACGTCCCAATGGTTAAAGCTCGTGATACGATAGAAAACACATTAAAGGGGGATTTTAAAAACATTGCTGACAAACACAAGTATGAAGAAATCTGTATAAAGTGTAATTTTCTGGAAAACTTTATATCTTCCATTCGTGAAACAATTTCAATAGCAGGTGTGGCCGGTGATTTTGGAGAAGATTATGTTAAAACAGTTGCTAAATTTCATATAGGTAAAACGGATGAATTGTTTAAGGAGCAAAAAGAACAAATTGAAAGACTGAATAAAAAATCACAATTTTTATTTGGTTATGTAACAATAAGTTAAGTGAAAAAATAAAATTTATTTTTGAAATATAAGTTTTTATTCTGAACGTTGAATCTCATTTAAAACAAACAAATATTATGGATCCTAACAAAAAACAAAATGCCAGCGACAATGATGCTGATGAAACATAAGAAGCTACTACCGGACCTTCATCAACCGAAGAAGGAAATGAAAGCGCAGGAACTGATGAAGGTTCTGATGATGATGCAGAAGATTAAGTATTAAAAAAGTTATCGTTCTTTAATTTTAGCCTCCCGCAACCAATTCGGGAGGCGTATTCGGGGAATAGCTCAGTCGGTAGAGCGGTTGACATATCTTAAATGAGTCGGGAAGACAAACCCTTTAAGTTTAGCGATAAACATGTAGGGGATTTCAGCAGGTCGTTGGTTCGATTCCATCTTCCCTGACAAACTTTTAAACCTTAAAATTATGACACGTTTGCTTTATTTAATCGCTGTAATTTTAATTATAGCATGGTCAATTGGCTTTTTTGCTTATAGCGCAGGAGGCCTTATTCATATACTATTGATAGTTGCCTTTGTAGCTATTGTGTTGGCTATAATAAGAGGTAACGATGATGGGGATGGTTTTTATAACACTAATAATGAATGGTAAACCAATGGCAAAGAAAAAAGAAAAACCAAAAGGTCCTGTAAATCCTGAAGCACCAGATGATCACATGGCAGCCGAAACAGAGGCACGTAATCAGGCACATGCGAAAAAGCATGCTCCAAAAAAGAAGGCAACAAAAAAATAGTTCTTTAAAATATTGATGGAGTGGGTAAAACTGCTAGGTACGGGGACAGGCATTCGATCTGTGTAATATTCCGTGGCGTACATGAAGACTAAAGTGTATACTCCATTAATTTAAAAACATTGCATGGTGGCGGAAGCTAGTAGCACTCGGTTCGCTACCGAGCATGCGCAGAAAATAGACGCTAATATTATAGGTTGAGAAGGGATCATGAAATATGAGTTCATCTGTAGAACAAGCTGTGTAAATATCAGATAAGATGAAATGGTCCTATAAGATTGATGAAAATATTAACTATTATCCCTCTGAGGTGGCAGCTAACATCAATTATATTTCATACAGGTTCAAATCCTGTCCATGTAATCCCTTCGGGGTAATTAAAATATTACTCACCTTGAGTAAGTGAGTAATATTTCATAGGCTAAGGGATGGGGATGTAAAATGCCCCATTCTTTTTTAAATTAAAATAATGAATGCAGAGAATATTTTTACGATTATCACTTATACATGTTTTTTCTCATATGTGATAATTGTAGCGATTTACCTGTGGTACTATCCTCATAGAAGTTGGCATAAAAGAAACATTAAGCGGTTCATAAGTAAAACATTCAGATAATGGGTCTCCAAATAATAACTAATATTGATTCATCTTTAGGGCCAACTACGTTAAATTGTAATCCTAACTTGGTTCATGTTCAGATTCCATATCATGATCCTGCATGGTTTGATTTCAGATATCAGGGCATTCAGGAGATATATGAAGGTGGAATTGGGGCTTCAGAATGTTCTTTACTTATGGGAGTTGATCCGGAAGATTACAGACCGGTTTTACCGGAGCTATTGCAATGGAAAGCAGGTATCAATATTCCTGAGAGAAGAATAAATAAAGGAATGCTTCGGGGTATTAAGATGGAACCGATTATTTTGGACTATTGGACTCTGTATGATGGAACCGATTACGGTTATTTGGATAAATACCTGGCAAATGAGAAAATGCGTTCATTCGGATTGATTCATGCATATATATATAATAAACGGTTTCCCCATTTATTTGCTTCCTTAGATGCGAAAATACTTGCAGGGCAACCGAATCTATTAACAGGGTCAATTATTCCATTAGAATGTCCTTTGGAATGTAAATCAATAGGATTTTGGGCTTCAAAAGCTAAAAAACATGCATTACCATTAAAATATGTGTATCAGGGACAACAGCAGATGTTAGTTACTGAAACTGAGTATATGGAGTTTGCAGTATTTGATTTCAATGATAACTTCACTGTTATAGGAGTAGAAATTGACCCCTATATATGTGAGCAGATTATTGAAAGATCTTATAAAGCATGGAATACAGTTAAGCAGTTAAGGGTATTAAAATCTGAAAAGGAAACTTTAATGCAATCCGGCCAGTGGGGATTGGCGGAGAAAATAGAGGCAGAAATGCAGAATTTACTTCCATTACCCGGAGAAGGGGAAGCATACAAAGAATATCATTCTGAAAGCTATTTAAAGACTTCAGACAGAATAAAGGGAACATTACAGCAATATGAGTGGATTAAAAAAAGGGCTGATTTAAACGCATTGATTAAACTTTATACATATGAAGCGGGGAAGATAGATAACCTGTTTTCTGATTCATTTGTAAAAAATCAATGTGAGTATATTGATTTTGATACATTAGGGAAAGTGAGGTATTTTAAAAAGGCAAACGGTAAAAATAGTCAATTGGACTTCAAGGGAGTAAAGCATAAACCAGATCATGAGCTGATTACAGAAATATATCATAAACAAATGGAACTTATTACACATTGGGAGAATTAAAAATGCATAAAGAAAGAGTAATAATTGATTTTAATAAATTAGAGCCATATGCAAACTTGATGATTATAGCCCATACTAAATATGGGATCAGAAAAGTGATGTTTGTAATTAATGACTATGTTTTTGGTATATATAAGTACATGGATTGCGATCATCCACAACAAAATTGTCTTTGTAGCAGATATGATATTATTAGCTGGACTTATGAAGATGAAAGTAATATGGAGAAACTATTGTTTCGTGAAAACTTTTATACAAAAAAAATTGAAGAGGAGAAAAGACGAGCTGAAGCAGATATAATATTAGCTTCTATAAAACCGACACTTATTGATAAAATCAAAAATATCATCCGAAGAATAAAACATTAACTCTATGTCAACAGAAAAAAAAGAAAGTACCGAAGTAGCTGTAGTAACGGCTTTTGATATTAAAAAAGAAGACCTCACCAAATTGGCTGAAGATTATGGCAAATTGGTTGTAAGTGCTAAAACGCTTGAAGATTGTGATACAGCAAGGAAGCTGCTTAAAACTAACCGCACGGGATTACAAGGTACACAGAAAGCTCGTGCAAAATCCAGATTAGATTGGAAGAGAAAAGAAGATGAAAAGGATGATAAACTTGTGGAGGAACTTCTTAAAATCATACATCCCATTGAATTACGACTGGAAAAAGAAATCAATGTGATCAAAGAAGCACAGCAAAAGGAAGCTGCTGCCAAACTTAAACTAGAAGAAGATCGTAGAAAACAGATTAAGGATAAAATCCGACTATTGGATAATCAAGTAGTCGGAATCAGGAGTGTTTCAACCATTAAGGAGTTGGAAGATTTGGAAGACGAGGTTCAGATGGAAAAGGATTCTTTCGAAGAGTTCAATGAAGAAGGGAACAGATCAATTGAAACACTTGTGCAGGTAATCGGTAACAGAAAAATAGTTGTGCAGTCGGAAATTGAGGCAGCAGCTGCTTTAGAAAAAATCAAATCGGAGGTAGTTGAAAAATCTCATGAAGAAGTGATTGAGGAACATTCGGCCAGAATGGAAGAAGAAACGATTCTTCATGAAGAGGGGTTTAATGGGCCAGTAATATTTTCCAAACCAAGCGAAAAGGCTTACGAAGGAAGAAAAAGTGATTGGGTTAAAATGGACGAATTGGGACACATGTCAGATTCAGAACAACCACTATCTATTCCCATTGATATTGCAATGAAAGCAGTCCCATTAAATATTTACATCTTCAAAAAATACACATTCGGCTTTTCAAAAAACATTCCGATTGAAAAGATTAAAGAACTAAGAGACGGAATAGAACTTATCTTATCATAAAATTAGGGCAGAACTAAACGTAAGTGAATGGACCTCATATAAAGAGTGGGGTGGAGATTCTAACCAGGTTAAAAGCAGCCGATATAATGTAAAGGGACAAACCCTTGAAATAACGTTCAAAAACGGGGCTACATACAATTATTATGAGGTTCCGGTTTCATTGTATGCTGACATGCTAAAAACGGCTTCTATTGGCTCATTTTTGACTCAGTACGTAAAAGGGAAGTATCAATATAAGAAACTATAATATGAAAGCATATATCGGAATTGACATAGGATCTGCAGGTGCAATAGTTGTTCTTCCTGAAAGTGGCTCACCGGAAATTTTACGGTTCATTAATTCAACAGAAAAACAGATATTGGACTTCGTACAGGATATAACATTTAAATATGAGCAGATATCTTGTATTATAGAATTAGTCGGAGCGATGCCAGGGCAAGGAGTTTCTTCCATGTTTTCATTTGGTAACAGTGCCGGTTTTATAAGAGGTATTATAACAGCTTGCGGCATATCATTTCAACAAAAAGTGCCTCGAACATGGCAAAAATCATTGGGAATTACTCCTCGCTTTATTGAGAAAAATCCTATAACAAAAAAAGTTCTTAATGAAGAATCAAAAACAGATTTTAAAAGAAGGGTAAGGCAAAAGGCGGAACAATTATACCCCGCTGTAAAAATGACAAACGATATCGCAGATGCTTTGTTGATAGCTCATTATTGTAAAATAACTCAGAATGTCTAAAAACAGCAAAATAAGAAGAGCAACCGATACATTACCTCGCTTTCCAAAGTTCAACGTACATGGCAGAGTAATTAGGGATAGATTCGGGCGTATGCAATGGGTAGACCATTTCAAAGTAATAAATGAGTTACGGAAAGAATCGAAAAAAGAATCGGTTAAAAATAAACTTAATCCCACAGATGCAAAGAAAGTGGAAGACAAGATGGTATTGGATTACATGAAGAAGGTAAGGAGTTATGATGTAACACGCGGAAGGAAAAAACAAAAGGAGCAATTACTTTGGGTTATAACAGGAGCAATTCTATCAATAGCAGCAATAATATTCACTTTAATTAAATAAAATATATGGAAGCAGTACAAAAAGTAAATAACACGGCCGGGTTTTTAGAAGATGCGGTAAGCTCTCTGGACAAGATGGAATCTTATGCAACCCTTCTTATCAAATCAGGGTTAGTTCCAAAACATTTCTATGTGCTGGATCAATACCGAAACCCCGTAAAAAATGCCAAAGGAGATTTCGAAGGAAATGTTTCCGCTGTTATTATGACCATTCAGCATGGTTTTGAGGTTGGAATGAGTATTTCTCAAGCTTTACAGCAAATCGTCCCTGTCAATGGGTTAATGTCTATCAAAGGGGATGGAGCAAAAGCTCTTATCATGAATTCCGGTATTTGCGCTGATTGGAAAGAAATAGAAGTCGGAGAACCTGGTAAGGATTCATTTGGAATGAAAATAGTTTCCACTAGAAAAGGAGGCCAAACCCTTGAAAGATCATTTACGATCGGTGATGCAAAAAGAGCGGGATTATGGATTACCGATGAAGTGGCAAAATCAAATGAAAAGGCTGCTAAATCAGCTTGGTATAAATACGGGACTAGAATGCTCCGTTACCGTTGTTTGGGATTTATAGCCAGAGATTTGTACCCTGACATCTTGCAGGGAATGTACACAGAAGAAGAAGCCCGCGATATGGGAGAAGATAATACTATCTTCAAAACTGATACAGGCTTAACAATAAAAGCAGCTGATACGACAGGAAATGATCTTAATAAAAAAGCTGCAGATGCTTTAAAAAAAGATAAGAACTTACCAGCAAAAGAAACTTACATTCCCGTAGAAGAAGCCACCCCTCTGGAAATTCCTGCAGAGGAAGAAAAGCCAAAAGCAGAAAAAACCGAAGGATTCGATAAAGAACGCATCGAAAAACGCTTAGATGAAGTTGAAAAACAGGAAGAGTTGTATCCTAAAGAAAAAATTTATACGATTGAGGAACTAAAGGCTATTACGGCAAAGCCATTACTTGACTTGTGTAACCGTAAATTAGGTATTATAACTCAGGATGTGCTATTTATAGGAGAATATGCTAAGAAAAAGGTCGTTGGATGGATTGGCAAACTCATACTTGCTCACCAAGATGGAACTATAAGCGCTGTTCTTAAAAAAGACTTCAATTTTGATTATATAATTGAAGATACACAACAAGAAAAACTCGACTTTAAAGAAGAACCTGAAGTTATGGAAGTTGAATTTGAAAGTTTTATGATTGGAGAGTATGAAATAAAGGAACCCGGTGAAGAAGGAAGAGAATTTCCAGAATTGGTTCAATTGGCGGCTTTAGCTAAAGGCAATAAGATCAGCAAGGAAAACATAATTGAATATATAAAAGTTAACAATCTCCCTTTAAAAGATATCGAAGACTTTTACAGGAATGCACAGGCAAAAGATGTGCATGCAGCTCTAACACCTAAATAAAATGAAAACTCTATTGTTTATCCTCACATGTTTTATATCGTGTGATGGTTATTCTCAAACCAAATCTGAAGCACCGGAAGATTATATAAACCGGTTATGGCAAACTGCAGATACAAATTCTTTGAAAAACGCTTTTCATTATCAGATTCCGGAAGTAAAAACAGAGCCTACATTTTTTGAACAGCAGTTAATATTTCAGAAGAGGGAGCACGATCATGAATGGCAAATTGAAGCACTTAGGATGCTATACCAAGATTATTATTATCAACAGTATTATTTTATAAGGAGATATTAACCACATTGTATCACTGACGTAGGTTTTGTAACAGCAATAATTTGAATAAGGATGTTTTTAAAGTTTAAGCAATCAAACTTCGCTGCCAGTTATCCTACGCTTAGTACAACTTAACAATTAAAATTATGAGAAATGATACGCACGGAGCACTTATAATAGGAGATGGATTTTCAGCTTTTGTTGATGGCATTCCGGATAAGTGTGAACATGATGATAATGGACCAGTTTTGTCTTTTAATAGCGAAGGGGAATACTTTAAAGATTCTGAAATGCCAGATTACAAAACAAATCCGGATGGATGGAGAAAATTTCAAGATGCTCATAAAATAAACGGAGGTTGTGTTTCTTGTTCAAAATGTGGGAAACCATATACACCTGACTTTTTTAATATGCCATAATTATGAGTGATTTATTCGGAAAAGAAGAGATAAGAGCATTAAGCTGGAAAGAGCCATTTGCTTCGTTAATGCTTCACGGTAAAATTGAAACCCGGAGGTGGGATACAAAGTATCGAGGTTTGGTATTGATATGCTCTAGTCAACTACCTTATGGTGATAGTGCTGTAATTAAAATAGCAGGGGAATATCAATTTGGAAGAATTTGTAAAATGGTTAGAGATTCACCGGGGCAACAGTTTCTTAATTTTGGACACGCAATTGCTATCGGAAGATTAATTAACAGCCGGCCAATGACACAACACGATGAAAGTGAATGTTATGTTTCTTATTCGGAAGGGCTTTATTGTCACATCTACGAAGATGTACGTCCCATTAAACCTTTTTTATGGAAAGGATCACAAGGGTGGAGGCGGTTAACTCAGGAACAGATTGATAAAATTGAACTTTTTTAATTAACAACACAATGGAAGAAACAACAAGGGCTTTAAGCCTAGAGCAAGCAAAAATTAACATTGCTGAAAAACATGGTTACGGTGATTTTGATAAAGATTTAATGTTGGATTTATCTCCTTTTCAAATTCAGCTTATTAATGAATCAATGGAACTCTACATGACAAGTAACAGGGATGCTGCGATAAAACAATTTGTAGACAAATCACAGTGCTTTTATGAACCAGATAACACCACTGCAATGAATTGTAAGCATTGTGGTAAATCAAAATGGCTTCATAATAACGACTCTTTCACACTATAACATAAACTAATATGAAAAACAGAGAAATAAAATTCAGAGTATGGAATGGTTCCAATATGGAACTAAACGTAATGGTTGGATTTTTAGGGGCTTTTTACGTACAAGGAATTGACGAAAAAGATTCAGCGAGCATGAGTCCATTTAACACCAAATATTTTTCAGAAACGCCCGTGATGCAATTTACAGGTATGAATGATAAAAACGAAAATGAAATTTATGAGGGAGATATTGTGCGTTTCCTATCTTGGAGAGATGCTCTTCAAAGAATGGAAGAAAAGAAGATGGTAGTAGAATTTGCGCGCGGCTTTTTTATTCCATTAGTAAGTTTCGGAGACAACTGTAAAGATTATGAGGTTATTGGCAATATTTATGAAAATCCTGAATTAATTCCAATCTGATGAACCAAGAACAGATAACACTCCCAGATGGTAATGTACTGTTGGTGGATAAAACCCTACTATTAATGGCAGGAAATGAAAAGGATATTAGCGTATATGCTTCTGAAAAGACAAATCACTATCACCCAATTATCGCTTCTCTTAAAGAAATAGACCCAAGTATCCCTCTAGTAAGAGAAGAAGATTTAAAGGTGAAGGATAGGTACTGGACGAAAGATGTAATGGACTCTATATCCATAATGGATGGCAATAAATGGTACAACAATAACATCTTTTCAAAAGATAAAATGAAACATCTGCCTTCATTCATTGAAGGTTTCAACTCAGCTTCAAAAGGAGGATATAGTGAAGAGGATATGATAGAAGCTGCAAAGTATGGATATGATTTTAGGGCTAATACATCTTTCCCGAATGAATCATTTGAGGTTAACTGTAAAAATAATTTTCTACAAAAAGTCGCATCTATAAAACCCACACCAAAAATCAAACTAAAGGAAGAAAATGGAGTTCCTATTGTAGATAGTGAGGGGTATGTAATTGTTGAAAAATGAAAGTATTAGTTGGATGTGAAGAAAGCCAGTCGGTTTGTAAGGCATTCCGGGCATTGGGCCACGAAGCGTATTCTTGTGATTTACAACCGTGTTCCGGTGGTCATCCTGAATGGCATTTACAAATGGATATTTTCCATGCTATTGATTTAATGAATTACGATTTCTTCGGACTTCATCCCGTTTGCACAAAAATGACTTTATCTGGCAACAGGCATTATGCCCCGGGCAAACCCAAACACCAAGAAAGGATAGATGCTGTAGAATGGACAATCAATTTATATAAATATGCGAGCATTAGGATAAGCCGGGGATATATGGAGAACCCAATGGGAGCAATGAATGGTGATTATCGTTTGCCAAAACCTCAGATTGTTCATCCCTATTATTTCGGTGATGAATTTCAAAAAACCACATGCCTGTGGCTGCATAATTTAAAACCATTAGTTCATGTTAAGGAATCAAATCTCTTTGAAGAAAGAACACATGTTGGCAAAGGTGAAATGTGGGTGGCAAAGTCAGGGAAGATACTCCCAAAATGGATGGCGGAAACCCCTACTACCAAGTCAGAAGATAATAGAAAAATAAGATCAAAAACCTTCCCTGGAATTGCAAAAGCAATGGCGGAACAATGGGGCTAATAAAATAAACATCTATGATAAAAGAGATACCAATACTATACAGTACCGAAATGGTGATTGCCAAACTTGAAGGTCGCAAAACCCAAACGAGGCGGCTTAGTGGATTATCGGCTATAAATGAACATCCTGATGATTACGATTTCTTTGACCTTGAGCTGAATCCTGACCTTTGCAGTATATATAAGGATGGCGATATGAAAGCGAAGCTGCACAAGGGTTTGTATGCCTACTTCCAACCAAAAGAAATGTCAGAAGATCAAATGGTGGCTATAAAATGTCGCTACGGCAAGCCTGGTGATCTTCATTACGTAAGAGAAACATGGACACAAAATGGTTTGGGGTATTATAGATACAGAGCTGATTGGGGACAGAATGAAGGTCCGTTCATTGGACCGTCTGTCCCTGAAACATTCAAAGGGAAATGGAAGCCATCAATCCATATGCCTAAAGAAGCATCCCGTATATGGGAAGAGGTAATAAGTGTAAGAGTAGAACGGCTATAGGACATTTCAGAACAGGATGCTATTGCGGAGGGAATTGAATATATAAACCCTGAGTTTGGTTATGTCGGGTATGGTCAATTTAAAGGCATGGGTCCGATGAAACTGAACGCAATCGAATCTTACCGCACACTATGGGAATCAATCCACGGACCTGAATCATGGGATGCGAACCCATTCTGTTGGGTAATAACTACTAAAACATTGTCACTAATCGGTAAACCAAACAATTTATAAATACTTACTCATGGAAAATAAAAGAATGTTAGAAGTAATATCATGTAAATGCGGGGCCGATTTTGCAGCATGTGTGGTTGGTATGCAAGATGATGAATGGAACACAGAAAAGAAAAAATACATTCAAAAAGGATGTATAGTAAGCATTAGAGAAACTATCTCATGGTCTAATTGTAAATGTAATTGCCCCAATATTAAAGAACTGGAAGCACATAGATTAGAATGGAGCTTAAAAACATTTACCGAGGCCACCCCTATAAGTTCTCTCCAAAAATTAAAAGGCGAAATCGAAGAACTCGAATATGAATTACTGCACGGAACAGATAAAGATAAACTGATTGATGAATATGTGGATTGCATTAAGTGCATTCTTGATTCTATGGGTAGGAAAGGGATTTTATTTGATGAAATGGTGGATGGATATGCTAAAAAACTACTGATAAATATTAACCGTACATGGGTTAAAAACGCTGACAATAGTTACAGCCACGTGAAGAAAATAGAAACAACAGGTAAACCGGATAATATATAACATGGCGAAGGATCCTGCAGTTTTATGGTATTGGAATGATTGGAATAGTGGAACATCAACATTGAGTCGTTTTTTAAAAGGTTGTTACATGGATTTGTTACATGCCCAGTTTAATTCAGGCCCACTTTCATTAGAAGAGGTGAAGACTGTTTTAGCAGCTGATTTTGGAGCCGCATGGCCCACACTACTAAAAAAGTTTTCTAAAAATCCAGATGGATTATTTTTTAATGAAAGAGCGGAAGCGGAAAAAAATAAGCGGAAAGCATTCACTGAATCCAGAATATCTAATCTTAAAAATAAAAAAAGTAAGCATATGGATAAGCATATGGGAAATGATATGATTACCCATATGGATAATGAAAATAGAAATACTATTCCAAAAGACATTGTAATTAAAAATGGTGAGGGACAAAAAGCAAAGTTCTTAATCGGGTTAGAACCACAGATCGTAAAACCGAGTGAATGGTTGATTGATAACGCAGGCATAACAATTTCAAACATGCAGCTTAAGTATCAATTCACAATTGATCAATGGGATGAATTGTATTTTAAATTCGATTTAGAGAAGTCTGATTTGACATTTCAGGACGAGAATAATTTAAAAAACTCATTCAAAAAATTCTGTGAACTAAGAAGTAAGGAGTTATCGGGCTTGATTCAGCACAATCACAACGGCACACCAAAATCAAATATTGAAAAATTAGCAAACTTTTAAATATGGAAATCACCACACTTGAAGTAAACCCTTATAAATAAATGTTATGATAACAGCAGAACTTAAATACACAGAAACAGTTTCAATGATAACTGAGGTTTGTTGCAAATGTGGTGTTGCGTTCGGGATGCCATCAACGCTTCAAAAAGCTTTAAAAGATGATTCTAACAAATCATTTTATTGCCCCAATGGTCATGGGCAGCATTATTCAAAAAGTACCGCCACAATTATGCGGGAAAGGTTTGATAAGGAAAAAGAAATAACGCAGCAACAAATTGAGCATTTGCAAAATAAACTTATTGACACTCTCAGCCAAAAGAATAAAGTGGAAACCAAATTAAAGCGAGTTCATAAAGGTGTTTGCCCTTGCTCCAAAACATCCCGAAGTTAAGTAACCCCAGTATTAACCCTTTATATAAAGACAATGACAAAATATAAAACCATTCTTGCAGATCCCCCTTGGAGGTATTCTAACCGAACAGGAAAGGCTTCGCCCGAACATAGTAGACTACATAGGTATAAAACAATGAGTATCGATGAATTAATAAAGATGAAAGGTTTTATATCTGAATTGTCGGCAGATCAATGTCATTTATACCTATGGTGTACGTGGCCTATGATTAGCCAAGGATTAATTTTAATGAAAGAGTGGGGGTTTGAGTATAAAACTGGAATACCTTGGCTTAAGGTCGCTAAAAATGGTGAACCGGATGGCCGTTCGATGGGTTTTTATGGTCGAGTTGTAACGGAAATTTTGTTGTTTGGGGTTAAAACAAAACAAGTTTTCAGGACAAAGCCCCCGCATAATAAAAAGAACATTTTCATTGCTCAACGGACTAAACATAGCGAAAAACCAAACCAACAATATTCATTCATTCAATCTCAATCGTATGGTCCATATATAGAACTATTTGCTCGTAACCAAGTAGAGGGTTGGGATAGCCACGGTGATCAGATTGAGATTAACACCCCACAGTAATACAATGATTATGGAAAAAGGAGCAATAATTTCAGAAGATGAAATATACCGTTTCAGATTATGGAGAATTTGGAATAAAGAACTACCGCTTGTTTTGTTTGTGATGCTTAATCCATCTAAAGCAGATGCAACGATAAATGATCATACTATAACTAAATGCATAGGTTTTTCTTCACGATGGGGGTATGGAGGCTTCTATGTAGGTAATCTATTCGCTTGGCGAGATACAGACCCGGAAGCACTATATTTTCATGAACAACATGGCAATGACGTCATAGGGGTAGAAAACGATACTCACATCAAAGAAATGGCGACTCTGTGTAAAGATGTTGTTTTTGCATGGGGAAATGATGGAGGTCTGAAAGGTCGGAACAGTGATTTAGAAGAAATGTTTCCAAATGCTTTGTGCCTTGGCCGTACAAAAGCCACTCATTATAAACATCCCCTAATGCTTGCATATACAACTCCACTTATTAATATACAACAACCATGACAGACAACGAAATGAAAGTGCGATTCTTTGCTCAATATTTTCAGCAAGAAGTTTATTTAAATGATAATTGGAGTAGCGTTGATACACCAAGACACTTAGTTGCATTTTATCTTACCGAGGACCGTGTACCTGGACACTTAGGCGGTTATTTACTCTTACGCAGCATACATTCTTTAACTGATGAAGAAGCTAAAATCATTTCACCCATACTGGACATAAGCTATGATAACAATAGCAAGCACGCCATGTTTGATCTGGTAGGGTTTAGGTATTATCTATTGGGCTTACTAGAGGTGGATGGGGCAAGTGTGAGGGGATATAATTCACTTCATGTTATTGACTATCTCCGTTCAATAGGTATAGCAATACCATTTATGGGAATATCAGTTGAAGAAATGATTAAAAAAGGTTGGATAAAGTTAATTGATTAAAAACTATGGGCGGAATAACTATCATGACGTTCAGCATAAACACGGAGAATTAGCAATGGTTGCAGCCACGTTAGCGGTTATGCATACTAATGCTAGAGTAGTATGTCCTCATGAAGAATGGGGAAGTGGGAATAATCCTTGGAATCTTGAAGAAAAGTTGCTAGGAGACCAAATACACACACTTAAAGTAGCCGGTGCTTTAATTGCCGCTGAAATTGATAGGCTTAACTCTTTAGCACCTGATGGAGATAAGGATAACCATTAATAAACCCTTAATATGAAAACGAAACCAGTTATTACATGTACTCGCAAATATGAGATATTGCGAATATTTATAAATGATCACCTTCATGTCCAATTGAAGTTACAGGACATGATAGGTTTACAATCATGGGTTCATGGTGAAAAAGAGTTCTATATTGAATACTACTTTAGTAACGGGGCACCTATTACAACAGCCTACGGAGAAAGAGAATTGTGGGAACAAGTATTGGCGCTATTATTAAAACATCAGTAAAAATAAAAACATGGGAGTATTAAAAGTTGACGGGATTTTACCGTATTATGTAAAGCTTACTGGGGATTATAAAAAGAAAGTCTTTTCACATAACAAAAAACTATACCAAAAAATACCACTTCATTATAGAATAAACTTAAAATCATGGTATCCTTTATCAAAAGCAACAACAGCCAATGAGTCTCTTATGGCCGTCCTTCATCTTATAAATATGGATTTTTGTCAAGAACCAAATATTGGAAGTTCGTTTTTGCAAGATTCTATTTATATACAAGGAATCATGTATGAGTCACAAGAAAAATTACTGAAAAGAATAAAGTATAAGCTCAAAAATAAACACTAAAACCTGTAGGTGAGTAGGTAAACCTTCAATAATATAATGAATGAATCAAATACAACATCTTCATCTTCACAAGATGAAACACAACAATCCACCCATCTTGATTTCGGAGGTGCTATCCGAGCCATGAAAAATGGCGAAAAAGTGTGCCGTGAAGGATGGAATGGAAAAGGAATGTTTATCACTATGCAAAAAGGCTATCCTAACGGTATAGCTTGTAACAAAAACACGTCAGAAGCTTTTGGTATTCCAGAAGGAACAGAAATCTTTGTAACACCTTATCTTATGATGCGTGCAGCAGACAGGACTTTAGTTACTGGATGGTTGGCATCTCAAACAGATATGCTTGCCGAAGATTGGCGCATCGTTTCTTAATTAAATATCACAGCAGCGAAGCCTGAGCATATCGTTTGGGCTTCGCTTTATTCAACTCAATATCCCCTTCAAATCCACTCTTCTTAATATGAAAATCAAAAAATGTAGTGTTGAAGGTTGTACATGTAATAGGAGATGGTCGAGAGGATTATGTAGATATCACTTTCTCAAATTAAATCCACCGAAGCCAATTAAGAAAGTTCCTTTAAAGAAAACAAAAAATAAGTCGACAGGGGAATTGGTGCTTTTTAATGCGATATGGGCAACTAGGCCACATGTATGCCAAGTAACAGGTGATCCTATAAAAGAATTCAGTATATGGTGCTTTATGCATGTTCTATCGAAAAAATCTTATGGGAAGTTTAGGCTGTTTGATAAAAACATATTATTGGTGCTTCCAGGTATTCATCATGAATACGATAATGGGGATAGATCATTACCTTTATTCAAACAAGTAAACATCCTTCATGATGAATTGATAACACTTTATTATGAGAAATAAAAAACCCGGAACAAACAACTGCTCCGGGCATCCTTTTTAACTGGTCGCAAACAGTATATTGTAGGATTAACTGCTTTTCCTTGGTTTGATCCTTCCTAACACCGGACATCTGGATAGAATAATTCTATCATCTTCAAAATCCAGCTTCTTCCTTGAAGTTACATTATGAATGTAATTAAGATCTTTCTCATAACCGGGATTATGTTCTATGAATCCTTTTATGGATGTATAAACTTCCAATTTTTTTGTTTCTTTTCTGAAGACTACTGTTATACTTTTCATAATTATGCTTGTTTATAAGTGTACCGATAAAATCCCTCAAACTGCTTGGGGTGAATCGCTTTTCTTGATCTTAAAAACTGTCTGCTGTAAATCCTGGCGAAATACCCATCCTGGATTATTATAGCCCATTTTTATCATAACCATATCAAAAGATGATAAATGTATTCTCTGGGGTAGGTTTAAATGCGAGTCGTATTTTTGGGTTATGTCTTCCATAATTATTTTATTTGTTCAATTAGATTTTTTATTCCTCGTCCGTCTGTAATTGATTTTCCACTATGCCAACCAGAATATGGAAATAACCTCACCGTTTCATTTTTATATAGAAATCGCAATTCTGTTGCTGATTCATAAAGTATTTCAAATCCAAGCTCGGCAATCCTATTTTTCGCATATTCCATGCGTTGGGGTTCCAATTCCTTTTGAAGTTCTATATCTTGTCTTGCCATTTTTAAATTTAGGAATAAAGAATTTAATATATTTTATTCCCTTATTGGTTTAGTAGTAGTGAAATGATTAAATAAATCTTACATAGGCTGCTGCATGTTCATCACAAAGCCTTATTAATTCCTCAATTTCTTCTCCAACTGTATCAGAAACACTGTCTGAATCCATTATTCCATCTGCTATAGTGTTCATGTTGTACATGTGCTCTTTTAGGCTATTGTCGCTATATTCAGACTCTTGTTTGAAAATATGCAGAAGCGTATTCTCATGAATTGAATTTGTAGAAACGTCTATCCATTTATGGATATCAAGTGGTTTTATTGGTTTCATAATTGCGTTAATTTAAATTAGTTAAGAATATCGTTAAAGTTTTGAGCGGTTCCAACCGTTTTCAAGTCGCTTTTGAAACGCTTTAGCTCGATTATAAGCTGTTTTACCATAGAATTGAGCTATTGTAGCACAACCGTTTTTTTAGGGACATATTTTAGAGATTTAAAAGTACACGCTGATTCATGTCATTAAGAGATGGAAACATATTAAAAACCAACTCTTCAAATTATAAGGTGTGTAAAATTGAATATGATTTTCTATTGCAGTATTAAAATCTTTACTTTCTTCTATATTGCAACAATCCCTTAACGCCTCAACAATAGTATAAGCAGTTATGCGCAATGTTTGCAAATTCCAACAACAACCGATTCAACTTTATCATTAACAATTGCGACAACGGTAATGGCCGATGTTTCACCACATCCACAATTGCAGCGGGAACGTTGTACGTCTGTATATGGTAATCTTGAAACATTAAATATGTTACGTAATGATTGTTTAGCTGTCTTAATAGCCTGTGTTCTGTTTGATTTAATTGGGTAGTTCATAGTAGTATAGATCAGTTGGAAAACGCGTGAAGTATTTTTATGATTTAAAACTTTTAAAGTAATTCAAAAGTCCGTTAAAGTATTTTAAATAGTATTCGGTAACATAACTATTAAAGTGGTTAAAAGTGCTATTTGGTAGGTAAATGGTGGAGATCCCGAATGTTTCAGCCGCAATTTTCATAAATCCATATAATTTAGAGTCAAGCCATTTTATGTCGCAGTCCCGAAATTTACCACTTGTTAATTGATTAATTATTTTTTGAATTGGTGATATTAAAGATACTTCAATAATAAAACTGTCAATTACTGTATTTTCTGTAGTTCTCATAGTAGTAGCGTTTTGTTTTGTATTAGCTGTGTTGCTAATACGAGTACAAACATAATAGTTATATTTGTAATAACAAGCATTATTTACAAATATTATATAAATGGCTGTAAATATGAATGACTGTCCGCATTATTTATGATGAGCGCTTTCTTTTTTTAATAAAACGTTCCTTCGGCTCTTCCCACAAATCACCCATTTTAGTCTTTTTCAATTCATATTGATTGTGATAGAATGTTGAGTAATCCTGTTCGAGCTCTTTAATAATTGCCTCAATCAATTCAATTCCCTTTTTTGAAACAACGAAATGCTTGGGCCAACCGCTAGTATTCAGCCAGCCATTTGCCAACATCATGTAAATAGGAATACTGGATTTATAACCAATCATTTTATTAAGTGTATCCAAATGTACTGGGACGGGGGAAGATGAAGTAAAAAGTAATATTTTAACAAACAGTTTCCATTTTCCTGCAAATCGTTTATAGCATAATGGTGAACTTTTAATTATATGATAGTGTACCAACTGCTTATTACGACTCTCAATCATGCTCAAGCCAATAAACAACCTCAACCTATAATTATCATCCATAAATCAGTATAAATTCAATTAACCCCACTTAAAACAAGCCATATATGAAGAGGCAAGAAGGAACAAAGGAAACGCTTTTTTCGTAGCTTAAATACATTAAATATACCAGCAATATAAACAATTCGTTTAAATAATATACCCTATAAACTTAGTTTTAAGTATATTACATAGTATTTACTCCATTCTTAAGTAAAACAGCAATGATTATTTAGGAATAAAAGTATAATCCACGTGCTTACTGCTCTTGGCCCTGTTAATAATTGTTTTTGGTGGTATTTTAAAGAATTTACCTGCCTGATTAGCGGATTCAAATCGTTTTCCATTAACAATATATATTCCTTTGAACTTTGGGTGTAAGGATCCGAGTTTAGCCTCACTCATTTTAATTCTCGTTTCCAATGGGGCTTTACGGCCATATAAACGAGATTTTATGCCTTTTTTAGCTGATTTTAAACCAGTATCAAAAGCATGTTGTATATTCTGGCTTATAGTTGTCCATTCCAGGTTGTCCATGTGGTTATTAGCCTTGTTACCGTCCTTATGATTGATCCAAACGTGTTTATCGCTTATTGGTGCATGTAACCAAGCGAATGCAACTAGTCTATGAACAGCAACACGTTTTAAGTAGCTGTAATCATCTGCTAGCATCGTAACATATAGATATCCTGTCTCCTTACCTTTGACTATCTGTTTGCCTATTTTAAGCAGTCTACCTGATTGGTTGCGTACTTGTGTACCGTCCTCACTAATTAAGTGCTGAATGAATTGGGGTATTTGTTTAAGCATGAAACAAATGTAAGTGATTGTATTTATATAACCTATTAATGTCTGTTATTATGTTACCTATTCCTTCTAATAATAAACAATATGACTAGTAAGTGTTTTCTATTATGAGTTATTACTCCCCTCCTACCCTATTGGTTGTAGGGTTGAACGCTTTTATAGCCTGTTTGAACGCTGCTATGATCATGCAGATCGTGGCGTATGAATCTGTAAAGAAACAGGGGGGTCGGGTCAGGGAAACGCGGTCAGGGAAACGAAAAGCACCCCCGGTTATTTTATACTAAGTCTCTATACAAGTTATGGAGATATGTTATAAAAATGAGGATAAAAAAAGTTAAAAAAATTTACAGGTAGTATGTTGTGGTAGTTTTAATATATCAGCGATACTATAAAACTAAATGTTCCGTATCTTTGATATATCTAAGACACTAAGTGATGGCATATAAGAGTATTAAAAAGAAGAAGCGAAAAGTATTGATAGCGTATAATGATGATATGAGCTTTTTTGTATCTTATGTAAGGGTAAAGACGTTTGCTGAAGAAATAAAGGTACCAGTGAGGAGGATATTGTACTGGTTGGATAGTAAGGAAGGGGTTTACACGTATGATACAGGGAGTATAGTTATCCATGCCAGGCGGGTGTATTTAAAGTAGGGGGATTAAAATATTCAAAAATTTTTAGGGCTCGGGTGAGCTCGGCACCGAGTTTGTTTAATAGCAGTAATTATTGGTATAGTAAGTGCTTCTTTGCTGTGGCAACCGGTTATCTTCTTCTGAAGGAAAAACTGCTAACTAAAAGTTGCTGTGAAGGACGAACATCTTCTTCCATAAAAGATTTAATGGCCTGGCGTTTCCTTATAAGGAAATAATCTGCCTGGTTGGGGTGTAAGTTCATCATGTTATGGTAGTAAGCTACTTTCTGTGCTTCAGACATATTTTGATTGAGAGATTCTTGTTCATTATAGTAATTCATAATTATAATATTATTACTTCTTCTTCATCCATTCGTTCTATTAAAGCAAACACTTCAGATTTTGCAACCATCTTCCAGATAACTGTTTTTTTATTGAACATGGTTTTATATCTTTCAGCATAATCTTTTGAAATGGTCCAGGAAAGAGGTTTTTTATGTTCTATGGTAAATTCAATATAAAGAACCGGATCACCGCATAAGTAACATATACCGTTTGTCTTCCAGTAAACCCGGTTTCTTTTGTACTTATCAAACTGTTTTCTTCTCTCCACCTCTTACTTTTTATTGACTTGTGCCCGATTTAAGAAAACCCATTTTAATTTTTGTAGGGTTTTGATCATTTACTTCAAACTCGTCTTCATTTAACCAGATGATACGATATTCTCCATTGCAAAAATATGATACTTCATAATTTGCTTGATTAAACCTAATGCAAAGTGCTGTTATTATTCCGGGCACCGGATTAAGTTTTGGAGTAACGTTTGTTCCGCATTTGAATACTTCCATAGTTAAAAATTTGTTGGTTTGGTCCCAGGACGTTTATCATCCTGTGGTATTACTTCAAAGTTATCACTTCCGCAAAATGGACAGCAAAACACTTCCGATTCATTATCTCCCTTCTGTTTGGGATTATTGAATTCTTTCCTGCAGTCAGGGTTTAAACAGATATAGTCTTTCATTATTTTCTTTTTTTTCTTTTTAGTTGTCTTCTGTTTTGCTGTTAACGAAATCAATCACGAATGACTTCGTGATTGATTTCTTCTATTATCAGTTAAAAGTCTTTCATTTACTTATTGCTTAATAAAAGATTTGGTTTGAAAGTTGCATGGTACGCCCTAACCCAAAGCTATATGCATTTTGGTTAATACGTCCCTTGTTTCCTTTTCGGGCTCTTTGCTTTAACAATGAGTTCGGAATCAAGCGCATAATGGTTCCCATATTCGGCCATTACTGTGGAGTCAACTTGTTTAGTATTGAATACAAATACTTGTAGGTCCTACGGCTCTCTCCTTTGTACCACCGCTGCGCTTGCCTACTCCCATTGTAGCGCTTTATTAATGTTGCTGCCAATCGGGTTTTAATCTCGCATAACAGCAACATTTTGTTACTGCTATAATTTATCTTTACCTAATTTTATGGCTACTTTCCACCTTAACTTAAGGTGTGCTGATTTATGTACTTTTTTATCAATACAAGAAAGATTATTGATATTATTATTACGTCTATATTCATCTTTGTGATGAATATCACAAGTAGCAGGAATAGTACCTTTATGCCATTCCCAAACTAATCGATGTTGTAACATTGTTACTGTTTTTTCGCCATCATAAAGAGAATATAATATATATTGATTATTATGATGTTCTCCAACTAATTTTTGTGATTTAGCAGACCAGACTTGTCCTAATTCATTGTATTTATAATCTCCATTAAACCATGGAAGATCTTTCCATTCAAGAATTATAGTTGATTTTGAAATATTTTGTTTAGTCATTAATAAAAACAGAAAACCCCGCTTGCTTAAGGCGGGGTTAAGAAGTTATGCGGCAAAACTATAACGGATTTCTGTGTGGACACACCACAATTATTTAATATCTTTATTTGCTTAATGGCTTGCCGCCTACTTCTTATTAAAAGCAAGTCAAATGTAATGCCATTATATTTTAAAGTCCAAATTTATTTTTTTCTTCAGGGGTAATAATTCCGTCAATATCCTTTCTCTGTAAGCGAAAAAAAAGTTTTGAACGATCGGAAAGTGACCGGTGTAAATTGTATTCTAATGGAAGATCTGAATCCCGGCTGAAGATAATTATATCTCCCTGTGAAATATTTTCCTCAAAATCAAAAACATCATCCCGGTTTTTTCCTGCAGCGATGTATTGCGTGTTTCGAGTTCCGATATATTCAATAGTTCCGTACCTGGCTGAATTGTTGTCCTCTTTTGAGATAGTGAATGCGGAGGAACTTTTCTCTCCAAGTGGAGAAACAAGTAAATATCCGTTTACAGGAATTACCTGGTCATTTCTTTTTACTACAAAGAGATCTTCATAATCAATCAGGAAATAAACGTCTCCATCTTCATCAAATATTAAACGACCATGCATTTCATCCATAGCATATATGGCAGATTCATAGGAATAAATTGCATAATCACCTGTTTGAATCTCGTTGGTATTTTCCCAGAGCATGCGCGCAGGAATGAGTTTTCCGCAATGGGCAATAATTATTCCAGTAGTTGGGGCATGTTTCTCCTTTCCAAATCGGTTATCCATGTATATTTTTACTCCTCCGGATAATATTACCTCATTGGTTCCACGGGTAGGCTTAACAAGAACTTTATTAGGTGTTCGATCGAACTTCATTTGAGCAATTTGCTCCTTAGTGAAAATCATGGACATAAAAAGAGATTTTTTTTTCGCAAATTAGTTTTAATTTCGTTTCAAATAAATCTGATACCATGGAAACAAATGTTCAGAATAGTAATATAATCGAGAAAGAAATTGTCAGTTCTTCAGAATATGTAGCCATGGGGGAAGATACACCAGCTTCGGAACTTCATTTTTTAAATAATACAGGACAGGATTTAATGATTCGGCAGGATAATGGGGGAATAGAAGGAATTCCATATTTATGTCCCACAAATTCTACATATCGAATGGACGGGATTTGTAATATAAATCAAGCTATGGTAGCATTGGCATCCGATAGCACACCTGCAAATGTTCAAGCAAGACTATACGCATAATCATGGAAAATAAACCATTAGCAGGCGGACCATTAGCATTGAATTCAGGAGACACACCCCCTCCTGAATCTGTGTATAAAGTATATACGGCTTTAATAACTCAATTTGATGAAGATCAGCCAACAATAGTTGTTGCTGAAAATACATTAGGTGGACCTGTTACAATAACCAGGGATGAGATCGAGGGATTTTTTCTTATCACCTCAGATGGACTGTTTGATGTCACACCAGGTAAAACAGTAATCCTTCCAACCCGTCTTTCCTACTCAGATGATAATGACTCTGCCAAGAAGTGGATATCTCAGGGGGTACCATCAGACGCAGATTCAATTCAATTTAGTGTTAAAGATGAATCTGATGCTCTTGCAGGCCTTAACGCCAACAATTTTCCAATAGAAATCCGTGTTTATAATTAAGATATGGTTCAAAAAAACATTGTCGATAAAGAAAGTATTTTTAAGTGGTTTATAGGAATTTGTATTCCTGTAATTATATGGCTTCAGACTTGGATATTATCAGAAGTAATATATCAGGGAAAGATCAATGAAAGGCAAGAAACATCCATTGTTTATATTAACAAAAACATTTCTGACGAATACCAAAAGAATACGGATCAAGATAGGCAAATTGTGGAAATAAGGAATTATTGCTTACGTCCAGAAGATATAAGTATCAGAAAAAAAAATCGTGATTGATATGGTGCATTCAAAAAAATACACATTAAAAATAATTGACTTCACAAAAGGTTTTGTAGTAGCTTTTATCACAGGAGGACTTACAGCATTAACAGAAGTGCTAAGTGCAGGGAGTTTGCCAACAGGAGGCTTAAAATCATATCTTATAGCCGGTTTACTGGCAGGGATTGCTTATGTCATGAAAAACTGGCTAACAAATAGTGAAGGGAAAATTGCGGCTGAACCTAAAAAGGATATTGTATGAAAATAACTGAACTGGACAAGAGTGGAATAGATTTAATAGTTCAGTCAGAAGGGCTAAAATTATCTGTTTACCTAGATTCAGTCGGCATACCTACCGTTGGAATAGGGAACACATTTTATCCTGATGGCCGCAAAGTAACAATGAAAGACCCTGATATAACTAAGGAACAGGCGGATGAATTATTCCTATTTGCAGCGAAGTCAAAGATGATGGAAGTGGATAGCATAACAAGGGATGATATAAACCAAAACCAGTTCAATGCTTTGGTGTCGTTCTGTTATAATGGAGGAATAGGAATGCTGAAAGGTTCAACACTATTCAAAAAACTACAAATAAACCCGAATGATCCTACTATACGTAAAGAGTTTATGAAATTCGTATATAGTCATGATAAAAACGGCAGACTGATATTTATAAAGGGATTGCAAAATAGACGGCAGAGAGAAGCCGATATGTACTTTAAAGTATGAGTAATATAACACTGAAAGACGTAATCATTGCAATAGCACTATTTTTAGTTGCCGGATTATTCTACAGGTTATGGAAAAACTATTCTGACGATAAAAATGAGGACTACAAGATTGAAATGGAAAACCTCATCCATAAATATCAAAATAAGATCAACGAACTGACTCTATTTAACAACCACGTCCAGGATTCATTAAATGGTATCATAAACACCAATGACAGCTCAATAACAACTCTTCGTAATTCGCGAATCAAAAATGACCATTACTATGATAAAAAGATTCTTTCTGTTGACAGTATTACTAACGATAGCGCAACTGACCTTCGGGCAGAACTCCGCAGACAGTTCAGGAACACGCACGGATATTAAAGCCTATTACACGCTTCAAGAGTGCGAAAAGAATGATAGTCTATGCCGGGAAGAAAATAAGCTCCTACAGGCTAACGTAAAGTTGTACAAAAGCAAATATGATAAACAGGTGTCATACAGCGATTCTTTGAAGTTTGTAAACAATGAATTGGCAGGAGATATGAAGAATGTTGTGGTTAATTGCCAGAGGGATTTAAAGAGAAAGGAATTTTGGGGATCATTTTTTAAATACACTACCTTGGTTACCGTCCCAGTTGCAATTGTTGAAGGGATGATTATATATATCAAAAAATAATATATGTCTGAAATTGATTTTGATGAATTAGATTATACAAAAATGATGTGCAACGTCCGGTCGATTGCTATAAAAAAAAGTCCGGAAACAGAATTTGACATTTTCAAAAAGTATAAAGAATTTTTGGTGGAAACACCCGAAATTGACAGAAAAAAATTATTCAGATATTTTCCTTTGGTATATGACAAAAATTCTCCTCTTCACCAGGTTATTCAAGATATAAAAAGATTAAAAGGAAAAGCTGCAGAACTTGCGGGTTTTAAAATACAGGCAGATGGTAATTTCATGGGTCATGTAATGGAATTAATGGAATGTAATAACAGGACTGTAAATCAAATGATCATTCGATATGTGATACTGCATAAATCGGCAAAGTATCATGAAATGGTAGTTTTAAGAGAGGCCCTCGCAAAACTATCGGTAAATGTTGTAGAAAACCCAACGGATAAAGATTTAAAAAATTTCCAGGTAGTAGGAGAAAGGGTTGATAATGTACAGCAGGAACTTTTAAGTGGTGATAATAACGAACATTTACAGTCAGATTTATTTGAATACTATTTTGAAGACCAACTTCAATTAAGGCCGGAAGATGTGGCCCGGAAAATACGTGAAGGAAAACCCGCAGTATAATGGCAAATATTGAACCTCTTCACATGGGAAAAGAAAGGTACGAATACCTTTGTGAAAAATATCCTGATATTCCATCCAAAATAATTCGTGGTTATAAAGATCCCGATGAATATGTTGTTTTAAATATTGATCAAGCTCTTCATCCAATTTATATACCAGTTCCAAAACCGCCTCCGCTTCATGAGATTGATGGATGGGGATTACCGGGCAAAGATCAAAAATTTACTTATCCTGTATTTCCAAAAAAATTACAAAAGTTAATAGATAGCTCTACAACAAATGATTCTATATGGGATACTCTTGAAAACAACCAAAAAGAATACAGAAAAGAAATAGCATGGATAAGAAAACAATGGGAACTCAGGGAAACTGGATATTGGTTTTTCTGTAATGGAAAGCCAACACATATTGTTTGGTGGCATTATATTTATTTGGGATTCTGGAAATTTAAAACAGGAGCAAAACCAGCATATAGGGATAAAAACAGAAAGTTTTACGTTGGAATGTATTACGCCTATACTACTACTGAAACACTTGAATATTCTTATGATGAAAAAGACTTAAAAAAACAGCATCCTAAAATTGTTTACATCAATGAAGAATTACGCATACCTAAAATGCGTGACACAGGATTCAGAACTATATTAGGTATTGCACATCCAAAAGAACGAAAGGAAGGGGCAAGTAATATGTGTTTGTGTGCAGAGTTCTTAGAAGTAATTACGCATGAAGGAGTAGTAGGTATTATTTCCAGTTCGGGAACGCATGCCAAACAAAAAATGTTTGATGATATCATGGTACCAGGATGGAACCAAATGCCATTCTTCTTTAAACCGAGATCCACTTCAAATAGAAACCCGGATGCAGAGATAAAATTCAACGCTTCTCGTCAAAGAGCAGACAGAGTTTCTACGCAAGAATTGAATAGTACAATATCTTGGTCTCCTACTACAGAAGCAACTTTATATGATGGTGGTAACAATATTTGGATTAATGTAGATGAAGCTGGTAAGGCTGAAATGAACGTGTATACCAGACATGAAATTTTGAAACCCTGTGTATCGAGAGGGTCAGGATCTAATATATCAGGATTTCTTACATATCCATCTACAGTGGGTGATATGACAGGAATAGGTGCCCCAAAGTTTTTTGATATAAGCCAAGATTCACATTTCGAAAAAAGGGATTTATCAGGTCAAACATTAAGCGGAATGATGGTAATTTACTTTCCTGCATGGGAAGGACTCGAAGGATTTATCGGACCTTATGGAGAATCTATAATCGATGCACCAACACCAGAACAGGCAGCGTATATCAGAAAAGATTATGGTGCAAAGCAACATTTGTTTGATCAGCGAGATAAATTACAGCGAGATAAAAATGTAGAAAAATATAATGAAAAAGTAAGACAGTTTCCAGTTAAATACATGGAGTGCTTCCGTACCGAAGATGGAGAGATTGGCTTTAATACTCAGATAATAAATGAGCAGTTAGATGAGGTTGCTGTTAACGAACAAAATTTAGGTCGGTATGGTAATTTTGAATGGAGAGGAGGAGTTCTGGACACTGAAGTATATTGGGAAGATGATATAAATGGATTTGATTCAGATAAAAAGCCAAAATGGTTTGTAACAAAATTGTTGGACCAAGATCAAACCAATAGATTTGCTATCCGATCATTTTATAATGAAGCTACGGGATTATTTGAAAATCAACGTTACCCTTTAGATTCAAAATTTACCTCATGTGGGGATACATTTGCATTTGGTAAGACGAAGTCTGAATCAAATTCAGATGGAGGAGGTGCTATATTTTGGGACTTTGATCCTACAGTTGACACAGGAAAATTGATTACAGAATGGGATTCTTATCAATATATAGCAACTTATCTTAATCGTCCTGATACAATTGATGAATACCTGGAAGATATGTTAAAGGCCGATATATATTTTGGCAGTATGCAATTCCCGGAAAATAATATAAAAGAAATTTGGAGGCATTATGAAAAAAGGGGATATGCGGGATATTTGAGATATGAAATTGATGTGTTAACAGGAAAGCCAAAAACACACCCTGGGTTTAATTCTTTAACTGAAAGTAAACAATTATTATTTCAAAAAACACGGACCTATATTCAGGATCATGGACATCGGGTTAATCATAAAAGGTTATTATATCAATGGAAAGAAATTCAACACATGACCCAAATGACAAAATATGATTTATTAACAGCTGCAGGGGGTTGTTTAATAGGAACGCCACCAATAACGCATTTGTTTAAAGGGCCCGAAGTTCCGAAAGAAAAGACAAATGAGCTTATGTATCCAATGATGATGTGTAAATAAATAATT
>Ga0193744_1000119_pt1 | contig 27993 bp, 16 predicted proteins | sample L1a1metaG_FD_143056 | JGI IMG/M metagenome (GOLD analysis project Ga0193744, IMG submission 143056) | Soil microbial communities from a riparian zone of the East river system, Colorado, United States - L1a1 | ecosystem: Environmental > Terrestrial > Soil > Riparian zone | place: USA: East River...
TGAGCTTTTGCCATTTTCCTTTGCACTTGGTTGACACAATTTACTCACTTTTACCTTATTTTAAAAGCCTCTTAGAGTTTTTCAGCAGACCCTATTTACAATAATTAAACAGAGTAATACTTTTAAAAGAATACATTTTAATAGCATAGTAAGAATCAAGAATCTGAAAAGCATTTATTGCTAAATAATTTATTCTTGAAAGTTTGATAGTATTGAAAAGAGTAAGCCATGAGCTTACTCTTATTATTTTGTTAGTTCTAATAAATGGATTTACTGTACAACAAATTTTGCAAAGCCTGTTTTTCCTTTATCATCAGTAATATTAATAAAATAGATTCCAGGTAAAATAACTCCTTTAGGTTTAAAATCATATGATGATCCTGACCACTTTTCACTAAAAAGTTCTTTTCTAAGAATATCTGTAATGCAAAGAGTATAGTCCTGTGATTTACTATTCTCAATATTTAGTTTTAACTCTCCCCGAGTTGGATTTGGATAAACATAAAACTCAATATTTTCATTTTCATAATGACTCACAGTAGAAGTCCAACTACTTCCTAATAAAAAGATCCCGGGTATATCATTGGTGAATGAGTACAAATTATGCTTATCAGATAAATAATTCCACGTACTCAAATCTGTAGGTAATGGTGCAAAATGCTTAAAAGTTTTACCATTATCTTTTGAAATTTGGAATTCCTGATAAGTTTGTAAAAATACAAACCCACTATCATCAGTAAATAAATCATCAACATGTTTATAAGACAAAAGACTATCTAAAACCTCAATTGATTTTAATGTATCATTTGATATCCAAAGTGTATTTTTAGAAATATCATAGAAATATATTTTTCCTGTTTTCGTCAAAGCAAAGTTTCTAATTATCTTATTTTTTACAGAATTAAACTGTACTGTATTATCCAAATCCAGATCATATTTTATGATTCCATGATTGGGAGTACTTGCATATAGGTTTCCCTTTTTATCAATAAATGATTTACCTGCTACATAATATTCATTGAAATTAATAGTCTTCCAGCTATTGCCATCATCATCTGAAAATATAGCATTCTTATAATTATTCAATACATAAATATATTTTTGATTAGCTACAATTACATCTGAAAATCCCCAAAATTCAAATGGTGCTGTAGGAATATTTAAATCTATAAAACTTAGTCCACCATCACTTGATTTAAAGAGTTTTGTACCAGATTTAGCATACAAATCACCATTCATGTTCATTTTAATTATTGTTGTTGGAAATAAGGAAGCATTTAAATTGATATAAAACTTCTGCCAATTCTGGCCTTCATCTTTGCTAACTAATAATGTATATTCTGAACAAGTTCTTGCATATAAACTTCCTTGCTTATCCTCAAACAAACTATAAATAAAAGGATACTTTAGATTATCATTTTTAAAGTCCCAGTTTTTACCCTTATCTACTGAAAGATAAATGCCTGCACCTAAACATCCACTTTCAGCCAATAAAATGCTATCAGAAGAGTTTAAAATAGAAATGGAAGTAATAGATGACAAATTATGTAACGCCTCAGGATATAAATAATCTTGAATATTCTTAAATAAAATTCCATCATTCTCAGATATATAAGTACTATCATCAGCCTCTAGCACCAAGTTTCCGTTTTTCAGGAGTTTTAAACTTTTAAGGGACTTAAACCCTGGACCGTCCGGGTAATTTACAGGAGTAAGTAAATTATCTTTTAATGTCAGTCTGCTTAAATAATAATCTTTATTGTAGGTAAATGTAGTACCGGATTTTTGATTGATAAATAGAAAAGAGGATTTGAGTGCAGATTCATCAATCAAAGAAAAACTAGAATTATTAACTTCTTTATATATACGAAAAACATCATCACAGTTTATTAAAAAAATACTAAAACTATCTTTAAAAGAATCAATTGCATATATATCACAATAACCCCCAAATTTTGGGGTATCTATTAATTGATAGGTTTTACCAAAATCTTTAGATGTATACAATTCATTTTTACCATCAATAAAATTATAACACCATATATTTCCGTGATGATCAATACTGCTAACATAATATGGAGCATCAATAAATAAATCAAATGCTTTTGCAGATCTATTAAATTTATAAACCTGGGTTTTATTACATACGAGAATATCTTGATTTTCTAACTCTACAAATCCTGCTAAATCAAAATCTGCAGGCCTATTAGTATTTATGAGGGTTTGTCCATAATCACTGGAATAATAAATAGCATCTACTGTTTGAATAAATAAACCAGACTTTGAATCTATATAACTATCCTTATACTGAAATCCATTAGGTAAGCCAATATCTTTCCATTGAGCATGAGAAATAAATGAAAAAAATAAACAACTGATACTTAAAAGAAATATTCTATAAGTTAACATATCTGACCTATAAAGTTATTTGCAAAAATTTATACTAAATTAATATTATTTTAAAATAATATTTAGATTGCCACTGTATTAAATGGCCATTTGTACAATATTAGCAAATAATATTAAATTACGAACTAATTTTAACCTAAATATAAATAAGGATGAATATAATTTACTGCACTACAAACTTGCCATAACCATAATTGCCATGATTGTCTTGTACCTTAATAAAATATATTCCTGGTTGCATTGGATTCTTAGGCATTAAAGAGAATGTTGAACCATTCCAGCTTTCTTCATCAATTAACTGACCTAAGATATCGACGATCCTAATGCTATATTTCTGCTGGTTATTTTCTTCCAACTGTATATTTAATTCTCCTTTGGTGGGATTTGGATAATAGCTTAATTTTATATTTCCGGTTAAATCTGTAGTAGGTGTTGCTTGAGAAACCATTAAGAAAGCCGTATTAGTACTGACGGCAGCATTAAAATCAAAGTAGATGTCTGCTCTGTTGTCTAGTTTTGTTCCAAAAGGAAGATCCTGTTTTGGAGATATTTTGAAGGCTATAAATCCATGGGATGCAGGTTCATTGGTGTTGCTATCTGGAAGCATTATTGGATCAAATAAAAACCTTGCATTTCTATCATTGTAAATTTGAACAGTAAAAGGATGACTTGAATTTAAAAGTCTCAGACTATTTAGATCATATCCTTCTGGGATTTTATCAATTATTTCTACCCTGAATGCTGTATCATTTCCTGTATTTTGAAATCTGATTACATATTCAATATCCTGATTCATTTCAGTTTGTCCATTTGAAGGAACGCCATTAATATATGCTGTTTTATTATTTGGATCAGCTGACCCTAAAGCTGAATTACATTTTTCAATTTTAGATAATACGGGCAAATCTGTTGGACAGGGTGTAACTGGAATGATTTCAGCCTTCACACATATATTAGAATTTAACTCTGCCTTGCATAATAAATTTGTTTTAACTAATATATCTCCACAAAAGCCAATAGGAATATCACCCAAATCATAAATTAGTTCCTGGTCTGTTGTATAAGCGGGCAATAAAGAGGAAGATATATATTTTAAGTTATCATCCAGTTCCACTACAAGTTTAGCATCATAGACCGGTAATGTACCTTCGTTACAATACCGTATGTAAATGGAATTATCAAAACAGCGTCTTAGTAATGGTAACTCAAGGTTTACAGTAAGATAAGTACAAAGTGTATTGGGTTGCAAACCTAAATCAATATTAAAAGAATCTTTCTTATCTTTTTCTATTATTAGATTTATAGGAGCACATGACTCCCATAAAGAATTTGGAACTATAGTTGAAACCGAATAATCGCCTTCAGTAAGTTTGTAATTATATTGACCTTTGGAACCCGCAAATGTATTATATTGGTTATTTCCATCCAACTTAATTCTTACCCATTCTTTTGTTAGTTCATTCAAATCAAAATTGCAATCTTTATTTGAATCTTTATAAACATACCCGGTTAAAGAACTGCCTGAAAATGAATTTGTTTGTAAAGCAAATATTTCTGAAATGTCAAACTTATAAACATATAGATTACTAAAAGGAGAAAGATAGATTTTATAATTTAATAATGATAATACATTAGGTTTTGGTGCGAAAGGGTATATATTCTTTAAATCATCAGTTGATGTATATATGGCATGAATTCCTTGCAAATAAAAAGTATTGAATTTATCGATTAGGATATTATCAATTATAAATGGTACTACTTTGTATTCCTCAAAGCTTTTTAACTTATCATTTGATTTCCATATTGTAGAGCTTTCTTTATTATAATCCTTATATCCAAAATAGATTACACCTTTGCTATCACTATTTAAAAACTGTACTTTAAATTTATCTTTAATAAATATTTCCTCTACGATATTTTTAGTAGGATCATATTTATATATATTACCTGTATTTCTTAAACTATATAAGTAACCAGACTCATCAACTTTAAAATCATTTCCGTTTAAAACAGGATTAAAATTAATTAACTGCCAGGTATTGCCATTATCCTTTGATAAATAACTATTATGACTCATTACATAAATATATCCGTTTGGAGCAATTAATATGTCAGTGTAATTACTATTTACAGCTTCTTTAGGAATTTTAAGATTAGTATAATTAATATCACCCACTTTGGATCTGAAAAGTGCATAGTTTGTAACCAAATAAACATCACCATTTTCATTTTCTAATAAATCTTTTACTCCATAATTCTTGTTATTATATTTTAGTAAATATTTACTCCAGCTACTACCTTGATTATTGGAAATAATTAATGTTGTATCTGTATATACATTTGCATATATGTTTCCTTTACTATCTTCCATCATTTTATTAATCCAGGGTTCTTTAAAATTCTGGTTATCAGTTTCCCATGTTTTCCCTTTATCTTTTGAAAGATAAATCCCTTGTAAGCAACATCTGTTATCAGCCGCAAGAATAGTATCACTTTTTTCAATCTTGACAAATGAATTTAAAGCAAATGTTTTTGGATAAGCTTTTGTACTTATTAGCTTCCAGGTAAGTCCATCATCCTCAGATTGATAGATTTTATCAATGGCATTGATTATAAAATTACCATTATTCATTTGTTTTAACTGCAGCTGAGATGATTCAAACGCTCCAAATGGTAGATTAAGCGGAATGAATGTATCTCCAAAATCTGTAGATCTGCAAAGAGTATCTCCTTTTACAAAAGCAAAAATAGTACCCGTAATTTTATTTATTACTAAATCGTTATGTTCAGTAAATGGACAGATTAATTTAAAATTTCCATCCTCAGAAAAACGATATACCTGATAATAATAACTTATTCTATCAAATAGATAATTAACATCTTTCGAATAAGATTGAATATTTCCAGGACTAAAATTTATTGAATTTGAGATATATTTGAAAGCCTTTCCGTCATCTTTAGAATAATATAATCCATGATCAGAAGTATCTTTACTTTTGCACCATAAGTACCCCTTTTGATCCCTCAATATTAATTTATAAGGAATCGTAATTTGAGATTCCCATTTCTTTGTGAATTTATTAAATAGTTTATCAAATAAATAGATTTTATGATCATCAGTTTCTATTAAACTGGAAAGGAATGCAGGGCTTGCCCATTCAAAAAACTCAGTGTTTGTCCAACTCTGTCCATGATTATCAGAATAATATAAATTCTCTTGAATATCTAAAAAGATATTTCCTTCCTGATCTATATAACTTTCATTAAAACCATATCCTCCGGGCAATCCAATAGTCTTCCACTGGGCATAGCTAATCTGGATAAAGGATAAAGAAAAAATTATAATTTGTAAAGAAGGTAAGAATTTCATAGTATACTGTTTAAATTAATTATTAAGATTTTAACAGAACCTTTTTCAAATACATTTATGAAACGTCAAAATAAAAAGTAAATTATGTTTGTATTTAGTTATAAAATCTTCGAATGTCTGATATTTATTAAAATAAGTTAATATTCAAATGAAAATACCTTTCAAATGCATATTAGCCTTTTTGTTTTTAGCCTTATTTTATATATGAAATGTAATCGTTTGGCTCTATTCTACATTAAATTTTCCAAATCCATGTTTACCACTTGAATCTTCAATATCTATAAAATATAAACCTGCTATTAATGAAAATCGCTGCATCAAAAAGTCTGTACCAACCCAACTCTTCTTTAATAATTCTTTACCAAGAATGTCTTTTACTCTAATAGTAAATTCATTATCTTGACTTCCCTCTATATGAATATTTAAAGATCCCCTGGTTGGATTTGGATAATAACTAAACTTAATTCCATCTTCAATATAAAAACTAGAGGTGGTTTGGGCAACAGTTAATAAAGCAGTATTGGTTTTTACTGCTGCATTAAAATCAAAATAGATATCAGCGTAGTTATCTAGTTTAGTACCATAAGCAAGGTCTTTCTTTGGTGAGATCTTAAAAGCTATAAAACCATGTGAAGCTGCTTCATTGATATTGCTATCAGGCAAGGCTATCGGGTCAAATATGAAACTTAAAGTTCGTTGATCATCAATTTCAATAGTATAAGGATGACTGGAATTTAACGGCTTAAAAGTATTGATATCAAATCCTTCTGGTATTTTATCTTTTACTACTATTCTGAATGCGGTATCAGTGCCAGTGTTTTGAAAGTTAATAAGATATTCTACATCCTGGTTCTTTTCTGTATTACCATTGGCAACTTTACCATTTATATACGCTGTTTTCTCATTAGGATCAAATGAACCAGTAACGGTTATACATTTATCATTAAATGATAGATCAGGCAAGCTTTGCTGACAAGTTATAACAGGGGTTAAAGCTGCATTCAAACATATTTGATCTCCATTCTTTGCCTCACAACTTAACTTCGCATTAATAACAATAGTACCACATTCTCCTGATTCTAGATTACCAAGATTATAGCTAAGTTCTTGCCCATTTATGATACTTGGATTGATGGATGACGAATTATAAATTAGTTTATCATTAAGTGTTACTTGTAGCTTAGTGTTATTGGATAAAGCTGTGCCTTCATTACAATACCTGATGTAAATGTTGTTATCAAAACATCTTCTCATATTTGGAGCCTGCAGTTGAACACTTAGATAAGGACATAACTCATTAGCTTGGAGACCAAGATCCAAAAATGTAGTATCTTGTTTATTCTTATCAATTATTATATTTGAAGCTGAACAGTTAATCCATAATGGATTAGGTGCCTCTGCTAAAATATTATAGGTACCATCGCGTAGTCTTAAATTGTATGTACCTGAATTAAAGCTATAAGTTTCTGCAGTATTAGTTCCTGTTGCTATTATATGGACAAGTGCCTTACCTGATTCCAGAGGTTGATATGAACAATCCTTATTTACATCATTATAAACAGTACCACTTACAATTGCCCTTGAATCTAATTTATTATTAAAATTATAAATAACATGATTAGGATTACCAAAGGCATATAATTTTTGAGAAGAGGAAACATAATAAGCTAATGATGAATTTGGTCTATTAGAAAATATATTGAAGCTATTGCCAAAATATTTTGATATATAAATTGAATCAGTAAATTCTATATATAAATTGCTGTTATCATCACTGAAAATCCTTTGCACTGCTGTTGGAGCATTAACTAACTTTTCATAGGTCTTCATTTTATCTTTAGATCTCCAAAGTGCAGCTTGTGTTCCGTCAGAACCATAGAAGTAAATATAGCCATTCTTTGTAAGTTCAAACCTATTAAATTCAAATGTATTATTAGCATCAAGAATTTCTGTTTCATCTTTAACAGAATTGTATCTAATTAATTGATCTGTAAAAATATCTAAGGCATAAATATCATCATTAATATCTATTTTCATTGTTTCAGAAGAAACTTGGTTACCTATATTAAAATTAATAAACTTCCAGTTTGCTCCATTATCTTTAGAATATAAGGCACCTTGATCATAAATTAAATAAATATTACCAGAAGGTGTAATTTTAAATGTAATTAAATAATACCACGGAAGAATTGGGTTTTGAGGTAACTCTAGACTTTCATAACTTTTTCCATTATCAATTGATTTAAAAATATTGTTATCAGATATAGCAAAAATATCATTGTTATAATTTTCCGCTAACTCTTTAATTGCATACTTTTTATTGTCACATTCTATTAGAAGTGAATTCCATATTTCACCATTATCTTTACTTATTGTTAAAGTTGAATCAATACAGGAATATGTAAATAGATTACCATTCTTATCTTCATATAGCTTATCTAAATTAGTTTGTCGTAATTTATTATTAATAATATCCCAATTTATACCTTTATCTTTTGATAAATAGCTACCTTGAATTGAACACGTATGTGTTAAAGCAATAACCGTATCACTCGAATTTAGTAAAGTTATAGAAGTAGGATCAAAAGAGCTTTGTGTATTGGAATTGGGAAAGTTATTAAAGATAGTCCAGTTTAAGCCATCATCGTCGGATATATAATAATCCCAATTTGCCTTTAATAATAATTTCCCACTGGAAAGTAGTTGCATATAAGGTTGAGATATTTCTAAAACTCCATTAGAAGTATTAACGGGTTCAAAAGTTTTACCCATATCTGTAGATCTAGACAAAGCATAATTTTCTTTCGATCCAAATATAGTACCCGTATTTTGATTAATAAATAGAAAGGGCCCAATATATGAATCATCAAGTAAAGTAACATTTCCATTATTTGAGAATCGAAACATTTTATATCCATTACATTGAATTATCAAAATATTAAAGCTATCCTTAAAAGAGTCTATATAAGATTCAGAACACTGTGCTTGTGGATCGTCATACTTAATGAATTGATAACTAATGCCTCCATCTTTGGTCATATTAATACCTGCTATATTGGGGTCATTGCTTTCATACCAGATATGACCTTGATGGTCTATATTTCGTAAAGTATATTTTCCTTTAATAAATAGATCCCAGATTTTTGTATTTCTATTAAACTTAAAAACATCATTTCCTTTATTTAATAACAAATCATGGTTCTCTAGCTCAGTTATTTTGTCAAGTCCATCAATATCTTTATATAATTGAAAAGCTCCAGTATTGATCCAAGATTGACCGTAATTATCAGAATAATAAATAGATTCTGTAGTTTCAATAAACATATTACCACCTTGGTCAATAAAACTAGAATAATAATCATAACCAAAAGGTACATTAAGCGTATTCCATTGACCATGACCCAATGTGATAAAAGATAAATAAAAACAAAACAGTAGAAGATTTTTCATGGTGTAAGTTTATAATATGGATATATATATAATATGAAGTATATATGTTACTTTCCAAAAGTATATACTATTTTTCAAATTAGCAATAGTTGTAATATTATTAATTACAACTATTGCTGAATATTAATCATACTATTTTTAATAGATACTGGTTTTACTTACTGGAAATATTACCAGATAGGCAAATAATGAAATTTACACTATATGGGCAGCTCCCTTTTATGCTACTCTTGCTTTATAATCTTAAAGCTACTCTGATGTGAGCCGGTAGTTATAATTAAAATGTAAACTCCATTCTGAAGGCCCGCAAGATTTATTCTTGATCCTTCAATAGGATTTAAATAGTCATAATGCCTCTCAATAAATTTTTGTCCATATAAATTACTTATGCTCAGTTCAGTATTACCAGTATAATTTTCAGTGGCTTTTATATTTATATAGTCTTTTGAAGGGTTTGGGAATATTGTAAATAATGACTTCTCTTCTATATCATTTAAAGCCAGAGGATTTCCTGCATTACAAGCCGCCAGATCAGAGTACTCTCCTGAAAATGGAATTGCAATTCCAGTTTTAACTAATCCATTTTCAATTGTAATTGGTACCAATGAATTTGGATAATCAGGATTATCAGTTCCTAATCCAATATAAATTACTTTGTTAAGAATAAAACATCCATAAGCATGTATTGAATTAAATGAAAAGGCATATTGATGTAATAGTTGTCCTGAAGGTGAAATCTCACTTAAACTGTCCGTGTGCAGCTTATTATCGTTTAAACCAGAAAAAGTCCAGAGATTTCCATTTTCATCAACAGCTAAATCTGCAATGGTTGGAATAACCCCTTCTGGATAATGATAGATTGATTTTAATTCAGTACCAGTATATCTGAGAATTTCTTTTGAGCCTGTTAACTGATTATAGAATACATAATATAAATAGTCCCCATATCCTCCTGGGTTTAATATAAATTCAGGAACACTAACTGTTGAACTCTTCCAGACAGTACCATCAAAGTATTCGGGTTTTGTCAAATCTGCTGAATACATAGTTGGGCTAAATGCATTTCCATCCAGGTTATTGCAAAATGCAATTCCGGAGACTGTATTTCCTTTATCTAAACTTACTCCTGTTTTGATTATTGCATTACCATTTATGGTGTATTCTTCTATACTAGTATTTCCATAAGCCCAAAAGCTATTTGGATTGCAAATTAGACTAGATAGATTGCTTAAATCTGATAATTGTCCTTCTTCATTTGCATTTTCAATTGTACCGGGCCAATCAGAATCAAGTTGATTAGTCAATAAATTGATCTGACTAAATGTTGTTACATTTACTAGTATTGAATAAAATCCTATTAAGATTATTTTTCTTTTCATTTGTACAAGGTTTATTTATAACAAATAATCTAATAGTTATATACAATTTTCACACCAAGTGTATAGAACAAGTATTTGAAAAGATCAAATTAAAAAACTTATTCTCTTAGCAAATTCCCTTAGAAATTTAATAACTATCAAAATTTATTGCAATCTTTAAAGCCCGGATTACGGGTTTACTTGTTAATCCTTATGAAAGAAATTTACATGAAGCAATGGCAACAAGATTGGATTAGCAAATGGGCAGTTTATAGTCCGGATAAAATGGCTTTAAAGGAATTTGAAAGCTCAAGGACACTAACATATATTGAATTAAACAGATGTGCCAATGCGACCGCTTACTATTTCAAGAATGTACTTGGTCTAAAAGCTGGCGAATCCATTGCCGTTTTGACTGATTTTAATCTTGAGTACTGTGTCCTTTTTAGTGTAGCCCAGAAAATGGGAATTAACATAGTACCTTTAAATTACAGACTAGCTTCTAATGAACTAAATTATATATTAAAAGAGGCCTCTCCTTTATTATTAATAGTTGAATCTAAATATAGACAGTTAATAGAGGATTTAGAGCTATACTTTGTTTGGACCCTTGAAAGTTTTATAAAACTATGCGAAGACTCTAAGTCAGATTCAAATATTGAGGACTTCCCGGTTTTTGAAGTAGATGAGAATGATCCCCTTTTTATTTTATACACAGCCGGCACTACCGGACACCCAAAAGGGGTATTATATACTCATAAAATGTTATTCTGGAATAGCATTAATACTGCAATATCTTTAATTGTAAACTCCGAAAGTCGCACTGTAAATGTAATGCCTCCTTTTCACACAGGGGGTTGGAATGTATTATTAACTCCGTTTCTTCATCATGGTGGATATATATGTGTATGCAAGAAATTTGATCCGGAAACAACACTGCAACTGTTACAATCTGAAAATGTCACGATGTTTATGGGAGTACCCACCCTTTTGCAAATGATGGCAGATCAAGCTTCATTTGAAACTGCTGTATTCCCGGACTTACTATACCTGATTGCTGGTGGCGAAGCTACTCCCATCTCATTAATAGAGAAGTGGGAGACTAAAAACGTATCCATAAGACAAGGTTATGGTATGACTGAAGTAGGTCCGAACTTAACTTCACTTCATCAAGAAGATGCAATCAGAAAGAAAGGCAGCATTGGAAGGCCAAATTTCTATGTAAACATCAAGCTTATTAAAGAAGATGGAACAGAGGCTGCATCAAATGAAGCTGGGGAACTTTGGCTAAATGGTCCTATGGTTACACCAGGTTATTTCAATAATCCGGAAACTACTAAAGATGCATTTTCTCCTGACGGACTATGGTTTAAATCCGGAGATATTGTAATTCAGGATGATGAACATTATATCTATGTGGTAGACCGCATTAAAAATATGTATGTAAGTGGGGGAGAAAATATTTACCCTGCTGAAATTGAAAAAGTACTTCTACAACATCCATCCATCAAAGAATGCCTGGTTATGGGTGTTAAGGATGATAAATGGGGTGAAGTTGGTAAAGCTTTTATTGTATTATCATTTCCATGTACCAAAGAGGAAATTATTGATTATGCAAAAACCAAATTAGGCAAATACAAAATACCAAAGCATATTGAATTTATAGAATCTATTCCCAAATCTGATGCGGGCAAGCTAGATAGGAAGAAGTTTAAAAACTAGCTAACTGAATACTGGTTTAATCTATAAATTGAGAATTAAAGTTTGAAGCATATACTTCGTACTTTGTGTTTGTATAATCTTAAGTTGTTAATTTGAAAGACCCCGATTTCCAATACATAATCATTAATAAGCCCTTTGGTATATTATCTCAGTTTACGCCTGATGATGCCGGCAATCTTACTTTAAAAGATTTAAAACTGCCTATTACAAATGATGTATATCCTATTGGCCGACTCGATAAGGACTCTGAAGGCTTACTCATATTAAGCAATGATAAATTCCTGGTAAATAGCTTATTAAATCCTAAGCATAAACATAAAAGAACTTATTTGGTACAATTAGAGGATAAGCCTGAAGCTGCTGCTCTAAAAATACTGGAAAAGGGAGTTCAGATCAAACCTAAAGATGTAACTATCACAACTGAGCCTTGTAAAGTAATTATGATGCCCGATGACTTTGTAATAGCTGAAAGAAATCCTCCTATACGCAAAAGAGAAAATATACCCACTAGTTGGGCAACTATAACACTTACTGAAGGTAAATATCACCAAGTAAGAAAGATGTTTGCAGTTATTGGCTTTCCGGTGCTAAGATTAATTCGAATTGCCATTGAAGATCTGAAACTTGGTGATCTTAAACCCGGTCAATTTATTAGTATCAATAAGTTTGGATTATACCGCAAGTTGAGAATTCAGATCAGAGCAAGACGTTTTTAATAATGAAAATGTATAGCAAGGGCTATAAATAGTTAGCCCCTGCAAATACATTTCAACCAGGGCAATCATGATATATTACCCTGGTAATAAATACATATATGTTAGACATGCTTAACCTAGCTGCTTACCGTATTGACGCATAATGATGCGTCACTAATCTCTCAAAGAACATTCAATTGAATACGTCAATTGCCTATATAATAGATCGGATAAAGGCATAGCAATGCTATAAGTAAATGCTACCCTTCACCCTACTGATAATTATTAGACTTTCAATAAACCCAATTCCTGAACGTTTTCGGGAATAATACAGGTTCTATATATAAGATCCATTTAGTTTGAAAAACGTTGCTTTAAATTTGTAATAATTGAAATTAAATATCAATAATAATTCTACTATATTAATTATATCAAAATTAAATAGAACAATATTTGGCTTTTATACCAATAAGTGCCATAGCTTATTTGGATGGTACAGCAATACCATCCAAATAAGCTATGGTAATAAAGAAAGAAAGCAGAATTGATAGTATTTTGGGAATAGTAGTGCCTATTCTAAAGAAAAGAAGGATTGATTTTACAGGGCTAATTACTATATTAATAAAGAACAAACTAAGTAAATAGTTTGTCATTATGATGTTTTCTTGAAAACTTAAATTTAACTATGATTCAACATACATTACCTGTTTTACTGCCTTAACCACCTTGGCAGCGTTAGGCAAATATGCTTCTACAAAGACAGAAGAATAAGGTAAATTAGTATCCGCAGCATTTACCCTGGTAACAGGTGCATCCAGGTAATCAAATCCATATTTTTGTATTTCATAGGCTATTTCTGAAGCTATACCATACATTGGCCAGGATTCGTCCACTACAACCAGGCGATTCGTCTTTTTAACAGATTCCAGTATCATTTCATGATCCAAAGGTCTTATGGATCTTAAGTCAATTACTTCAGCACTAATACCTTCTGCATTTAATTGATCAGCAGCTTCTAATGCAATCAGTACCATTTTATTGAAAGAGACAATTGTTACATCCTTTCCAGTTCTTCTGATAGCTGCTTTTCCAATTGGTACTAGATATTCTTCCCCTTCCTTGGGTATTGCTCCTTCAGTTTCATATTTCTTTCCGCCAAAACTATAGATTCTCTTTCCATCATCAGTAATTTCTAATTCCATGGAATACAATTGCTCTGATTCCATCATACATACAGGATTATTATCCCTTATGGCAGACTTTAGCAGGCCTTTTGCATCAATAGGATCTATGCAGGAAGTCACTTTTATTCCGGGACAATTACCTAACCAACTTTCAAATGTCTGGCTATGTTGCTGGCCTAACTGACCTGCTGAGCCAGATGGGCCCCTGAAAACAATAGGACAATGGAACTGACCGGCAGATTGAGAAAGTGTTTTAGCCGCATTATTAACTATTTGATCAAAAGCTAAGACAGCAAAGTTCCAAGTCATGAATTCTATTATTGGACGCAATCCATTCATAGCTGCTCCTACCCCAATTCCAGCAAACCCTAACTCTGCAATTGGTGTATCTATTACTCTCTTTGCACCAAATTCTGCGAGCATTCCTTTGCTTACTTTATACGCACCATCATATTCTGCAACTTCTTCTCCCATCAAAAATACATTCTCATCCAGACGCATTTCTTCAAACATAGCATCCTTAAGGGTATCTCTTAACAACATCTTTATACTCATTGGTATGGAAATTTTGGATAAAATTACAATAAGATTTAAAATTACTTGCTTTCTATTTTCAAACTATTTGTAATATTCCTTATATCTAATTCTCCAAAAGTACCTGACGACATCCATAACAATACCGAGTTCTGCAATGATTGTCCCAAAATAAAATCTTTTAGTTCAGATGATTTGGTAAACACAAGTAAATCCTTATCTCCAAAGGCTTCTTTAACAAAGTTTGGATCCAAAACTGGCATCTTCTTTATTTTAAAGCTATGTTCATTATAAAATACTATTTTAATGTCAGCTCTTTTCATTGAATTCTTATACTCTGAAAGGAATTCAGGATTTAAACTACTGAAGGTATGAAGTTCATATGTTGCTATTAATTTTCTATTTGGATATCTTTCTTTTACTGCATTTACTGTTGATCTTAATTTAGAAGGAGCATGTGCAAAATCAATATAGGAAGCAAAAGTTGCTTCTTCCCTTATTTTCTCTAATCTTCTTCCTGCTCCTGTGAAACTACGAATGGAATCAATTATTTCATTGTGACCACAGCCTAAAAGTCTGCAAACATGATAAGCTGCCTGAAAGTTCTCTAAATTGTGTTGTCCAAAGAGTTCAATTTCTACTTCTTCCTTATTATCTTTAGTTAATACAATACGTCCATCTTTAGAAATTCTGTGTGGAAATGCTGCATAAGGTATTAACTCAATATCTAAATCACATTCACCAAGCAGTTTTTTTAAGTCTTCATCTGGTTTATAGAAAATAAGATGCCCTTCTTTATTAATGCTGTTAATAAATTCTTTAAAAGTATCTAAATATGAACTGTATGTTGGAAATACATTGATGTGATCCCAAGCTATCCCCGTAATTATAGCTATATCTGGATTGTAATGCAGAAACTTAGATCGCATATCCAACGGTGAACTTAAATATTCATCCCCTTCTATCACAGCAACTGGAGCATCAGTCAGGCTTACCATAGTATCAAAACCATCAATATTTGAACCTACCAGATAATCAAATTTTTTATCCAGTGATTTTAAAATATACATGATCATTGATGTTGTCGTGGTCTTTCCATGACTTCCTGCAATTACTATTTTAAGTTTATCTTTATAAGCCTCTCCTATAAATTCAGGAAAACTCTGTACTTTCAAATTAAGTGATAAAGCTTTTATTAACTCAGGATTATCTTTTCTAGCGTGCATTCCCAATACAACCAGGTCCAAATCTGTGGTAATATTATCTTCATTCCAACCTAAAAAGCCCGGAAATAAACCTGCTTGGATTAATCTTTCTTTTGAAGGAGACTGAATATCATCATCAGAGCCTGTAACAATAAAACCTTTATTATGCATAGCTAATGCCAAATTATGCATCACAGCACCGCCAATTGCAATCAAGTGTACTTTCATATTAGGAAATTTCTTTAGAAAGATTTAAATTTGCCTCAATATTGTAAAAGGAATTAAAATTAAAGAAATAAATCAAAGACTGAATTCGTTCTAGTCTCAAATTATATCAAAAATCTAACACGATGAAAAGATCTAGTATTAAAAAGAGTTTAGTAGCCCTGGGAGCAGTTCTATTTATGTTGACAGCTTCCTCTTGCAACCGGGGTACAGGTTGCCCAAGTAATTTTTCATTAAAATCTGTTGTTACGCTGGTGCAGGGAATTTTATAATAACTTCCCCAAAAGGCATATATCAACTTCGTTTAACTGAAAATAAAATATTAATCAGATTGATTAATATTTTATTTTCAGTTAAATGATTTAATTAAATTAAAAAAGATAGCTAGCTATCTTTTTTAATTTAATTATGTGAAAGTCCAATATACCCGTGATTTTAATTCACTTATTTAAAAAAGTTTCCACTAAAAATGACTTTAAAAAAGACCAAATTAATTCGCACTGATGATGGTTCTTTTACAATTAAGTCAGATTTATTTGACGATACTTATCATTCCATTCATGGGGCTGTAACTGAAAGTAAACATATATTTCTAAAACAGGGATTGCAATATCATTTTGAAAAAAACAATTGTGATTTAGCAATATTAGAACTGGGTTTCGGTACCGGGCTTAATGCATTACTGACTTATGATTTCGGTTTAAAAAATTCCATTGCTATAGATTATTATACATTAGAATTATATCCCCTTCCCTATAAGTTTGCCGTGGGTTTAGAATATGATAAATACATTGAAAATGGAAAAGAAGTTTTAAGTCAGTTCCACAATACTCCCTGGGATAAAGTACATCATCTGCACAAAAAGTTCAATTTCAGAAAACATAGGATTTCGTTTGAACTATTCGTTCCTAAGCTTAAATTTGATTTAATCTATCATGATGCTTTTGCGCCCACTGTTCAGGAAGAATATTGGGAGAATCCATTTATACAACAATGTTATGATTGGTTAAACCCAGGAGGTGTTTTAATCAGTTATTGTGCGAAAGGTTCTTTTAAAAGGGCACTCGTTGAAGCTGGTTTTATTGTTGAAGGATTGGATGGTCCCCCTGGTAAGCGAGAAATTACAAGAGCGATAAAAGCTTAGTATAGATAATGGTTAATGGTTAATCAATATCGTTTAGTTAAGAGAATTCAATAACCCCGCGGCTTTAGCCCAACAGGTCTGTATAATTATTGTTGATATTATTGGGCTAAAGACCTTTGGTTGTTAAGCTATTTTCCACGGCCTGAAGGCCATGGTTACTGAATAATTTCCTTAACTAAACGACATTAAATGGTTAATGGTTAATGATCAGGATTCTCAGACATCGGAATACGTTTTAGATGAATGAGCAGTTAGACAGCAATTAGACTGCGGTTAGACCGCATTGGGATCTGAATGGGATCTTATTATGTTAAATAGGCTTTTTGTACGTATTTGTCGGTTCCAAGCTATCTGCAATAATTAATCTACCACATTTCTCATTTTACATTTTACCTATTACTTCGCACTTTTACCTAATAGCCTTCAGTGCTCTCCTAAAGAATTGATTAAAAGCTTGACCTGCCTTTATCGCCTGCTGAATTTCATCTAACAGATTATCACCCAATACGACTTTTGCATCCAGATCTTTTGAATAATAAAACTGCTTCTTCATCAATAAGGGAAATTCTGTCTCCATATCTTTGAACTCTCCTAGCAGTCTTTTACTTTCTTCACCTTTTACTTTTCCAAACTCCTTTACAAAAACCGGATCTGTAATTATCTCCTGCAGTTCTTTGTAATGCTGATGAATATAGGCTCTCATAGGCCCCAAATTTTTAGGATCTATATTATATACACCTCCCACTATCCATGCTGTTTTATCTGAGAATTCTACATAGTATGAGGCATAGCTATGATCTTTCCTTCCCATAGGAGATAAAAGTGCAGAACAGGTGATTTTATAGGGTGATTTATCAGCAGAGAATCTTAAGTCCCTATGTATTCTAAAAATGCAATCCTTGGCTTTTACCATAATGTTGGGCTCATATAAAGCCAAAACTTCTAAAGCATCTGTAACAAATACTTCAAATGGGTTTTTAACCAGCTCAAAATATTCTTTCTTGTGGCCTTCAAACCATTCTTTGTTATTATTGGCTCTTAAGGACTTGAAGAAATCTATGAATTCGGGGTTAAAGTATTTTTTCATTTTAATTAGTAATTAATGGTTAATGTTTTGCGAAGTTGCCGAGGTGCGGAGTCGTGGAGTCGCTGCCAATTTGCTATTTTGCTTATTTGCTTTTCGTTTTTGTATTAATAGCCGCGCTAAAAGCACATCGTATGTCGTATGTCGTATATCGTACATTATTTTTTACTTCTTTACTTTTTTCTTTAATTCATTTACCAACTCACTAAAAGTATCAAACTCTCTCCGGTAGCTTATACCAATACCTGTCCTGTTCTTTCTGCCACCTTCCAGTGAGGGTTCAGAACGTTGATACATTCTTACTTTAAGCCGGTTATCAGTAGTTAATGCCCAGGTTACTTCCAGATCACCGGTAACGTAAGTATCAGACTGTACATTTTTAATATTATTTTCATTGGTCCCTAAATTACCACCCACATTAATAGTTAAGCGGTCTGAGAATAGGTTATTCTTAAGTCTTAATTGAAACTCACTACTCTTAAACGGATTATTAATACTGGCATCATTAACGTTATAACCAATATCCAGATCTATACCGCTTACGATAGTATTCTCATTTATAATACCAGAGAACAGGTCAGTAATATAATAAGAAAGCTGTCTTGATAATAATTCTGAAAGTGTATTTATGCTGGTAGTATATTGAGTACCCTGAAAACCGGTATTGGGGGGGAGAAATGTTTTAGTCACTATCAAAGCCATTGCCTGCCTGTTCATTTCGTTCTGATCTTGTCTTACTACCCTTAATTTGGAATCAACATAATTTCTTAAGCTTGGCGATATATTTGGAAAATCAATATCCAGTTTTATGGTTGGTTGCAATAATCTGCCTGTAAGGTTTAGGGATAAATCTACACGGGTACTTTTCTTTGCTTCGTTTTTGGTATTATCATCTATCAGGTATTCAGCTATAAAATTGTAAGGGGAGGTATATAAGTCTTTATAGTTTGCTGTAAGATTTACTTCTCCTTCCAGAGGATCACCGGTCCATCTTACTGTGCTTCCTGCATTTATTAAAAATGGTTTATTAACAATGTTAAGTAAGGTAAAAAGGTATTCTCCGTTTTCTATCTCAAAGTCCCCGTACATAGAAAACTCCCCAGTCCTGGTTACTGCAATCTGGATATTACCTATACCATAGCCTTTTATATAATCACCTGATTTAGGATCCAAAATGATCTGCATCAATACATCTTCAGTAATCGACAAGTCTATATCTATATTCAGACCTGTTTCTTCATTGTGAGTTTTAATAATACTCTGAGTAGTATCTTTTTGGTGATTTACAAATTTAACATAACTGGAAGATTTAGCTTTTGAGACTGTCCCGAATGGTATGGTCAGATTACTACCTTTAGTAGTGACTAAATTGAGATACATATCGGTCTTTTCAAATGTACCAGTAATATTCATTGTAACCCGGCACAACCCATGACCATAAAATAAACCATTGTCACCCGCAGTGGTGTTGAGGACTATAAATTTCTGAGATTCTATTTTAGCTCTGTAACCCATTTGTCTGAAATGATTATGAACCAGACCACCGGTTACTTTTGCAATATTTCCATCTTCATCTTCAAGAGAGCAACCTGTAGCGTCTATCATGGTATTATTTACAGTCACTTTACCATCTTTAATAGCATATCTGGTTTGGGTATATTTTAATTTGAATCCACCATTTTTAATTTCAACAGCTCCCTCGGTATTGAATTTTTTAACCGGCCCACTTACATTAAAATCACCTGTAACACCCCCTGTTGTTCCAGAAATAGCTGTTCCTATAAAATATTCCAAAGTCTTTAGGGGTACATTATTAAGTTTGTTTTTGATATTAAACTGAGCATTTTCTGAATCAGATAAGTTCAAAAACCCACTACCATCCAGAGATGCATCATTTTTTACTAAAGCGTAGTCTATATTAATATCATTTTTTAAATCTATTGCTTTTGCATTCAACTTGAGTTTACCCCAGTAATCACCATTAAGCAATAACGTATCAGAACTCAAGGCAATGTCAAAGTTTTTAAGTTTATATACATCTGTGACCTTAGCGAGAATCTCAATTTTACCTGCAAATTGTATTTGCTCAAAATTGATTATCTTGTTCAGTAAACTTATGTCAAATCCTAATATAGACAATGCAATCCCGTTATCCGGTGCATTATTAATTAATATTTGTTTTTCCTTATTTGTGAGATAAAAGTAGGAAGCCGAGATTCTTTCCTTTTCAAAATATAAGGAATTGGCCGGATTAATTTTCCAACTTTCTCCTAATATATTAAATGTATCATTACTGAAATGTAACTTATAACCATTCGGCATCGGTGTTAGTACACCATTAGAAGAAAGATCTGATTTAAATATCTCCAATCCACTTAAGTTAAAACGCGTTGAATCATTATTTACCCAAAAATTAAAGCCAAAATTTGTTAGGGCTTTTTCTGATAATATGGCATCCTCAATGGTTCCATTTAAGGAACTCTCAGTATCATTATTTTTGAAGTAAACTACAGTATTCTCAAAATCATACTTATCCATCATGAAAGAAGGTATATCTAATGAGAGAGAACAATTATTATTAATAGAATTTAATCCACCAGTTACAGAGAAACCATGAGGTATATTGATCTTTTTATTAATCAGATTTGTCAGGGGATTTGCATCCTTTACATTGATATTATAATCAAACTTATATTTCTCAGTAATCTTAGGATATGAAGGCAATTTAAGATCCGCATAATATCTTGGATGAACAGATTCAAGATAACTAAGAAATATCTTATCTAGTTTTCCTATATCAAAATTCCCATCTAAATCAATATCTACTATATCAGAACGCAAGCTGATGTCTTTATTACTGGAACTAAATTGCCTTGCTACAAAATCTAATGTATCCAGAGTTATTAAATTCTCCCCTCCTTTTTTTAATTGAAAACTAGAAATAGAGGCAGTTCCCGAAATATCATTCAAACCTTTAGACTCAATATTAATATACAAATGGCCCAGTAGACTGAAATCTTCTTTTGCAAGATGCAAAGTCTGAAGATTTATATTTTTGACATTAGAAGTGAAATTATATTTAGGTCTGGCACCTGTCAAATCTATCTTACCATTAAAATCAAATAAGGCATTAGGATCATTACTTTGTATATATCCATCTATAATATTCTTCTTAAAGCTGCCATTTACAATTATATTAGCATACTGATAATTATTATAGCTTATACTCTGAATCAATCCTTCTAGTTGAGCGGTTGCTTTTTCTGCTGATAAACCATATCCATTTTTGACAGCAATATAAGCATTCAGTTTACCAAAATTTGCCTCATTTGTCCAGCTACCAAGATTGAAATCTATCAGTTTTATAGTCCCTGAATATTCAGCATTATCCCTTCCATTATTAATATTCATTCGCATGTCCATTGATGCACTACCTAGATCTGTACTTAATGTTCCAAAAGCAACAAAATCAGTAAAGAACCCATCATATTGGCCTTTGAAATTAAGATTACCCAGTTTTGCAAAAGCGGGTGGTAAATTAAATTCAGGTATAACATCTTTTAGAAAGCTGTATTTAGTAGTTAATTCTTTAATATTAAGGTTGATCATTTCCTGATTAGAAACAGCAAGATCTTTTGAACTGAAGTTGGCCAGTAATTTAAACTGATCTCTAACCTCTATTTCAAGGTTCTTTGCGTTCAGGTCGTTGATCTTTCCTTTAACCACTCCATTAATCTTAAGCTTTTCATCAAAATTGGAATTAAAGAATTTTACTTTTTTAAGAGCTGGTATGAAAGTGGCAACATCCCGGATCGCTATCTCCGAATTCTTAAAGTTAACTTTTAGTTTTACTTCATCATTAAACTTACCCCAATCATCAAAACCATTGTAGCTGAACAATATGGAATCTCCTATAGTACTATAAGGTGTCTTAATCAAGAGGTTTCTAAGTTCAGCTTTAGATGGACTAATTTGGACTAATGAAGATTTTAAACTATCAAGTTTAAATCCCTTTGACTCGCTTAAAGAAAGTTCAAATGGCTCAGCTGAATAATTTTGTCCGTTTATTTTAAGCTTCCTGGCTCTAATACTGATATTAGCTACCTTCAGATGTTTAAAGTCGATATCATTTAAATTATCTAAATTTAATTCAGGTGGTCTGGAATAATCATCATTAGCAAAACTGCCATTAACTATTCTTAACCTTCCAAATTCAAGGGCTAATGGATGGGACTTTTGGGCAGGTAAAGCTGCGACAGATTTAATAGCTCCCTTTAATGGAGAATGATTCTGTATTACCACTTGCGGGTTATCAAAAAATCCACTTGTAAAAACATACTTCTTATTGGGGATATCAAGTGTATCAATTGCCACTCTGGCCACCAAGGCATAAATACTTAGATAATTTCCGTTATTCTGGTCATATTCCAGGAAACTTGAACTGGCTATAAATGCATTATTTATGCTAATATTTAAAGCTTTACCAGTACTGGGTTTCTTCTTTGGAGGAAAAATAAGGGCAATGATCTGATCAAGATTACTATCTTTTTCACCAGCATAAGTTAATATATGCATACTGGTACTATTTACAGTTACCTTGTCTATTACCAAATTATTATTGATTAATCCAATTGGGTTAAGGCTTAAATCAGCGATTATTTCCTTGGCATATATAAGCGTATCTTTATGTAAATCTTCAATATAGAGATCCTTAATTTTAACCCCTTCAAAGAAATTAAGGCTAATGTTTCCTATATGGACTCTAGTTTTGGTCTTGTTGTGTATATAATCCTGTAGATTTCTGGTGGCCCATGATTGAACTGAAGGAATCTGGACAATAAGAAACAATAACAAAAACAGAAATACCAATATACCAATAAACCTGTAGAGTACCCTCAGCGCTCGCTTTACGTTATTCCCCGGGTGATATGGTTTTATTAAGTGTTTCTTCTTTAGCACCATTCGTTCTGTCTAGTATTTTCAAAGTAACGATTAATATCGGTTATATTCTAACTGACTGTAGTCATTAACTTTTCATTAATAAGCTATACAACAGTCAAATTAACAATTCAATTTAACATTTGGATTAAAATGGCAGTATTTTTATTGTGAGATTTCTGTTTTCGATGTCAGATGTCCGGTGTCCGAGGTCCGAATTGCCTGTATTATTTAAAAAAGCGCCCTAATTATGCGATTCTATACCCCGGGCTGAAGCCAATGGGCTTTTAAATTCTCTTTTCTAAACGTTAAGGAATTACTAATCATTGATCATTGAGCATTAATCACTAATAAGGATAATAAATCATATTTATCTTATTCCTGTAAAGAGTATCATTTATGCTTAAGTGCGTCTTTTTTATTTTTTTACTTATCTCACTGTAACTATCCCAGATATAGCCATCCTGGGCTTCAAGATTATTTAGAACATTACTCTGACCCATTTTTTTTGTAAAACTCATGACATAGGGAATACTTATTGCAGATGCAGAATTTAAGAAAAGGTTTAGATATTCATAAGAAGGGGAAGTATTCAATTTAACCGATAATACAGATTGATCTTTACTATAAGTGGTATTGATCACATTTACTAATTTTCCGTAAGAAAACATATTCAGTTTAATTGTGGAACTATCACCAAAATCAATAGACTGTATTCTGCTTTTGAAAAACAAGCTGTCATAAGCAATCAAAATATAATTATTGGGTCCCTGGTACCCGGAAAGATGCTCAAATTCACCATTAAGTGAATCTGTTACAACATATCTCTCAAAGCTTTCTATGTTCATGGAGTTATATTTAGCCCTATCAGGAAGTGGAAAATAATCCTTCTCCTCTTTACAAATAAAACAGGACTGAAAAGTAATAAGGACTATGACGCTAAAAATCATCCTGAGCTTAATACTAAATATATGTGATCGTATCTGCATTCTATAAATCATTGATTTCATTTTAATAAGATTGATATTTCAAATTCAAATAACTGGAATAAATAGTATCATTGTTTTTTAGGTTTTCAAATCTTATAAAATCTTTTATAGGTATACTTGAAGATTGAGATAAATAAAGAGAGGTAGCAAATACATTTTCGGTCAAGTCTGACTGTCCTTGTTTTTTATATGAATTCATCACAAAATTAATACTGGCATTATGAAGAGAGTATATATTTAAGCTTACATAAGAATTGGAAAGTGTACCTAAGAAATCTATTTCTCCATATATTGGGCTATAATGACTATGTAATATTTTAACTACTTTACCATAAGAGGTTATACCTACTGCTACTTTAAAACTATCCTGAAAATCTATGGTCTCAATTCTTTCCTTTTCGAAATACTTATTATAATAAGAAGTGAGTAAATCCAATTTGGAAGAGTCTGTTTTAATAAACTTGTAGCCTTCACTTAATGAATCATTTACTACATAAGTATTGTAACTCCCAAAATCATAGCTAATGTATTTTAATTTGTCCGGAACCGGATATTGCTGGTTATTTGGGCAGCAAGCTATTAAATAAATAGAAATGAAAATTAAAGACAAGTTTGTTTTCATATTTATAGATTAGAATAGAATATAACAATAAATATAAATGATTAATCAATTAAGTTTGTTGCTTAATACGGATAATATACCAGATTAATCTTATTAAGGTAAACAGTGTCGTTAATACTTAAATGAGATAGATAAATCTGAGATTCTATAAGACCGTCTTTATTATGCCAATCATCCTCGGTACCATCTATGAAATTAATATAAGCTTGACCAGGACCTTTCTTTTTAGAAAAGCACATTGCAACCGGAAAACTTATAGTTGATCCATCATTATGGTATAAATTGAAATCCCCATGAGGATAACCAACATTCACATTGACGTCTTTTGAGTACAGGTCATATGTTCCTTCATATACTAAAAACAATTTGTTATAAGAATAGACACTTGCAGTTGCTTTTGATTTTTCGCCAAATTCTATTGTCTCGATTCTTTCCTTTATAAAGAAACTATCGTATTGAGTTTGAATAATGGAGTTTGATCCATAAAAATTATCAATGCGGGTAAAAAGTAAATATTGGGAGTCAGTTACTACATATCGCTGAATCTCTTCTACTATTCTTGAATTATATTTAACCCTGTTTGGTAATGTAAAATGTGGATAAGTATCACATTTACTGCATGACTGAAATAAAATAATAGCTATTATTAGAATTAAAGTAGTTTTCATAAGAAATAAGAAATGAATTTATTGAGATTTGATTAAGTCCTGTTTTGCTAATATGGTAGATATTCTAAATTAACCAAACTTGAATAAATAGTATCTTTGTTAGTTAGTCCTGCTTGTTTAATTAGTTTATTCCTTGTTGTTTCCAGACCAAGGTTATTTGAGTATAAAGAAGTGGCTACAATATTGTTAGTCATTTTTATATCTCCTTTTCTTTTATATGAATTAATATAAAATGATATTTCACCATAATTAGGACTTGCCCATAAAGCAACATATTCGTTATTGAGTGTACCTATTATATCAACTTCGCCTTCATAGGTTGGAGTAAAATGGGTTTGAATAGTTTTTACAATTATACCATTCGAATAAAATGAAACAACTGCCTTAAGGCTATCCTGAAAGTCAATTGTCTGGACTCTTTCATTTTCAAAATAGTCTTTATAAAATGAAAACAAAGTCTTTTTATTAAAATCTATTGTATTAATATAAACATATCCATCGGAGACTGAATTATCAACTACAAAAGTCTCAATATTGCCTTCCAGGGTTTTAGAATATTGAAGTCGATTGGGCACCGGATAAATTTGCGTAGGGCAGCAACTTACAATATAAAAAGAGATAGAGAGCATTATTAATATTGGCTTCATTTTACTTGCTTTTGTTTTCATTAAATAGTATTAATATTGTTAAACATTATCTTAATATCTATTATCCTTTTTTACTCTCTGACAAAAACTAAATCTGTCCTGTTTAAGTAAACTGTATCAAGAGGAGTAAGCTGATTATAAATAATCCAGTCTTTAATAATACTATCTTTTGGAAAAGTAGCTCCTCCTATTATTGCATCACCATCCAGGTAATTTATCTGAAAATCAGGATTGTTTTTCTTACTATAAAATTTATATTGAAAAGGGTACCTGATCGTATCCGGAGGTGAAGGCAAAAACTCATACACTATATAATTAGGGTCAGCGATAACTTGAATTCTGCTATTATTCAAGGTATACCTGGCTACAAATTCATTAGTCATACCCGATTCAAAAACTGATAGTTTTATTTTATTGCTATTATCAAACTCCAGTAAATCTATATAGCCATCTTTTAAATCAAAATCATATCTCTGTTTTAAATATGGAAACCAGGAAGCATTATCATTTATTTTAACATAACTTGGTTCAAATTGGTCTGTAACCAGGTAAGCTTCAATTTTTCCTATTTCATATCCCTTGTATTTGAATTTGGCATTAGCAGGAAATGGACCTACAGCATCTTTTTTACAATTTACAAGAACTAATAATAGCAATATGTACAACAGAATTTTTTTCATCCTCTTAGGTTTTAAAGTTTTAATTAATTTATGTTGTTTATAAGTTTCAATATTTATTGTTTACTCCCCTCGCTTTCCTGACAACTACCCAATGTACCACCACAAACTCCAAATTATAATCGCCCTATTTGCATTTCCAGAAATAGAAAAGCCACTAGCTTTCAGACACTTCAAATTTCATTTCTTATTTTGTCCCTTATATTTAAAGAGCTAAGCTGGTCTTATTGGACATTTTATAGAATAATTATATTCTGCTATAATTATTTAAAAAAGGATAAAGATTAAACCATAACTCTGTTATCAAAGTTACTGCATTTTCTTAATAATATTCTACTTATTGCATCTTTTACTTAGAAAATATATCAGATACTTAATTTATTAGGATGGGATGTTATGAAATATAAACTATTGGCTGTTGGCTTTTAGCTTCTGGCAACTATACATCTTAAGCTTTAATATCCTTCTCTATTGACTTTTGATCTACTGATACTGCACTTTGATACGGAGTAATAACGGAGTAAAGACGGAGTAAAGACGGAGTTAGAATTTCTAACTCCGTCTATACTCCGTCTTTACTCCGTCCTAGGTCCGTCTTTAAGTGCATAATAAGGTAGTAAACAAGTAATATCCATAAGACTAATAATAATGAATTATAAGAAATATCAAGTATACTTAGTGGGCTAATAAAATTGTCAATTGCCCAATATTAATAAATGTCGTTTAGGTATGATTTATTTATTTTAATTCAACATTGAAGGTGTTGGGTTTACACTCTAATCCAATTAGATATTATTGCATAAAGGTGGAGGTAAACCCAACCCCTACCTATACCTAATAGTATTCAATCTATACATTTCACAAAGAAAATATCATAAAGAGTGAAGCAAGCTTAACCTTAACCTAAACCTTAACCTTTTCATTTTATCAAGAATATCCTTAACTAAATGACATTGCATTAATAATTGTGGCAATGGTCTAATTAGTGTATGAATTAAGCAATAAATGTTGTATCTTGTATTATTAAATAAAGTAATATGAAAACTACATTAAACCCCTTGTACGAGGCATT
>Ga0193744_1000120_pt1 | contig 27600 bp, 17 predicted proteins | sample L1a1metaG_FD_143056 | JGI IMG/M metagenome (GOLD analysis project Ga0193744, IMG submission 143056) | Soil microbial communities from a riparian zone of the East river system, Colorado, United States - L1a1 | ecosystem: Environmental > Terrestrial > Soil > Riparian zone | place: USA: East River...
TGAGCTTTTGCCATTTTCCTTTGCACTTGGTTGACACAATTTACTCACTTTTACCTTATTTTAAAAGCCTCTTAGAGTTTTTCAGCAGACCCTATTTACTGTCGGGGTTATTTTCTGCAAATCCTCAAATGCCTGATCAAATTTACCGACATAATCTTCATAGGGCTCCATGATGATCACATCTATAGCATCCTTATTGCTGAATAAGGTGATGGCTTCATCTGTGGCCTTTTTGAGGTTTCTAAAAACCACTACATTCCCTTGCGACTTTAATTCATTTAATATCCGGTTGGTTCTGGAATAGGCTTGTATTAGGCCATGGTATTTCAAGTTTTTGTCTACATAAATGGTATTCAGTGTCGGACTGTCAAAGCCAGTAAGAAACATATTGACCACCAACAGGATATCTATTTTCCTTTCTTTTACTTTCTTCGAGATGTCATTATAGTAATTGTAAAAAGACTCACTATCCCTGGTTGCAACCATGGGAATTCCAGCGGTTACTGAACATTCAGCTCCAATTAAGACTATTGGCTTTTCCTTAGATTGTTTAATTCTATAGACTAAATCTTCTATTGTTTTTTCTTTCATAATTCTCTAGAAAATTAATTGGCCTGTTGTTTAACCATTTTAGATTTTACCTATATATATCAATTAGAGATTGTCAAAAATAAAATATTATTTCAATCAAATAAATTCAAAGTTCTATTCAAATTATCATACTTACTTTGGAAATGGGTTTCTGATTCGTTAAACAAGGCCTTAGAAGAAAATGAACTTTAGTCTTAATCCTTTTTACTCTGGATATGGGTTCTGATTGTATTGGATGAACAACGATCAATGGTAAGACCCCATGGGAGCCTTCACCCTCCTGTTGTCAAGAATCACTGAATCTCCTACTTACTCTGGATATGGGATACCGGTTTCTAGATTTAATTAACATAAAATGAAATGGATCCATTTTACAAAATTAGAAACTGCAATTCACTGATATATTAGGATTTCAAATTTTTCATGCCTTATTTAATTTACATAGCTTTTATAGTCATACAATAAGGATTTATCAACAACATTTTGTAATTTTTCTATATTCGTTCGCATTTTCCCTGAATTAATTCTCTGCCTTTCAAATGCAATAGAAAAATGATAAAGAGTATCATTAAAATCATCTTCTAAATAATACATATTTAAGATTTGATCTTTATAGGGTGATCCTTGATTATGCATTTGCTTCGCTTTTGAATAATATTGTAATGCCATTTGATATTCTGATTCTGAATCTCTGGTTCGAATAATCTCAGCTCCTATTAAATCCTCAACTAATTGTGTTATATCATAATTCTCCGTTACCTTAATATCGACAAAAAGTTTACAGAGTTTATAGTATTTTAAATATTTACCCATATTTTTATGATAATTTGCTAATGAGGAATAACTCATTACAAAATTAACCCCATACCCATTGTAAATTTTAATAATCTGGTATAAACAAAAAATGGAATTTGCTATTATGGCAAAGACATTTTGAAGTGAATCCTTAGTTATTTTATTTTCCAATATAAAATTTGTTATATCCTTTTTAATACACATCTTTTTCCTCTCATATTCTACATCAGATAATGGAGGGTTAAAATTATTAAATATACCTTCTCCATATCTCCAATCTTTAAATAAATCATAAAGTATTTTATTATCTCGAAATAGTTCCAAATCATTTAAATTAAATTGCAACCTAAATTCATGATACCGGATAAATTGAGTTGAAATCGTATTATAAGGACTAATTAAGCCTGATATTTCCTGAATAACTTTTTCTATGTTAGTTTTTTCCTTCCCAATAATAGGATTACATTCAAAGTTTTCATTTTTTACTATTTTAAGTTTTAGTTCAGAAAGTAATATAATAGCCTCCTTTACTTCAGTACTTGAGGAGGCAGCTAAATAAATAGATTTACTATTTTCTAAACTGATATTATCTTCTAAATTCAAACTGTACCCAAATTTATATATTTGGTACCTATCAGATGCATTACTGTTCCAACTCGCAATGCGCAACGTTTGTTTTAGAAAATATTTTTCCATTAATGGATAGTAATCTTGACAAGATTTTGGGGAAACCATCATCCTGAAAGACAAAATTATCCTTCGAAACATAAAGCTTGATTCCAGGTTCTTGCCTATATGCATCAAAATCTGACCGGCCCAAAAATACATGCACATGATAAGTTGAAAGAGTAAAATATTTAAATTATTGATTGTTCTATCTTTATTCTTTGAAAAATTATTACCGAACAAAAGTTTATCTTTATTAAGGTCATATTTTTCATTCCAATCATTAATAGAAAATTTATGAAAACTCCAGAATTTCGCTTTGCCCAAACCAGTTTCTGTGAATAAATTGGATCGTATTTTGACATAAGGATGATCAATATCTAAACCCTTTTCAGTATCTATAATAGTCCCAATTAAACTGTCAGCTAACTTGTATAATGAAATAGCAATGTTTTTAAGATAACTCTTATCGAATTTCGACTCAATTTTAGCATTCTTTTTACTCTTTTTGTTCATCAAATCATTTTTAATGAACCCTGCTAAGATATTCTCAGTCTCTTGTAATATACTGATAATATCCTTGTTTTCTATTGAATTCTTATTCCCTTCATAAGAATAATTAAGAAGTGAAGATAAACTTTTTTTGAAGTGCGCATAAGAAGAAGGAGATGTTTTATAATCTCTAAATTGCTTTTTGTTTTTCAAAATTTCATCATAGCCCGTCAATTTTTTAAATTCGAAAATTGAAGCTCCTTCTTCTGTATTATTTTCAAATGCTTCTGAAGCATTTTTATAGAATAATAGTGTACCTGTATTTGAATAAAAATTGGATTCAACTAAATAATTGTGATCCGGTCCATTACTAATTTTTTTAAATAATTTCATGAAATTTATCTTGGAATTAGCTATTTTATTTAGTGTTATACCTTCATTACTTAATTTCTCAATTAAAAATAATTCTGCTAAAAAGGGTTGAACAATGATTTGTAATAAATCATTTTTAGAGGAAAGCCCACGGATAAATTTATTCTTTCTTATATAAAATTCAGCTATTTTAAATGCTTCAACGTATACAGCTAATGCATTTTCATAAGCTTTCATTTTTTCATAAGTAAGCCCGATTTTTAATTGTAATTTCATAAATACGATAAAATTTTCAAAATCAGATTTTTCTTTTGAAGAATTAATTAGTTTTTCACCTAAAACTTCTATTGCGTCAGAATAAGCTGCAATTGCTTCATCGTATCCACTATCAAAAAATTGTGCATCTCCCAATTGATCACTTAAAAAAGCAATTGACTTGATATATGCCATACTATTATCAGGAACAAATTCTTTATAAATACTTCTTAGCTCTTTTATCTTATTACTTAAATGTAACTTAACATGAAATGTCTCATCTAAAGTGAAATTGAATGCTGCAGATTCATCTTCAAAACTCTTACTTAAAAAAACTATTTCATTAGTAGTTTTATGAAAGAATTTATATTCAAATAACCCAATTTCGGTTTCTCGAATATGGCTTTGACTAAGAAATGTAATAAGGTCTTCAATAAAATTTCTTAATTCAGGTGACCGGGTTTCAGAAAGCACTTCTGGTATTAATTCAAGGTTTTGTAATGAAAATGCAAATGGATGAAATTTAATAATATGGTCAAAAAGAAAAGGAGTTGATACAAGTATTTTATCACTAAATTCTTTATAATAATTTCCATAAGAGGCTGAATAGGGTCTGAATAAATAATTTATATAGCCGAATCTATATTGGTTTGGATAATTTATCCTAATAAAGTATCTTTTTTCATTATTATCACTTTGATATATATAAATATTTTTATCATCCTCCAAAAACCTCTTTTCCCCTATATTCTCTTTTTTTTCAATTATACTTATTGGTTCCGGTTTAATCATTTCTTCAATAAGGCGGACTAGTTTTTTTGGAGAACCATTGCTTCGATAAGTTAGATATACTATTAAATTTTGAAGAGTATATATTATTTTATATTTTGCTAAATCATTAATTTCTGTATTGAGTGTTTTATAATACCTCAACAAGAAAGCTTCATTTTCATGATCTTCATCTTTTGAACCTGAATTATTTTTATCAATTAAAATTTTCGCAAGATATTCCTCAATTAAACCTGTTAATCCTATAGTTTTCTTATTTCCAAAATTTGTTTTTTTATCAGAATTTCCTGAGGAATCTTTAAGAAAACTATCCACGTTAATTACTTGGTGAAAAATACTACTTACTGCAGACTGTCTGTCAGCAATGTCTGCTAAGGCAGCATCAAACATCTCTCTTCCAGCTATAAAAATAAATTTAGCCTGAGCAGTGGTAATAAGATATTTAAGATTAGCCAGTATATTAATTACCACTCTTTTTCGTTCTCTAAAATCATAAATACCTGTATTATGCAATTTATTATCAAACTTATCCAATTCTTCATGGTAGTATTCTCTGTCAGGCGAAGGGTCAATTTTATCAATTTCATCAAAAACAAAAATAAATTTTCTTTTTGGAAGTTTTAAAATATTACCAAATTTTATTTCTTTATTAAAATCTTTTAGAATATCGATGATTTCATTTTCTACTTCTTTTGGATTTGCAAGTGGAAATCTTTTTACCATTTTATCTACCAACCCAAATGGAAAACGTTCTCCGGCGCCTGAAGAACCGGCTTCTTTAGTAATTTGACTCCTACATCTATCAAATAAATCTTCAAGTGTGTCAAAATGTTTAGTTGAAGGAAATATCAGTAAAAAAAAGAATTGAAAAATACTTAGAATTAGATAAGCAACTAGAATCGAAGATATAAGTAATGCTACAGCTATATCAAAACCATGTTTTTTAAATAATTCTCCCCAGTAATTATTTCCTCGTATTGTTAACTCAATATTATTTTCAAGTAAGCTTTTCCCAAAAGTTGTAATGAAAATAAAAGTCAAAGCAACCCAAAATGGCAAACTTTTAATATTAAAAAACTTAGTATGTAACCATTTAACAAAATTATTCAATAAAATTCCATCTTTTATTCCCTTGATCATTTGTCTTAAAATATCCAATTCCTTAATATCCTTTTGACCAAAACTGATGGTGATAACTTTAATATTAAATTTTGACTTTGAATTTAATTTGTATTTTTCTATTACTCTTTTTACAAAGCTGGTTTTTCCCATACCTCTATATCCTGTTATAAGATATGCCCCACTTTCACTTCCATTTGTAGTATCTAAATAACTTTCCAATTTATCCTCAATATCATTTCTTCCAACCCATTTACTATTTTGTGGCTCGTCCAGGGGTTTATGCTCGAATTTATAATCGGGTAGTTCCAGCCATATACTTTTTATGTAACTTTGAAAAGGGTTAAAATTTTTCATAGTGTCGTTGTTTTGTAATAAATGATAGAAAATGAGTTAGATAAGAAAACATGAATCCTTACTCATACTTTCTCTTTGTATAAAAAGATGTTGTAATCCTGATATATTTAATTTCCTTTCAGGGTTACATTATTTTAATACTGAAGATTAAAGTCACTAAGCGATTACAAATAATAAATTATTGTAAAGTTATAGTACTTAAAAACAATTGTCAATATAACTTTTGTTATAGGTTGCCCTGGTTTGTGACGAGGGGTTCAATTATCCCAGAATATAATTTAACTTTTGTTATACGGAGAAGTTTATTTGGTCATAATCGATAAATTAATTTATAATTTATCGATTGTAAGGCATACAAATCCAATATATCATTATGCTTGTCATATTAAATGTATAGAATATTTTCTATATTGACAAATGAATAAAGTTAGCTAGTTTTTAGATAAAATTGTTTGATTTTACCTTAACAGAATTAATAAGGCTCTATCCTAAAAAGCTAAAAAATTAAAGCTGGAACATTTCTTTTGACTTTTCCAATTCTTATTTAATATTGGTTTTGAAACACTTGTGGCTCCATTAGTCTTTTCAGTTGAAAAAAGACAGTAATGTTACGATATGACTGATTATGCAAAGTTTAAAATACATATTACACATATTATATTCTTTGGGTTCAATGCGTATTCATCTGAGTTCTAACGGTAAAGTATATATCCTTTTTAAATAATTTCTAGATTGGTATAATTAATGTGTAATCATGTAGTTTATTAAAAAACTTTAACACTTTTCGAACTCATTGATAGCCACATCTTTACAAAGGTATTTAAAAATACTTATGACAAAAGCGCCAAAAACGACACAAAATCTCTGTTTTTGCAAAGTGCGTGCGTTATAGATATAGTTGCCAGTTGATAGGAAATACATTTTACAAATAATGATGCTCAGCATTAACCTCCTCATTTCAAATGACATTTCAAGTAAGTAAAGTAACATTGACTCCGCCTTTACACAAAATTGAAGTTACCTGTTGATAGGAAATACATTTTACATTTTACATCTCACATTTTACAAAAAAGATGCTCAACCTTAAACCTAACCTTAACCAAAATAGTTATCAGTTGTTAGTTGATGGAAAATACATTTTATTTTTTACAGCATAATTTAGAACTTATTTTTATTCATAATATGCATTACACTCGATTTCATATCTCTATTCACATGTAGATTAATGTCGATTATTGTCTATTACTGTTGATTATTGCTGTTTTGTGTAAAATCATGTTGATTTCTTATTCATTTTGTTGATTAGTTATTTTATTTGCATATATATGTTCATTAATGTCGATTACAAAACCGGCATCCGTTATGGGCCTTTTTATGGTGTATCTTTGTATAGTGAAAAGATAAAAGAGAATTTGTGGTGTTTGTGGGTTAAAGCTTCTGTCCACAGAGCAAAAATATAGGAAAAAAGTGGAAGTTTAACGTAAGTTTATAGGAAGAAATAGGAAGAAAGTGGAAGTTTAACGGAAATAAACGGAAATAAAGTGGAAAATACTGTTAAGGAAGTGGAAAAACCTGTTAAAAAAGTGGAAGTCAAAACTAAACATGGTTACAGGCCTTTTTAGGTCGTATCTTTGTAGTATAATTCAATAATTTATATCGAAACCTCGATAATTAATATCATTGAATTGAGCCAGGAAAGCTATTCGAATTTGGAGAAGTAATCCTGGCGATCTGTAGTAAGAAGTTCAATATAATGCAAACAAAGGTCTGCAAACCTACTGAACAAAAACTCTCTAACATCGGTTAGTGAGCTTGTCGAACTACAGAAATGAATTCCCCGGTATACGATCGGGGTCTTAATTGAGAGACTAAAAAATTAGTTGCCGGTTGTCAGTTGTCAGTTGCCAAAGAAGGAAATTGACAATATACCGGGTGGAAATTCTATGCATAGTACGTAATGTGCGTGGGATAAAACCCGGGAAATGACTTGCAGCTATAACAGGATTTGATCAGGGGCATTGGGAAGTGTGAGCGGTGCAATTAGTAAACATTAAAAATTAATTATTTAACAATTTAAAATGAAATATAATGATCAGACAGTATAGAAATATCAGGTTTGAAGTTTTGATAAAAAGTGAAGGCTCAGTTTTCTGGGCTTTATGTCCTACATATTCAAATCAATCAAATCTATGACATCTTCAGTCCATTAAATCTATGTGCAGTAGAGGATCCCCATTCACTGTAATGTTTGGGGATCCTTTTATATAGATCTTATTTCTTGACAAACTTCCCAATAAGCTTAGTTTCGGCGTCTTGTACCTGGATAAAATAGTTACCCGGACTGAGATTATCTATTGCAATATTGATGTTTCCTTTTGTATTATTCTCTTTAGCTTTCAGGTAGATCTTTCCATGCTCATCAAAAATATACCAGCTTAATTTAGCATGTAGATTATTTGAATGTTGTAATGTGAGTAAGTCTTTTGCCGGATTAGGGAACAGTTTCCATCCTGCTTCTTCCAGGTTAATGGTTCCTACTTCCATTTTTACTTCTACACACACTACTTTTGTACAGGCATTTGCATCCGTTATGGTCACACAATATGTTCCGGCACTTAAGTTTTGTAGATCTTCACTGTAGTACTTGATACTATTTCTGTTGGAATATTATAATTGCTAATAAATACTGATGTACAGTTTTTGCTATCTGTTATCGTCACAGTTGCTGATCCTGTAGCTGGTGAACTAAAACAGTTAAAACTTGTGTTATCGTTCCAGTTATAGGTATAGGGCGAAACTCCCCCTATTATGCTTGTGGCACATATAGTCACTGTTTGCAAATAGCATAAGTTTGAAATACTGAATGACACATCCTTTACGCCCAGCGAATCACAATTGTATGGTGCTATATAAATACTGAAATTCTTTTTGCAGGCTTTTGAATCTGTTACCGTAATGATATTATCTCCTGAAGGAAGTGATCCATTTACTCCTTTATCAAATGTATATAGGTATGGAGCTGTTCCGCCAGCTGCCATGGCAATTATGGAAGCATCTTTTGAATCAAATGCTGTTTCCGGTATGATGGTATATAGATCCGGTGTCAGCTTTATTTCTGTGGGCTGGGTGAGTCCTATTTGTTTTATGGTCTTACATCCAACTGCATCTGTCACTGTTAAGCCGATAATTCCTGCCGGGGTATTTATTAAACAATTGGAATTACTGCCATTTGACCAGTTATAGGTATACGGAGGGGTTCCTCCTTGTATGTCAGAACATATGGATCCTGTTTGTCCAAAACAATCAATGGCCTGCGTAATTGTGCTGTTTATCGACATACCACAATTATAGGGATTGACAAATGCTGACTGGGTGGTAGAGCATCCCATAAAATCGGTCAATGTTACATTGTAACTACCTACTGAAAGGCTATCAATACTATAAGTAGTATCACCTGTGCTCCAAAGTACTTCATAAGGTGGTGTTCCTCCTGAAGCAGTCAAGACAGCTGTACCATCACTTTTACCTGGACCAGTTTGATCAGTGCTGTTAATCACTGCATTGAGTTTTGTGGGCTGGGTAATACTAAAGGAAACCGTATCTATACAGCTGGAATTATCTTTTACGATAACAGAATAGTTTCCAGCCGGCAGTGAATCTACAATAGAAGAATTTGCTCCATTAGACCAACTATAGGTATAAGGAGGCAAACCACCGGAGGTACTAATTGTTGCTATACTACTGGAATCTCCAAAACAATTAATAGCACTAAAAGAGACAGTTGCATTGACTGGTGAAACGCCTATTACCTCCGTACTCTCTGATGCCGAACAGCCATTGGCAGGAATAGTAACTGTTAATACATAAGTTCCGGCTTTATCTACAATGGGATGTAGCGTGGTTTTCCCACTTACGATATGTCCGTTGGTGGTGGTCCAGTTATTGTTTCCCAGTGGCGTTGAACTGGCATTAATTTGAACCTGTGGAGAGACACAAGATATTTTGGATGGTGCATCAATATTAACAACAGGTAGAGTGTTATTGAGCGTTACAGTTATAGATTTCTCTGTTGAACAGCCATTGGCATCCGTTACAGTTACTGTAAAAGGACCTGCATTATCCACTGATATATTAGCAGTAGTTTGATTATTGGACCATTTGTAAGTATAAGGTACTTTACCCCCTGTTACTGTAGAACTGATCTGAACGACGGGAGTAGTACAGTTAATTGCAGGGGCACTTAATGTGACAGTGGGAGGTGTTGTGTTAGCTATTACTACTGAGGTTTTTACTTTAGTACATCCATTAGCATCTGTTATAGTAAGCATATAAGTACCTGCTATTGAAACAGAAATATTAGGTGTTGATTCTCCATTGGACCAACTATAAGTATAAGGACTTACTCCGCCATTAGTCATAGATATAATAGTGTATAGCGGATTTGCACAAGTAATGATACCATTAGTAACCGTCAACACAACAGCAGTTGGTTGTGTTATAGTAGTCGTTCCAGTTGCAGTCAATGTAGCTCCATCAGTAACGGTTACTTTATAAGTGCCGGGTGCCAGGTTAGAAATATTAGGTCCTGATTGTGCATTGGACCAAAGGTAAGAATAAGGAGGGGTGCCATCTGAGGCAACTGCGGTAGCTGTTCCATTATTGGCACCATTACAACTTACATTAGTAGAACTTACCATAAGATTAGGTGGAGGATTATTAGCTACCAATGTTCCTGAGACATTAGTTGTAAATGCTTTATCGCCAGCACTATTTCCATTACTATTGGTAAAATTGCCAATTCCATACAATTTTATCAATAATCCATTTGGACCACTTGGAGCAGTCCATTGAAAAGTCCAGGAAACTGAACCCCCACTAAAGCTTTTTGCACCTCTTTGATCTACATATTGCCTTCCATTTCCAGCAATAGTAACCCCATGATCAGAATTTAATGCTTGTAATGAACCTGAATTACTATTAGAACTATTCAATGCAACTACTTGAAATCCACCACTAATAGGTGCTCCAGAGCTTGCATCCAAAGTTATAGTTATTGGATAAGCTGTACCCGCATTAATTGATGAAGGCAGACCGGTAATTGATACTGTTCCAACATAACTTCCACCACTGTGACACGAACTACAGGTAGATTCACCCGGGGCTCCTGTAAAACCGTCAGGTGCATTACCATTGTTGGATTGTAATATATAAGCCAAAACGAGCAATGCAAAATTGAAAGTTATTATCTTAAGTATTCTAAATTTCATTAAAAACTGTATTTATGTTATTTATTTAAAAGTAAAACATTCAATATTGCATATTTTATTGATTAAATGTTCTATGATAGACGGAATTTATTCCCTTTTGGTTGGGTGTAAATCTATAAAAACTCCTTAATATTATAAGTATATTTATCCTGATTATGGTTGCATTACCATAATCAATTAAGTCTAAAGTTAAGACCTGTACTTATTCCAATAGATTGTGGGTAGCAATTGACCGGAATATCCTCGGTCACAGTTGTTATTGAGGCTCTATAGTTTGGCTCCATAAATATTGATAATCTATTTGTAATCTTATAATTTAATCCAAAACCTAATAATATTGAACAATTAAATTCTCTTTTCCCAATCAGGCTATTGGTATATGAAAATTCAAATGTACCTGTTTTAATTATAGCCTGATCCCGAATAGTAAAGTTAGCAGATGCCCCTATGTTAGCATAAAATGAAAATTTAGACCTTGTTATGGTATACCTGAATATCAAAGGTATATTTACTAATTTTAGTAATTGATTGCAAGTAGAATTAATAGTAAGACTATCTCCTACATTTAGAGCTGAATTGGGTGCGTTTGGAATTTCAATTGTCCCCCAGGAGGTAGGATATTGAAAATGAACTTCATCATTTAAATTTTTATTAGCATAAACAGTAGATAATGCCATTGAATAGGCAATTGTAGAGTAATATGCGCCCAATGAAATACCCCATCTTCTGTTAAGGTCATATCTTAATGCTATACCAGTGCTAAATGAGAATTTAGATTTCTCCCTGCTTCTATAGTCAATAGCATCATCATTGGATTTATAGGCACTGTTGTTTTGCAGATAGTTAATTGTATAGATAGGGGACAATAAGAAGTCGATATACAAGCCATTTTTAAAGTCTTTATTTTCTGAGCTTACCAAAGTGGCTGCTAAAGCTTTAACATTATCATTTTTATTCAGTTTTGTGCTTGACGGGATAATGGAATCTTTATCCATTTCTTTATTAGTTGATAAACTTATAGGTTCTAATCGTTTTGGATTTTCCTGTATAATATCTTTTCTATTTGCAATTGAATCGGAAATTAAACCTGAATTGGAAATATTAATATCAGTTACTCTATCAAAATTTTTATTAATTGGACTCTTATTTATTGTTGAAGAATTTAATTGTTCTGTCACTATCATCTGTTTAATTAAATCAGATTCCAATAAGCTCGTAGTTTCAGATTCTAATTGATTAAATGTAATAGGAGTATTTATTTTCCCTTTGTTTTCTTTTATTAGTTTTCTTTTAGAATCCAGGTTATTTTTAGATACAGTTTGTAATTTAATGGAATGCCTGGCATGTTCAAACCTTTGGTTTGTTCTATTTGATGAATGTTGAGTAGCTTTTGAATTAGCTTGTTGTCCATTGAATGAGCTATTAGAAACAGAGGATGACTTATTTGAATTTAAAGCTTTATTATCCCAAATTGCATTAGCATTTTCATATTTTTTAACAAGGGGAGCTTTTTCGATTTTTTCAGCTTTTGCCGCCTCAATTTTATACTCTACTAAATTTTGTTTGTTCTGTTTATTTAAATTATGGATCAAATAATAAGCCGTACCAGGAATTAATACCAATAAAAAGCAAAGAAGCAATAAACGCCTGTTTCTTTTCTTTAATCGAGCTTCAAGTTTCCTAGTTAATTCAATATCTAATGATGACCAAAGATCAACAGATGGAACCATATCAAACTTCTCTAAGGAAGATTTAAACAAACTGTCTATGTCTCTATTTTCTTCCATCGTTTATTAGTGAATGATCCATATTATTTGAATTCTTATTTATTGCTTTTTGCAAAATGGCTCTGGCATCAGATAAATTAGATTTAGAAGTTCCTTCTGAAATACCAAGCAGGTCTGCTATCTCTTTATGTTTAAATCCTTCAATTGCATATAAGTTAAATACCATTTTATAAGCAGGAGGTAATTTTTGCACCAATCTCATTAATTCCTCTGCATCAAATTGGCTATAGAAATTATCATAATATGAGTTTTTTATTTCTGGCTGATTTTCAATTATTGCAAAATCATCCAGTTTAATTGTGTTTTTCCTAAACTTGTCAATTGCACTGTTGACCATGATCCTTCTTATCCATCCTTCTAAGGAGCCAGTATATTTAAAGTTTTTAATACTCTCAAACACCTTCATAAAGCCCTCTGAGAAAGTATCTTCCGCATCTTCTCTTGTTCTTGAGTAACGGAAACAAACTGCAAACATTGAGTTTGCATATCTATTATAAAGCTCATTCTGTGCATTCCTGTCCCAGTCTATGCAGCGCTTTATTAGATTATGCTCCTTTTCCTCAATTAAGCTTTCCACCTTGTGCAATTTAGACGGGTTATGATCCAAAATAGTTGGGTTAAAATATAATATTGTTACTTGTTATAAAATAATACTCTGTAAAATTCACTTGATTATCAATTTTGGAGAATTACAAATAATATTAAATAAACAATTTAAATATAAAACCTTAGCAAAGAAAGTTAAATTATCAAAATATTTTGATAATTTTCCAAAGAGTACAACACAATAAATACAAAAATCCAGCTGAAAGACTCAGGATTATCAGACAATAAATGATAAAAATGAAATAATCAATGAGCTTGTTATGAATGTAATTTTCAGATCCTATTTTATACTTTAACTCACCAACTGTCTTATTCAGTAACTCATCACTATAAATTGTATTGTGGTATAAATTTGTATGTACCAATCTGGCTCTTAAAAAACTCTTATAAATAGCTTTCGGATAAATGAAAATTCCATATAAAAAAGACATTCCATTAAGTATCCATGCTACATAATATTTACCACAGCCTGAGCCAATTTCCCAGGCACCAATTTCAGCTTCACCTTTTATATTGGCTTCATACCCTGTAATTACATGATGAATATCATGTAATTTTACAGCTGCGATCCTGTCTTTTGTATTTGGAAAAGATAGATAAACAGGTCCGATTTTGATCTTAAACCATTTTAAATCGTAACCACCATTGGGAAAATGGTATCTGGAAAAATATAGTTCAAGGGCATCTTTTATCTTTAAATCATCTTCATAAATATACTTACTCATTTGATATAATACTTTGCAGGAATTATGATTAAAATTAAAACATAATTCATAAACCATCAAAAAGATTCCCGCATTATTCTTTTTGAAACTGACTCAAATATTTATCGGGGTCCTGATTTATTTGAATATAGTAAGAACCAGGAGTTAAATTGCGAGTTACTATTCTGACCACATCTTTAAAATTCAATTCCGTACTTTCCATAATTATTTGCCCTTTTATATCCAATATTTTCCAGTAAATAGTTTTAGAAACCGGATGATTGGGTTTAAGATAAAGAAACTCATTTGAAGGATTGGGATACAAAGACCAGTTAGCATTAAATAATTCTTCAGCAGATGTTTTTAGCTTTACTTCATCGCAAAAAACATATTCACATCCATAATCATCTGTAATAGTAGCACAGTAAATTCCAGGAGCCAGATCAGTAAGTAAAGATTGGCTAGAACCGTTTACCCAAAGAATAATGTAAGGTGGACTTCCGCCTGTGATATTTGTTATCTGAATACTACCATTATTTTTACCAACTGTGGCATCATTGACTTTTAATAAAGCATCAACTTTTTCAAATACATAGTCATAAGGATGAAATATATTACTACAATTAGTAGAATCTGTTATAGTTACGACAAGACCTGTGTCTGGATAGGTATAAATACATGCATTGCTGTTTCCATTTGACCACAAATAGGAATAAGGAGATTTACCACCTGATTCACCGGTGATACAAAGGGAATCTAATTTGTTTGGGCAGTAGGTATTAACATTAAATGAGGCGCTATGAATTCCAAACTTTTTACAATTGAATTCAGGAATATTAAAAACAAATTGCTTTGTGCAGCCTTTGGCATCAGTGACCGTAGCAATATTTTTACCGGCAGGCAGGTGACCATTTATTCCATTATCAAATTCTATATTGTATGGTGGAGTACCACCTGCAGGAATAAAACTAATAGCAGCATCATTAAAGTCTAATCCTGATTCGGATTGGATATAATATAACCCAGATAATATGGATAATTCAGTAGGTTGAGAAAAATCAATAAGTTTAATAGCTTTACAGTCCATGGCATCTGTTACTGTTACACCATATTTTCCTGCCGTTACGTTAAATAAGCAAGAGCTATTTTCATTATTTGTCCAAACATAATTATAGGGAAATACACCACCTTTAACATCTGCACAAAATGAACCTGAGCTTGAATAGCACTGTATGGGAGAACTCACATTAAAATCGAAAACCATATTACATTGGTGATCATTTATATAAAACCATTGTACATAAATACATCCTTTTGAGTCAGTAACCGTAAGTTCATATTTACCTGCAGAAAGACTGTCTATACTATCACCTGATTGACCATTGCTCCATAATATCTGATATGGCGGAGTACCTCCTTCAGGATAACAATATGCTTTACCTGAATTAATATTTGGATAGTATAAATCAATAGGATTCAACTGTGCTGTTAATAATTTTGGTTGGGTTATTTCAAATTCAACTGTATCTGCACAAGTAGTATTATCCTTAATTATAATTGAATAAAAGCCCGCGTTTAAATTGTTTAATTCAATCACTGAGTCACAACAAGATTGAGTATAGCTATATGGCTTTTGACCACCAGACAATGATATTGTTGCGCTAGATGCAGTATCACCAAAGCAAGCTAAATTATTAATTGTTAGTTTTGAAGTTAAAGGCAAAATCCCGGTTACGATAGTTGAAGACAAATTGAAACATTCATTAAAGGTATCTTTAACCATTACAGTATACAAACCTGGTTTATTAACCACCGGGGTTGCAGTTCCTTGTCCGCTGACAATATTTGCTTCCGGTGTCCAGTGGAATGTAGTATTGGGAGAAGATTCTGCTGTTATCTGGGCTAAATCTTTAAAACAATTAAATACTTCAGTGTTAACAATATTTATATAGGGAGATACAAAATTATTAACAAACATAACCATACCGGAAGTCATACAGCTATTTGCATCTGTGACGCTTAATGTATATAAAACCTTTCCATCAGCCAGAATATCTGGTGTAGTTTCTCCAGTTGACCATCCATATGTATATGGCATTTCCCCACCTGTTACAGTTGAATAAATTGTTTGTGGCTTTGTATTACATGTAAACATAAAATTCGTCAAGTTTATTTCCAGTTTCTTTGGTTCTTTAATATTTACCGATGCTATTTGAAACTGACCGACGGCATCATACACCATTACTGTATAAATACCTGTTTTAAGATTAATAATTTTAGGCGTGGTAGCATTATTTGACCAATGAATAGTATAAGGTTCAATTCCTCCGCTTATTAATGCATTTGCAGTACCTGTACTTTGACCAAAACATTTTACATCCTCTGATACTATTAAAATATTAATAGGGGTAGTATCTATAGAATTCAATTGAATAGAAGAACATATGGCATTTCCTCTATAATTCACTGCCAAAAAGAGCAAACAAGCCAGGAAGTATTTAAGCGCAGATATTCTCATTTCAATAACTTTTATTTTCAATAATCGTTTGGAATTATCTTCCATAATCCCCATCTATAATAAGATACCCTACATAGCTATTATGTTGCCTAAACGTGTAAGTATATTTTAATATTTATTTGATTTGTAGTTATTGCAATATTCTTTATTGTTTTCTTAGTTAAATGTGTTTTTAGTAAGAGTAAAATAGTAGCTAATTAGAGAACAATAGTTAATACTCTAATTACCCTAAATATTCTTTAAATTAGTTAAAAAATAGAGGCAAAGCAAAAGCTTTCCAATCTGATCTAGTCAAAGATTGATTCATTCTTTTAATCCAGGAAAAGTTTTGAATCTGGGTTAATGTATCGCAGAACATTTAATAAAAGTGTAGACTAAATCGCAATGGAAGGTTTGGGGTTGGGCTTCTGTGTGTGAACACATCATCCCGCTTAAGCTCCAGGCAAGTTTCACCCCTGTTGCCTCTATTTCCATATGTAAGGGTAATCTTTATATATAGATCAGGCTGAACAGTAACATATGGAAATACCGCAACCTTAGAGAATTGTAGTGTATTTTTAAGTATAAATCATGACTGAAAGGAGACAGACAGGACTCAAGTATTTAAATTGCTAATATACAACATTATTTATAAAAATTCAAGTATTTGGTCAATTACTTTTACATTTAAAGTGTTAAAGTATTATAATTAAACATATAAACAAAATAATATTCTTATACTACTCTAATAGGTGCCGAAGCATATTTGGAGGGTGTAGCACTAGCTCCGATATGATATATAAGTCTTTGGGAGAAATGCAGAATCGATGTCCGATGTCCGAAAATGCTTTATCTCCTTTGCAAGTGACCACTTGCATCGGTAATTATAAGTTTTTTTGATTTGCATTTTCATTGAAACAGTACAAGATAATCAGCTTTAGGAAAATTATAATTTGATTCACAGGGCTTACACCCTGTGCTAATATCCGGCGTCTCGTTAGGGCTTAATAAACTCTTATTTGTAAATATTTAGCTCTCTTTTATTGAATTTTAAAATGAAAACATCACTGATTGTTCATTCACAATTCAGCATTTACTATTTAGAATTCTTTACCCTATTTAACATAATAGTTAAGATCACCTTCAGATCACACTGCAGTCGAACTGCGATCGAACCGCAGTCGAATTGCTGTCTACTCGTTGTCAGTTTGTTGTTGATCGTTGGTCGAGTAAATTCTAATTATTGTACTAGTTTGTTAATAAATAAGTTAATAATAATATTCTTTCACATTTCACATTTCACTATAAGAATTAACTACCTGAATAACTTTATCAATCTCAGCCCTCGTCATTTCAGCAAAGATGGGAAGTGATACACAATGTACTGAATGATATTCTGATTTAGGACAATCACCTTCCTTATAACCGAGATGAGCATACGCCTTTTGAAGATGACACGGAACAGGATAATGCAATGCACTACCTACTCCATTATCCTTTAGATAAAGCATAAATTTATTTCTGTCAGCAACCTGTACAACAAATAAATGATAGATGGATTTTACATTATCTCTTATTTTGGGCAGTGTAATAAGGCTATTGGTAATTTCCGATAAATATCTTGCAGCAATATCTTGTCTAGTTTTATTCCAATCATCAAGGTATTCTAGTTTTACATCCAATACAGCAGCCTGAATGCCATCCATTCTAAAATTATAACCTACCTCATCATGATAGTAACGCTCTTTGCTTCCGTGATTTCTAAGACTCTGTATTCTTTCGTAATATACAGGATTGTTGGTAGTGATACCACCCCCTTCACCATAGGCTCCTAGGTTTTTACCGGGATAAAAACTATAGCAAGCCATCTCACCAAATCCGCCAATTCGGGTTCCGTGATAAATAGCTCCAGCAGCTTGTGCAGCATCTTCAACAAAATAAATGCCCTTTTCCTTGCACAATTTTTCCAATCCTTCAATATCGCATGGTTGTCCATATAAATGAACCCCAATTACTGCTTTGGTTTTAGAAGTAATGTGTTTAGCAACCTCATTTGTGTCAATATTATAATATTCATCACAATCAACAAAAACTGGTGTTGCACCCACATAACTTACTCCCCATGCGGTTGCAACAAATGTATTGGCAGGCAGAATAACTTCGTCTCCGGGGCCTATGCCTAATACTTCCATAGCAAGATGAAGTGCTGAAGTACCTGAATTAAGACCCATAGCATATTTAGTATTACAATATTTAGCAAAATTAGCTTCAAATTCTTCTACAAATGGCCCGCCCGAAAAAGCAGTTTTTTCAATTACTGCATTAATGGCAGGACTGATTTTATCTTTTATTGTTAAATACTGCCTGTGCAAATCTAAAAATGGTATCATTGATTATTTATTTAAATGTATTTAATAATTTTAGCAGGATTTCCAGCGACAACTGCATTAGCCGGAACATCTTTGGTAATAACACTTCCTGCTCCTAATACTGCATTGTCACCAATAGTAATACCACAAAGAATTGTAGTACTCGTACCTATAGAAACATTGTTACCAACCCTGGTTTCTACCATATGCCAATCGGCCTCTGATTGCATAGAGCCATCGGGATTGACTGCTCTGGGGTATTTATCATTGATAAAACTAACGTTATGACCTACAAAGACCCCATCACCAATAATAACACCTTCACAAATAAAACTATGAGAAGATATCTTGCAGTTTTTACCAATAAATGCTCCTTTTTGTATCTCAACAAAAGTACCTACTTTCGATCCATCATCTATAGAACAGCCATAAGCATTCACAAAATCATATATTTTTACTCCGACACCAACTTTGACATTCTTGATATTCTGCCTTGGGGTATCAACGTTTAATATTTCCATATTACAGATCTATATATTTTCCTTTATTTGAAATAGACAGTTCGGCAGATTCCAAAATCTTCACTACATCATATCCACTTTGATAAGAAGAACGAGGGGTGCTGCCAGTTTGTATTGCTTTAATAAAATCAGCTACCATGGAAGCTAATGCTTCTGTTTGAGGAATTTTGGGAATTGTAATATCTCCTATCCTGTAATCAATAAGAATTTGGTCTCTATCTGATTCCGGTAAGATATTATAGCCTTTGTCATAAATACGCAACTTCTCCGTATTTTCGAGATCATTGAATAAAATCATCTTTTGATCACCCCCTATTAACATCTGTCTTATTTTAACAGGCGAAACCCAACTACAATTGAAATGGGCTATTTTATTATCTTTATAAAACAAGGTCAAGTAAGCTATATTAGCCAGGTTATTTGAAGTATGGGCTACTCCAACAGCCTGTAAACCAATTGGTGCTTCATCCATCAGGTAATTACAAATACTGATATCGTGTGGAGCAAGATCCCAAATTACATTAACATCCCTTTGGAATAAGCCGAGATTAATCCGGGTCGAATCAATATAATGTAGTTTTCCAATTTCTCCTGCATCTAATAATTCTTTGATTTTTTGAACTGCATCCGTATAAAGATAGGTATGGTCTACCATCAAAACTTTTCCGGTTTTAATAGATAAATCAATAAGCTTTTGGGATTCTTCCACTGAAGCAGTCATTGGTTTTTCTATCAAAACATGCTTACCCTGAAACATAGCTTGTTCAGCTAGCTTATAATGAGTTGAAACCGGAGTTGCTATTGCTACAGCATCAGTATCTGTATCATTTAAAATATCGTTGTAGTCAGAAGTAGTTTTAATTCCGGGATAAGATTTCTTCACTCTATCCAGTTGTTTTGAATTAAGATCAAAGACCCAACTTACTTCACATTCATTAGCATTGGCGAAGTTTCTAACCAGATTGGGGCCCCAATATCCATATCCAATAATAGCTATTTTCATTTAGCTTTATTTAATTGCTTAAACTTTCTAATAATCAAATATACTGACCAGAGTTCAGCATAGACTTTTTTAATAATCTTCCAGGAAGAACCTTTACTTTCTCCATATACCCTGGGAATATATTTTGATTCAACTTCTATTGCATTAATTTTCTTAATTCTCAGCTTTGAACAAATTTCACTTTCTATGATTGAGCTTTTAGATTGAAGATCAAGTTGTTTTAAAACTTCTGTCTTATAAACTTTAACCCAATTTACATCTCTCAATTCCAGACCCAAAAATACACGGTTGAATTGTTTATTCATATAAGAAAGTGAATTCCTGAAAAAAGAATATGACTGGTTTTCTTTTCTGTAATAAGCAATAAAATTATCTTGAGGAAAGCTTGCATATGGACTCAGTTCATGTACATCAAATTGTCCATCTCCCGGAACAAATACAACATTTTCTTTTATAGCATTGAAGTAGATATCCCTGATTGACAAACCAATACCTTTATTAGTATCGTGGTAAACTATCCTTAAATATTGAGGATATTCCCTAATTAGTTCTTTTATCAAATCAATTGAGCCATCTGTACTGGCGTCATCTACAATAATTATTTCAATTTCATCAGACATAGTTTGCAATACAGACAGGGTATCCTGAAACACGCTTTTAATAGTGCCTGCTTCATTATAGCATAAAATCCCAACAGTCCAACTTTGCATATTTATATTTAGGCGCTCAAAATAGACATTTACGTAATAACTAAAAATTAGATCATCTTTTAAAGCTATAGTTTTTAGTTTTTTAGCTGGCTAAACATCATCTTTGCATCTAAATTAGCATTTGATATGTCTAAATCATACAAACACTTACTCTCTGATTTTGTAAATAATGTAGAAGAATCATCCACATTAAAGATGGCCCAGATGGCCCGCAATTTAAAAGCTAAAGGAATTGATGTAATTAATTTAAGTCTCGGAGAACCTGATTTTGATACTCCTCAACATATCAAAGATGCAGCCAATAAGGCACTTGAAATGGGAATGACTAAATATACTCCTGTTTCCGGATCTCCGGAATTAAAGCTAGCAGTTGTAGAGAAGTTTAAAAGGGATAATGGTTTATCTCACGAGTTAGATAATATAGTAGTTTCCAATGGTTCCAAACAGAGTTTTGCCAATGTTTGTTTTTCTTTGCTAAATAAAGGGGATGAAGTAATTATTCTTTCTCCATACTGGGTTTCACATTTTGAAATTGTAAACATGACAGGTGGAACTCCTGTTCCTGTAAAAGGTACAATAGAAAATGATTTTAAACCAACCCCGGCGGAATTGGCAGGTGCTATAAGTCCAAAAACAAAAATGCTGGTCTTTTCAAGTCCCTGTAATCCAACAGGAACCGTGTTTTCAAAAAAAGATCTTGAATCATATGCTTCTGTAATCAGTAAATACCCGGATATTATTATTGTGGCTGATGAAATCTATGAGTACATAAATTTTGAAGGGAAAAGTTTTAGCATTGGATCAATACCTGAGGTAGCAGAACAAACCATAACATTAAATGGCTTTGCTAAAGGATTTGCCATGACCGGCTGGCGTTTAGGCTATATGGGTGCACCAAAGGATATTGCGGTTGCCTGTAGTAAAATCCAGGGACAGATTACTTCAGGTGCCAGTTCATTTGACATGGTTACAGAATTTGAGAAAAGAAGGAATATTTTAGTAGACCTATTAAAAGGTGTTCCGGGACTTAAGATCAATAAACCGAATGGTGCTTTTTATTTGTTCCCAAATGTGAGTGCGTTTTTTGGAAAAAAGAATGGTGAACTTGTGATTAATTCAGCTAATGAATTGTGTGATTACCTTTTAAATGAAGCTCATGTAGCTACCGTCTCCGGCGAAGGTTTTGGCGATGCCAATTGTATCAGGATATCTTATGCTGCATCTGAGGAAAATATCCGAAAGGCCATGGCTAGGATAATTGAGGCTCTTGGGAAATTAAGGTGAAAAGTGAGAGGTAAAATGTAAAAGGGGAAATGTAAAATGTAATTTTATATCCCTTTAAATTATCCATTATCGATTCCATTAAATTTCTTTAAGCATTCTTATTTCACAGGCAAAATGGCCTGAATTACCTAAAGGTCCTTTTAATAAAGTAAAGCCTGAGTTTTCATACATGCCAATCGCATTACTAAGCTCTGGCATAGTTTCCAGGTATATTTTGGTATAGCCAGCTTCCTTCGCAAATTCAATACATTGATTAATAAGTTGTTTCCCAATACCTTTTCCTCTTGCTTCTTTAAGAATATACATTTTTACTAATTCACAAGTACCATCGGGCAATCCTTCTGTCGGAAATATCCCTGCCCCTCCCAACATCTTGTCTTCGTCAATTGCAACAAAATAAATCCGATTTGGGCCTGTATAAAAATCAAACATATTTTTTAGACTATCATCATGATAAGCAGTACCAGGCATAGTTATTTCATGCTCTTCCAAGACTGTCCGGATTATATTTTCAATCCTTAGTATGTCTCTTTTTTGAATAGGTTTTATTATAAGTGACATAAGTTTAGTCAATTTTGATACAATTATAACTAAGATTACTAATCTAATAAAGGATTTAGGTCAAAAATTAAGCTGTTTTAATCAATTCAGAAGCAAGCTTATTAGGATAGTAAGCTAAGGGATTAATATTATTCTTTTTGGTGAAAAGTGAGAGGTAAAATGTGAGATGTATTTATTGCAAGACTTTTCACTGGCAACGGGCAACTATACGTCAATTGCGTGCCAGTGCTCAGTTCTTAAATACCAATAACTTACCGCAAGAATAAATACCCAGTATACAATCTCGACTGACCAGGCCCATCCTACTCCACCATTTGTAAAGTGAACGATTGCGTATACCCCGACAAGATATAAACCTGTAAAGAATCCCTGTATCTTTAGAGCAAAATAAGTAGCTCCTGTACCTGATATTGCATTAAAAAATATGGTACTTATCGAGTAAATGGCAATGATCATTAATAAGGTTTTAAAGATCATAGCCGATTCTTTAAACAGGGTCATATCCTCCGATCCTAATAGTGGATATAATATATAATCTGGCCAAAGGCACACAGGAATAGCAATCAGCATAGTTACGGTAAAAGATAGCTGTGCAGTTTTCCATGTTATAGGTAATATCTCTTCCATCCTATTTTGCCCTATCAGATTACTAACCAACGTGTGGGTACCACTTGCAAAACCCCAACATGGAACCATTAAAATGAGGTATACTATTCTTATTAGATTGGTAATAGCTAAGGGTCTTTCACCAAGTTTTTCTATAAAGGTTACAAAAAGAAACCAGGAACCTAAGGCAACAATAGTTTGGGCTACAACAGGTAATGCTAATTTAAGCTGTTGAACGACCAACTTAACCGGTATTCTTGGAATCTTAAATAATCTATATTGGCGGGCTTGCTTATCAAATAGTATGTAGATAATAAAAATTATAAATGCCAGTATTTCTGATAAGGTACTTGCCAATGCAGATCCACCGATGCCCATTTTTGGGAATCCCCATTTACCAAATACCAATAGATAGTTGAGGATTAAATTAGAAACCCCTAAAATAAAAGTATCAATAACTATAAATTTTGTTCTGGCCACACCTGTATACAATGCAATAATGGCAACTCCCGTATAACTAAAGAATAGCCCAAAAGAACGGAAATGCAGATATTCGAGACTCTTTTGCCTTATTATTGAAGAGTTAATAAAATACTTCAAAAAGAATTCACTTCCATAGGTCAGGAACAGAAACATAATAATGGCCAAACCCAATTCAAAGTAAAGCATGGCGTAAAAGGTTCTTCCAACTTGTGATACCCTACCCTCTCCCATCCTTCTCGCAATCATAAGCTGGCCTCCCCGTGTAAACCCGAAACCTATTCCTGCAATAACCAGGTAAAACACCCCTACAAAACCAATAGCCGCAAAATCTAATTCACTTAAATGATAAAGAAAAATACTGTCACTGAGTGCTATAATATTCTGAGCAGCACTGCCTATCATAATAGGAAAAGATAATTTTAGTATCTGAGAATAGGATGCCTGTAGTTTCATTTGTGTATTTCCAGTCTCAATAATAGTAAATCTTGAGCTAGATATATCAATCTTTATCCATATTTGCAATAAATTAATATTATAAAAAAATGAAAAAGGGGCCAGTGGCAGAGAAAATACCATTTGAAATGGAGATTCATGGCGATAATAGAATGGATAATTATTATTGGTTAAGAGATAGAGAAAATCGGGAAGTAATAAACTACCTGAATGAAGAAAATGCTTATACTTCTGAGGGTCTTAAAAATACTGAACAGCTTCAAACTAATATTTATAATGAAATAATAGCTCGTATTAAACAACAAGATTCTTCAGTTCCATTTTTGTTGGATGCCTTTTATTATCAAACCAAATATGAGGAAGGAAAAGAGTATCCAATTTATACCAGGGCATCGTCAGATAAACCAGATCAAATGGATATTTTATTGGATGTAAATAAATTAGCAGAAGCTAAAAACTATTATCAGGTTGGAGGACTTGAAGTAACAAAAGATAATAAAATTCTAGCTTATGCTGAAGATGAAATAAGCAGAAGGATCTATACAGTTAGATTTAAAGAAAAAAAAACGGGTGATTTATTACCCTTTAAAATAGAAAATACCAGTGGAAATTTCTATTGGGCCGATGATAATACAACCCTTTTTTTTGTTGAGAAAGATTTGGAAACTTTGCGTCCGTATTGGGTGAAAAAATGGTCATTATTAGATCCATATAGAGAAGCTGAAACAGTTTTCATTGAAGAAGATGATACTTTTTATGTAAGTATTTATAAATCGATGTCATCAAAGTATTTATTTATTAATTCTGAAAGTACTTTGACAACTGAGATCAATTATATTGATTTACAAACTAATGATTTAAGTTGTATGGTATTTGAACCAAGATCAAGGGGCCATGAATACGCTGTTGACCACCTAAATGGATTATTTTATATTAAGACTAATTTGGATGGTCGAAATTTTTCAATTAAAATATGCCCTGATCAGTTTAGTAATGCTACCAGATGGTCTACTAAAATTGCCCATGACGAGAATAGATTAATAGAAGATTTTTGCCTGATTCAGGACTACCTGGTGATAACTGAGCGGTTTAATGCACAAACTAATATCAGGATTTTTAAAGAAGATAAGGATTATCTGATTCCATTCAATGAAGAAGTATATGTTGTAAACCTTGGAACAAATGTCAATCCTGATAGTCCTTTTATCAGGTTAATTTATACTTCCCTAACTACACCAACCACTGTATATGATTTTGATTTTCAAACTCAAGTTTTAAGTTTAAGAAAGCAGGAAGAAATTATCGGAGGATATGACCCAAATGAATATGAATGTAAGCGGCTTTGGAGTATTGCCCGGGATGAAGAAATGATTCCTATTTCTTTAGTCTATAAAAAGTCAAATTACAGGAATGAAAAAAGCCCCTTGTTATTATATGGTTACGGTTCATATGGACATAGTATTGACCCTACATTTGGATTAGCCAGGTTAAGTTTATTAGACAGAGGTTTTGCTTTTGCTATTGCGCATATAAGAGGTGGCGAGGAAATGGGAAGAAAATGGTATGAAAATGGTCGCTTACTCAACAAAATGAATACTTTTTATGACTTCATTGATTGTGGAGAATATCTGATTAATCACAATTATTGTGATCCAAAGCAGCTTTATGGAATGGGTGGAAGTGCCGGAGGATTATTAATGGGTGCGATTATAAATATCAAACCATCTATCTGGGCCGGAATAGTAGCTGCAGTCCCTTTTGTAGATGTCTTAACCACCATGTTAGATGATACTATACCATTAACTACCGGAGAATATGATGAATGGGGGAATCCAAACGATCCGGTTTTCTATAATTATATGAAGCAATACTCTCCATATGATAATGTTGAAAAAAAGGAGTATCCACCAATGTTAGTTACCACTGGCCTGCACGATAGCCAGGTACAGTATTGGGAACCTGCGAAATGGGTAGCCAAGTTAAGGGAATTAAAGACTGATGAAAATCCTTTATATCTTCATACCAATATGGAAGCAGGACATGGTGGTGCTTCCGGTAGATTTAAAAGATATAAGGAAATTGCTTTGGAATATGCATTTTTATTAAATCTTGCTATAGTTAAATAATTAAATTCTTTAAGTGAATTTATAAAGCTCAGCAAAAAATAACTTCAACTTGGATATTTTACATTGAATAACTACTAATTTCACAGTTACTGTTTAAATAGATTTCTAAACTAAATTACCATACAATGAATAAGCGAGAATTTATAAAGTCATCTTTAATTACAACAGCAGGCCTGGCAGCAGTTCCTTTTGCTTTTGGCTCAAATAAAGATGGCTTGTTCAGTACCGATTTAACATTTGATAATGTATTGGATGAATATACATTACCACCGCTTCCTTACGCCTATAATGCTTTAGAGCCACATATTGATGAAGCAACCATGAAACTGCACCATGATATTCACCATAATGGATATGTAACCGGATTAAATAAAGCAACTACCGGAATTAAGGAAGCTATGACCAAAAATGATTATGGTATGATCAAACATTGGGAAAGAGAATTAGCTTTTCATGGTGCCGGTCATTTTCTTCATTCGATATTCTGGGAAGTGATGGGTCCAAAGCAAGGACAAAGAGTTGCCGTATTAGATTCTTATATAACCAAAGATTTTGGTTCCTTTGATATGTGGAAAGCATACTTCGCAGCTTCAGCAAATGCTGTAGAAGGAAGTGGATGGGGAATACTTGCATATGAGCCCACAGCAGACAAACTGGTTATACTCCAGGCTGAAAAACATTCAAATCAATCGCAATGGACTAGTATTCCAATTCTGGTATTAGATGTTTGGGAACATGCTTATTATCTTAAGTATCAGAATAAAAGGAAAGATTATGTGGAAGCTTTTTTTAATGTAATCAATTGGACTGAAGTTTCCAATAAGTTTGAAAAAGCAAGGAATAAACATTAAAATGATAGGGTTCTTCTTTTCAGAAGAACCCATTTCATTTGGTTTTATTACTTATTTATTTAAAAATAAGTATGTAAATATACTTATTTTTGGTGAGAAGTGATAGGTAAAATGTACGATATACGATGTGCTTAAGCGTGGCCATCGAGATTAAGGTTTAGGTTTAGCAAGCTTCAGCTTAATTATAAACCCAGTAAGGGCGATTCGTGAATCATTAGTGTCCGGGGAAATTCTCGAAACAGCTTTTTAACCTCTTAATATCCTTGATATCATTGAGTTCTTTATACTTATTTTCAGATATTCTAAAAACATCCCCTACCCACTTAGAAACAAACT
>Ga0193744_1000121_pt1 | contig 27568 bp, 23 predicted proteins | sample L1a1metaG_FD_143056 | JGI IMG/M metagenome (GOLD analysis project Ga0193744, IMG submission 143056) | Soil microbial communities from a riparian zone of the East river system, Colorado, United States - L1a1 | ecosystem: Environmental > Terrestrial > Soil > Riparian zone | place: USA: East River...
TCACTTTTGATCCTACCAAGATGCAAACTGAAAAGATCTATTATATATCAGCAATAGCAGGAAATCAAATTGGCCCCGGACAAATTGATTTAAGCGATCCATGTATTTCAGTCGCAGCTGGAACCCCTATAATCTTTCATGACTATCCTAGCGTAAATTTTGTTAATAATGATACTATTTGCCTGGGTCAGGAAGCTAATCTATTGATTAATATCACTGGAATTTCACCATTTGATTTGATGATATTTAGAGAAGGAAGCCTATTTTTATCACCCAATACAACTAACAATTCTTATACATTAAAGGATAATCCAATTTCTGATCAACTATATACTATATGGGTATCGGGTAAATATTGCGATAATAAAACCCTGGATTCATCATATGTCCATGTGAATGTAAGCCCTACTGTAATTAATATAAAGCATGTCTGTAATTCGGATAATCTGAGTTATATAGTAAGTTTTGATATTGTGGGGGGAGATCCCTCTAGTTATAAAGTTAGTAATATTGCAGGAACATTAACTGGTAATAGTTTTACAAGTGCAGCAATTACCGTAAACCAGGCTTATAACATATTTGTCGATGATAAATTTGCTTGTGGACCATTTATAGTAGCTGGTTCTTATAATTGCCAATGTGAGACTAGTGCCGGTGTCATTAATAATGCAAATATTACAGCTTGTGTTGGTGATACTATTATCATAGATCATACTGGAGAATTCCTGGATGGAAATGATATACTCGAGTACCTGGTTTCTAAAAATGCTAATCCTGATTTCTCAGATATAGTCTTTAGTTCTGATAAGGCACTGATATGGTTTGGCCCAATAACTATGGTGGTGGGTGATAAATACTATGTTAAGATAGTAGCTGGAAATAAAATAGTATCAACTAATATGGTAGATCCTAATGATCCATGTATTTCATATTCTAATATAATCGAATTGACTTTTAGAGAAAGCCCTCAATTTATAATATTAGCATCGGATACTAACTTTATCTCTTGTGACAAGTTCAATCTCCAGTTAAAATCCAATCCTGAATACTCAAGTTCATTATATGTGAATGATTGGAAAACTGATTTTGGAAATATCGTAGGAACTACATCTTCCACCAGTATATACACGAATACCAATGGCAACTATACCTTAACAGTTACTGATATACAAGGAGGATGTTCCAGTACTTCAAAATATACAGTTAATATAATACCAGAACTCCCAGTTATTAATAAACTTGCTGATATGGAAATTGGATGCCAGGTAAAGCAATTATTCTTAAATGCATTTGGTTCCAGTAATGCATATCCTTTTGAATTAAACTGGAGTACTGCAGATGGTCATATAGTTTCAGCTACAAATAATGTAAAAATTGAGATTGATAAGCCAGGGGAATACATTCTACAAGTAATGAATTCTTTGACAAACTGTACAATTAGAGATACAATAAATGTATTGGCAATACCAGACATAAAACTTGATGATATAATAATTCAAGATCCATCCTGTGCCGGAACAGCTACCGGTTCTATTACTGCTAACTCAATAAGTGTAGGAAAAGCCCCTTTTATATTTAAATTGAGTAACGGCACTCAAAATAATACAGGCTTATTTAATAAGTTGGTAAATGATACTTATATATTAAATATTCAGGATTCAAAAGGATGCTTGTTTGATACAACATTGACCTTAAATGATCCTGAACTTCTCCAGATAGAATTAGGACCTGATATAACAATAGAGTGGGGAGAATTAATTGAATTGAAAGCTCAGATAAATGTGCCCATTAATGAAATAGATACCCTTATCTGGGCCAATATAGATAGTGCCAGTTGTGATTTCTGTTTAACACCTGTATACATTGCAAAGAAATCTAGTATTATTAAAGCTAAGCTTATTAAAGAAGGATGCTCAGCTACAGATGAGATGAGAGTAATTGTAGAGAAAACTAGGCACATATTTATACCCAATGTATTCTCACCAAATGCAGATGGAATTAATGATAAATTATATGTTTTCGGTGATAAGAGAGTAAGCCTTGTTAAATCTTTTGTTATTTATGACAGATGGGGAGAACAAGTTTTCAATGCAGAAGATTTCCAGTCTGATGGCCAAAGTGGTGGATGGGACGGCAGGTTCAAAGGAAGGTATATGAATCCGCAGGTAGTAGTTTATTATGCGCTAATTCAGTTTATTGATGGAGCAATAGAATTGTTTAAAGGAGATGTAAGCATTTCCAGATAAAGATGATTTTAAAACTATTATTATTTCAAAATCTCTTTCCAATTAAAGGAAAATAATATTTCATTTAACAACTATTAATAAGCCGGCGTGTTAATCTATATCTGAAATTAGAATGTGGTGAAACAATAAACATTCCACAATAATTATACGTATTAGTAGTTCTATTGACTTGGTAGAATATCAGTAATTAGTTTATATGCAATTTTTATTTCCGGCTTTCTTGTTTAGTTTATTGGCACTCGCAGTTCCAATAATAATTCACTTATTTTATTTCAGAAAGTTTAAGAAAGTATATTTCACTAATGTAAAATTTCTTAAAGAACTTAAGAAAGAAACCTCCTCAAGACAAAGACTTAGAAATTTATTGGTATTACTTATGCGATGTCTTGCCATTGCAGCTTTGGTATTTGCATTTGCTCAACCATTTATACCTAAAAACACTACAGTAAAACAAGGTTTAAAAGCGATTAGCATATTTGTAGATAATTCCTATAGCATGAGCTCCTTAAGTAAGGATATCACTTTAGTAGAAAAAGCAAAGCAAAGAGCCAGGGAGATCATAAATGCATATACAGATAATGATAAGTTCCAGATACTTACCAATGATTTTGAGGGTAAACATCAACGGCTCATCAGTAAAGAAGATGCCTTAAATATGCTGGATGAAATAAGAGTAAGTCCCGGTGTTAAAGAACTATCCAATGTACTTAAGCGACAACAGCAGATATTAAATACTTCTGATCTTAATTATAAAGTTGCTTATTTAATATCAGACTTCCAGAAGAACATCTCAGATCTTTCAGCTTACAAAGATACACTCATAGAAGTAAACCTTATTCCTTTACAATCAGTAGAGGAAAAGAATATAGCAATTGATTCTTGTTGGTTTGAAGTGCCTGTACAGATGGCAAATCAGGTTAATCCACTGGTAGTAAGAGTTCATAATTATGGGAAGGAAAAAGCAGAAAATGTAAAACTGAGTTTAACTCATAACGGGCAAGAAAAGCCGGTAGGCAATCTTACTATTGGAGCCGGAGCCATTGTAACGGATACGATAAATATGTCCATAGATCAGGTTGGATGGCATGAAGCAATTATCAAAATTACTGATTATCCAGTTCAGTTTGATGACCAGTATTATTTCACTTTTAATGTAGCTAAGCAGATAGACGTATTGTGTATTAATGAAGATAATAGCAACCGTTATCTTGATGCTGTCTTTAAAGGAATTAATTATTTCAAGCTTACTAATATAAGCAGTAAAAACATAGATTACTCAAAATTGCCGGCATATAAGCTTATCATATGCAATGGCTTGAGAACGATCAGTTCAGGATTGGCGCAAGAGTTTAGCCAATACATGAAAGCAGGTGGAAATGTATTGATATTTCCATCAGACCAGGCTGATTTGGGCAGTTATAAAAACTATTTAAATGCTTTAGGGGCCAATGAATACCAGGCTTTTCAAAAGACAGAAAAGTCAGTTGGAAAAATGAACTTTGATGACTTTGTCTTTAAAGATGTATATATAAACCCTAAGGCAAATCTTAAATTGCCTACTACAACCGGAAGCTATTCTATTAATGAGTTTAGTGGTAAATCGATGGAAAGACTTTTAAGCTATAGAGATGGTTCCACCTACCTTGCTAAATACAAAATAGAGAAAGGTAATCAGTATATATGCATGGCTCCTTTGGATGATAAATACAATGATCTGGTAAGGAGTGCGGAAATATTTGTGCCCATGGTATATAAAATGGCTATTTCAACATCAAAAGCAGGAAAATTAGCATATACCCTTGGCAAAGACGACTACATAGAAGCTGATGTATCACTGGATGATGTTCCTGATAAAGTATATAAATTGCAAAAAGGAAAAGAAGAAATCATACCCGAACAAAAGACTATTGGTGCTAAGTTAATACTGGGCATCAATAACCTGGTAGCAGAGTCCGGATTCTATAAAATGTATGATAATAAGAATGAAATAGTAAATGAATTTGCTTTTAACTTTAACCGTAAAGAATCTGATCTCACATGTTTAACGCCTTCAGATTTAAAGGAGAAGCTAAATCATAATATGAATTTATTGAATGAAAATGTAGAAGCCAACTTTACCAGTATAATTGGAGAAAGAGATAAAGGAATAATATTATGGAAATGGTTCGTAGTTTTGGCTTTAATTTTCTTAGCTTTGGAGTCGCTTATTATCCGATTTTGGAAAGTATAAACTGGCATTAGTCTTCAATGCGAATATTGATCAAGGATACCTTCATAATAAATAATCTTTCTGGAAACACCCTTAAAAAGCAGTCCATTCTTATTGAAGATGGAGTCATAACTGATATATCGAATAAAATAGATGTAAAAGCAGACCATGTTATTGATGCATTAAATATGTTTACTTCTCCCGGTTGGCTTGATATAGGTACACAAATAGGTGAACCCGGAAATGAACACCGGGAAGATATACAATCAGTTACCAATGCAGCTGCTGCCGGAGGATATACTGCAATTGCTCCTTTTCCTAACACCGTACCGGTTATTCAATCGAAGGCAGATGTTAGTTTTCTAAAAGAAAGATCTGATATTAAAGTTACTTTAATATATCCTATTGGAGCACTATCAAAAGATTGTGCAGGAAAGGACATGACCGAATTGTATGATATGCACGCGGCTGGTGCTGTTGGTTTCAGTGATGGTCCTAAATCTATTCAGGACGCAGGATTAATGAAAAGAACCCTCGAATATGTACAGGCATTTAATGGATTGATTTTACATCAGGCTTCTGACAGTTCCTTATCTGATGGCGGACAAATTCATGAAGGGGAAATAAGTACCTCATTGGGAATGAAGGGTATTCCGTCTTTGGCAGAAGAATTACTAATTGAGCGGGATTTAAGCTTGCTAGAATATACTGGTGGTAAACTTCATTTTGCCAATATTTCTACTGCAAGATCAGTCGAGTTAATCAGAAAAGCAAAAAAAGATGGACTACAAGTAACTACCTCAGTGGCAGTAATGAATTTAGGATATGATGATAGTTACCTTACTGAGTTTGATTCTAATTATAAAGTATTACCACCATTAAGATCCAAATCAGATAAAAAGGCATTGATTAAAGGGTTAAAAGACGGAACCATTGATTGTATTAATAGTAATCATGTTCCTTTAGAAGCAGACCTTAAAGAACTTGAATTTCCATATGCCAAATTTGGAGCTATTCAGTTAGAAACAACATTTAGCTCTATAGTGGGCATTTCAGAATTGGAAATGACTGCCGCTATGATAGTTGACAAGCTGTCTATCAAACCAAGAGAAATATTAGGGGTCAATGTTCCAAAAATAGCCATAGGAGAACAGGCAGAAATTACGATATTTGATCTTGAGAAAGAATGGATCTATGAAGAAAAGAGTATTAATTCTAAATCCAGGAATAGTCCTTTGATTGGTAAAAAGCTAAAAGGAAAAGTAAAAGCTACAATTAGGAACTCGAGTTTTTTTATTGATCCCTAATTAATGACTATATATAAATTAATTTAAATTCAAGAATAAATATTATGCAAAATACTGGTGTTAAATGGGGACTGATTGGAGGAGCATTATCAGTGCTGATTAGTTTGTTGACTTATCTGATAGGACCAACAATGTATATCAAACTCGGGAGTTGGCTAGGATTTATATCTATCCTAGTAGTATTGGCATTAGCTGGCAGAGAAGAACGGAAAAACCATGGCGGATACATTAGTTTCCAGGAGTTGTTGAGACCCATATTCTTGACATTTGTAATTATTCTGGTAATTTCAACACTCATGCAAGTAATCATGATGAAGTTGATTGATCCCGGACTAGCTGATATTATCAAACAAACTACTATTGAAGGAATGGAAAAACTTAAAGGTCTGATGGGTGATGAAGCATTTGATAAAGCAATGGAAGATATCAATGCTAAAGATTTTTCAGGTTCATTAAGGGATACAGGTTTAGGATTAGCTTTTAATATATTATTCGGATTTGGACTTTGTGCGCTTTATGCAGTAATAATGAAAAGAAAAAACCCTGATTTACTTTAAACTATAAACCTTGTCAGATACAGTTAAACAATTATCAATCGTCATTCCATTATTAAATGAAGATGAATCCCTTTCTGAGTTAGAAACGTGGATCAGGAAAGTTATGGATGAGCATGGTTATAGTTATGAAATAATATTTGTAGATGATGGAAGTACTGACAAATCATGGGAGATAATCGAACAATTAGCTTCTACAAATTCAAATATTAAGGGCATAAAATTCAGACGAAACTATGGAAAGTCTGCTGCATTGAATAGTGGATTTCAAATGGCAAAGGGAAAGGTAATCATAACATTAGATGCTGATTTACAAGACAGCCCTGAAGAGATTCCAGACCTATATAAAATGATTATGGAAGAAGGTTTTGATTTGGTATCTGGTTGGAAGAAAAAAAGATATGATCCCATTTCTAAAACTATACCCACCAAATTTTTTAATGCTGCTACACGTAGATTGAGCGGTATTCAACTACATGATTTTAATTGTGGATTAAAAGCATATTCACAAGATGTAGTAAAGAACATAGAGGTTTATGGTGAAATGCACCGATATATCCCTGTTATTGCTAAATGGGCAGGGTTTTCTAAAATAGGAGAAAAAGAGGTTAAACATCAGGCAAGAAAATATGGTACCACCAAGTTTGGCCTGGAGCGATTCGTAAATGGCTTTCTTGATTTATTATCTATAACCTTTGTAGGGAAATTCGGCAAAAGACCAATGCATTTGTTTGGTACATTAGGCACCTTATCTTTTATTCTTGGAACTTTAATCCTGATCTACTTAAGTATTGCTAAAATAATGTATGCTGAATATGGTATTGCTTCCAGACCGTTATTTTTCTTTGGTATTGTAGCACTTATTATTGGAACACAGCTATTCCTGGCTGGATTTCTTGCAGAGTTAATGGTTAGATCTTCGCCGATTGGACATCAATACCAAATAGAAAAGAGAATTGAATAATCCAAAAGTAAGGCTTTAGCTACATAAACCTGTTTTAATAAGAATTTGGGAATTATCCTTAAGTTTTCAATACTTTATACCTGAACTTTAAATCCGAAATGACAGATTCTTACGTATGTATTTGCATACTGGCGTCCATAATTAAATTAAATTTGAATAGGGTTTTTAATAATTTGTCATTTACCTATATGAGTAGAGAATTAGATAGTATAAACAGGAAGAAGTTATCACTACTCATATTGATCTCAGGTTTATTTATAATTCCAGGAAGTGCCCATACTGTAGTTGCAGAATTGGCCCATATGTCAAAAACTGATGCTGCATTATTATATCTGCAGTTGGGTTATAAACACATATTGCCACTAGGTTTTGATCATATTTTATTTGTATTAAGCCTTTATCTTTTAAGCCCCAGACTCAAGTCTGTCATATGGCAAGCATCTGCTTTTACTGTGGCACATACTATTACTTTAGGATTGGCCATGTATAATGTAATTAAACCCATTCCTTCTATCATAGAACCCGTTATTGCCATATCAATAATGTATGTAGCTTTTGAGAATATATTCTCCACTAAGCTTAAAACATCCAGGATAGGAATTGTCTTCTTATTTGGATTAGTACATGGGATGGGATTCGCAAGTGTATTAGGAGAGTTAGGCCTACCTAAAGATGCATTCTTATCTTGTTTGTTAATGTTTAATGTCGGCGTTGAACTCGGGCAAATTACAGTTATACTTGCAGCTTATGTATTACTTGGAATCTACTTTTCTAAAAAGCCTTATTACCATAAAGCTATTGTAGTACCTATATCTCTTATAATAATAGGAATTGCTTTTTATTGGACAATTGAGCGTATATTCTATTAAACAGTTAGCTAAAATAAGGGGACTAAAAACAATTATTTATTAATTAATCTTCTCTAATTTAGTTACCATTCTATTAGTTCCATTATCAATAATCAGGAAGTAAATTCCATCGTATTGGTTTGAAATTTCCACTTGCTTATCGATTGTATTATTGCCAATCACTTCTTTTGAGGAATAGACTCTTTGTCCCAGTAAATTAGTAATTTTAAAACTATACTCACCATTTGTGATCCCTGTTCCAGATATATTTAAATAACTAGAAAAAGGATTTGGATAGATTTTAAGTCCAAAAGTGTTTTCCGGCTCGGGATTTACGGCAACACCGCCTATATGTACTTTTACATTATCCAGACTATTACAGCCGTTTGCATCAATTACTATTACAGTATAAGTAATAGTACTATCTGGCGATGCAATTGGGTTTGCAATATTAGCCTGGTTTAAACCAGATGAAGGTGCCCATATAAAAGTAAAAGGAGGCGTTCCTGAAGCAGTTGGGAAACCTCCAAGTTTAGTAGAACCACCTTGTGGAATATTAACATCAACACCAGCATCTACTTGAGGAAGTGGGTTTTCATTAACAGTTAAAGTCAAAACTTCTGAAACCGGAATTATATTAGTTATGGTCACAGTATAGGTGCCCGGACATAGTTTTTTAGCTATATGGGATGTATCACCATTACTCCATTTATATTTATAAATAGAGGCACAAGTCGGAATTACCGTTAGTGTACCATCACAATCTCCATAACAACTAGAATTAGTTTTAAGTGACTGTGTAAAAAAATCACCAGGAGTACATGCCTGGGAGTTTAATAAAGCAGCTCTTGGATTAACAAGTAAGGTAGCTCTCATCCTGTCTTTTTGACCCTGGGTAAACCTGGAAAGTGTTATATCAGGAAAACAGTAACTCATATAATTATATCGGGAGTTGTCCCAGTCACCTTCAGTTGTACAGGGATTAAAATCTCCACAATCATTAATACCATGGGGAGGAGTATCACATATTTCATCACCCTGAGTATTGCAATCATCATTTATAGGACAACCGGATACATCCAACTCTCCATTAAAAGTATGGGCGAGGTTTAATCCGTGACCTACTTCATGTGCTAATGTCTTTGAAGTATAGGTCATTTCAGAACTTAAAAGAACTGTTCCATCATAGTCATTGCCATTAGGATAATATGCATAACCTGCGATACCACCACCATTAACACTACCGGAAATCTTATTTACCACCCAAATATTGTAATATTGATCAACGGGCCATCTGCTTAAATCCTTTATTACATGATCATTTGCTCCAATAGTATCACTGTAGGCAATACCATTATTTTTATATTTTGGGATGACGGAACCATTTACCCTATTTATCCCATTTGTCGGGCAACCATCCGGATCTCTTGTAGCGAGGCAAAATTGTATCTCTACATCCAAACCGGCACCAATTAACTTACTATATTTTTCATTCAAACCATTTATAGCGCCCCTTACCTGTAAGTCAGATATATTGGTACCATTTGGAAAAGCCTCTCCTTTATGAATTACGTGTACAACCACCGGAATAGTATACACTGGTAATTGTCCTCTTTCTTTTAATATTTTATCATCCGGATTATTATCTAGTATTTTTCTCAACTCCTGCTTCATAGCTAAATACTTAGCTTTATAGACAGGATCTGTTTTCATATTCAATTCATGTAAAGCATCTGTACCACAATTTTGAGCTATGGAATTATATGATACGCAAGAAAAAAGAAGGCAGATAAAATGGATAAATAACTTTGTCTTCATTGTAGAAAGTCTAAATTGATATGCCATTAGTAATTATAAGAGTTTTAAGTATTGAGTCAATATTAGACTGTACAGATTAAAAATATATCCCTATTTTAAATAAAAGCTACAAAGATAAAGCTATTCCTATTATATGCTATATGAAACCTGATTAATTGGGTTCAAATACCATAATAAGCATATATCCTATAATACCAACGATTAGATAGGGATAAGATTTTATTCAAATATTCTTTTGTTATTAATATCACCTTATTATTTCAATATATTAACATCACCCTTATATAAAAGCACCAGACCATCTAAGAATTCAACTTCTGCAACCCAAACAAATGTTGCGGGACCAAATTCTTTATTCCTTGCCTTTCCATCCCAGCCATAATGTAATGCATTTGGGGGAAAATCATTCTGTTCAAATATATGCTCACCCCAGCGTGAATAAATATTGAAACTCTTTATTTTTAATACTTCAGGTCCAGCATAGACTGTTAATCTGTCATTAATCCCATCGCCATTCGGACTGAAAGCATTAGGTACAAAAACCCTTCTGTTTTGGATAATTGAGATATTGATACTGTCTATATAAGTACAGAATGTAGGAGAAATCACATTAAGGATGTAAGTAGTATTAATATAGGGAGATGCAAGTGGATCTGGGCAATCATAACAACTCAAACCTTCTTTTAATGACCAGATATATTTATCAACAAATTGATTATTATAAATATGTAGTGGTATTTGATCACCTAAATTAATTGTGAGATCAGGACCTAATTCTATATCTGGAATTAATGGATCTAATAAAGTGCTTATTATTGTAGCATTACAATTATTCTTATCGATAACTTCAAAGCTATAATAACCTCCTTTTAAATTCTCAAATGTGAGATTGTTAGTAGCATTTTTTCCTTTAAAAAGATAAGTATAAGGCTCAACTCCTCCATAAACACTATCTATTTTAATGATCCCTGATGTTGCACTACTACAATCGGGCTGAGTAATCGAGTATTCGATAGTTATGGAATCTGGTTGAATCAGGAATGTATTGCTTTCAATCGTACAATCATTTGCATCGGTAACAGTAACACTATAATTCCCAATAGGAATATCAGTGATCGGATTTGATTGATTAAATACAGGCTTCCATAAATAGGTATATGGAGCTGTTCCACCCAGGACTAGAGCATTTATATCTCCATCTGATAAACCATAACAAGAAATATTATAGCTATTATAATTTGAATTTAAAAGCGATAAAGAAAGAGCTGGTGGAGAAACAATAGCCGCCTGGAGGATAACTGCATTACCAAAAGTATCTAATATAGATATGACATAATTACCAATAGATAAATTTGGTAGGAAAATGAGCTCATTTAGATTGTTGATGTTTCCATTACCATTTATACTCGAATTGCCAATCTTTTCCCACTTATAACTGAAGGGAGGAGTTCCTGAAGTAATTGAAAATTCAAAACTACCATCTGTATCTCCAAAACACTTTATAGTACTGGAGCTTACATTTCCTTTTATGTCACATAATATAGTTTTAAGCGTCAGATTTATGATACTATCACATCCAAACTGATTTTTGAGGGTTTGTTGGTAAAACCCGCTTTGTTTGTAAGCTACCCCGGCTATTAGAATACTATCACCTTCACAAATATTGTAATTTAGATCAGTAACATAATTTGGATTGACGATTAAATTTAAACTAATGGTACTATCGCATCCTTGCCAATTCTTTACTATGATGCTATAATTGCCAGAGTCAGTATAGGTATTACCTCCTACAGTTACATTGCCACCTTTACAAATTGAATAGCTTAGGGATGAACTGGATTGAGGTATAATAGTTAAATCTACATGGATCAGACTATCACAACCTTCAAATGAAGTGGTGTGTATATCATAAATACCGGTCTTGCATAAAAATGTATCAACTACTTTAAGGCAATCTCCTTCACACAGAGATTCAATTAAATTAGTTGGCTTTACTTCAATCACTTTAATATTTATACAACTGGGTGGAGCTTTTTCACAAACATTGGATGCAGTAACACAAAGTTGATGATCACCGGCACTAAGCCAGTTTAGACTTATAGTAGAATCAGAACTAATTTTATTTCCATCAAGGGTCCAAGAGATATTTAATGCACCTACCGGTACCTTTATAGAATAAGTAGATTGAGTACCGATACAAGGTTTTGTAGGGCCCTTTATGATTCCTGAACTGGGTAAAGGATAGGCTACAGTAGATCCACTTACCACATGAAATACATATTTACATATATCAGCCGAACTACCGTCCATTACCAAATAATAATATTGACCTATAACCAGTGGAACTTTATTGGTAATATAAGCAACTGTATTATTGGGAATGTTAGTATTACAATTGGTGACCAATTGGTATGATTTACAATCCAGGCTCTTATAGACCCCTATTTCCAATCCTTCACCGTTCCATGGCAAACAATTAGATACTGTAACACTTAAAGTAAGATTGGTACTGCCCGCTACAAAGGCAATCCACTGCATATGGTTGATCCAGGAGGTACAAAAACCGGGAGGGGTTTCTCCCTTGGTGGTATCACTATTGATACCAGTAAACCCCTCTAAGTCGCATACCACACATGCATCTAAACAATATGGTGTCATTAAAGCTGGAGAAGTACAGGGAATTGGTTGAGCTTGTATTATAGCAATAGAGCATAGAGAGAGTGCTATAATATATAGTATTTTCATTTAATGTGTTGGTTAAGAGCAATATATGATAAAACAAAGATAGGCTATTTTGCTTTAAGATCAAAAGTAATAAAGAAACCAGCCTAAATGAACAGGTGCTTAAAAAACATTGATAGTTACAGGGATTTGTTTATTTATTTTAATAAGCAATAGTACAAATTCTTATCGTTGTATAATCACTTTTCGCTGATCTGTAATTTTACCACTCTTAAACTCAAGTAAATAAAGACCGGAAGGTACATCCTGAACTGGGAAAGTAAATTCCAAATCGTTGGTCCTGAATTGGTAAGACTTTAATAATTTACCCTTCGGATCCATAAGACTAAATGTAATATTTTCATCAATAGAATATGGTATCCTTATTGATAATTCCCGATCAGCCGGATTAGGGAATACCATCCATTCTGGTATTCCGGTTTTAGTCCTGAATGATATATTATTGATCTCAAGTTCTTTTAAACCAATATTGCAACCCTTTGAATCCTTAACTGTAATATCATATAAACCACTCATTGCACAATTCAAGTTCTTATTATTAGAAACTGGGATATTGTTTTTTGTCCAGAGATAGTCATAAGGAGCAGATCCTCCTTTAGTAGAGATATTTATTGCTCCATTTGAACTGAAAGCATTTTCAGGTATTATTTCATCAATTATAACTGCAATTTCTTTGGGTTCATTAATGGTAACAGTAGTAGTTAGTTGGCATGATTTACTATCAGTCACAGTTACTGAATATGACCCGGCACACAGGTCCTTAATTTCTTTAGATGTTTGACCATTTGACCACTGATATGTAATATTACCGGTTTCATTGGTTACATTGATACCCGCAGTGCCATTAATATCACCCGGACAATGAGGGTCGGTGGTATAAGTAGCAGCATTTAACTGACAGTCAAATACACCACATTCTACCTTATCAAAAAATGATACTTCACAACCCCACTCATCCTTTACCACTATCTCATATTGTTGACCTGTATGTAAAATATCATCTACCTTATTTCCTTCAATCGTATAATTACCTTTTCCACCGTTTATAGTATAATTAACATGACCTATGCCTTCCCCAACACAGGTTATACCCGCATTTAATTTAATAGGTATGTAAGTATCAGCTGCATTGCCATCTAGTATCTCCAGGCAGAAGTTGCCAAAGTTATAACCGAACGGTCCCTGGGCAGAAGCAATTTGTACATAATATTGTTGACCCGGATACAAGTTCCTCACTTCCAGATACCCATTACATTTCTGAGGGTTTTTAGAACAAAATATCTCTACCAGACTATCACATTTGCCACTATATACAGCCAATACATGATAGAAATCAGCACCTGAATTTAATTTAATAGAACCCGATTCAGGAGCTCTTATAGCATACCATACATTTGCTTCTGCATAGGGTACGCAACTAGGTTTAGGACCTGAAAATTTATTATATTGGTTATTTCCCGGAGTACATATATCTCCTATGGTTACTACTTTGGCATTGAGGCAGTTTTGATATGCCGGCAGAACAGGTACCACCTCTTTTATAGTTATACAGTTTTCATAAATAGCAGTTAATACACCGTTTATTTTAAGTAGATATTTATTGCCAGGTATTAAACTCTTTACCTCAGTCTGCTGCCCATTGGCTACTGAACTAATTGCAGTAAGATTTGAACACCTGCCGGAATAAACTTCCAGGCTTTCGGCAAGTTCCGCGCTTAATATAACTGAAACATGACCACTTGCAGGGGCAATAAAACTATACCAAATATCAAATCTTTTTTGATTGCCTGGGTTTGATTCTTTAGGCTTTTCAAAGATAAAACTATTGCCCTTGCATTCTGCATTTACCTTTAGTTCATAAGGATCCTCACATATATCATGATGAATAATACTGGCAATAGATTGGAGTTCTAATGTTAAGTTATTTACATCAGTTGCACCCAGCGTTACATATTTATCCATTTTATCCTGTGCAATAAGACTAAGGCAAATACAGGAATTTAAAACTAGTAAGATGATTATATGTATGCGTATTTTCATTCAGGATAGGATTTATAGTTAATGGGTAGTGTTAAAAGTCAATAATATTGCCGGTTTTGGTATTAAATGATCCGGTTTAAGTTAATTGCAGGAATGCCGGGTCAAATAATTTATAAAGTTAGGCATTCGTATTCAATATGTAAATAGTAGTTCCCCAATTTGAATAAATAAAACTAATAATACCTAGCTATACCTATAATTATCTGCTTACTTCGTCTAAAAGTTGAAATCATTTAAACTACTTTAGTTTAAACAAATGCTGGAATTATTTTCATTTGTTATAATAAAGCTTTCTTAGTACATACTAATTTACAGTTTAAATTAACTAACATTCAAGCAATCTACTCTATTTTAGTATTTCTATAACATATTAAGATTATAGATTCAAACTTGTATTTTGAAGTTTTTCTTATTATTAGAATATACTTTCTTGCGTATATTTGTCTTATGAGTTATTGGCTATTAAAATCAGAACCCGATGTTTATTCATTTGATAAACTAACAAAAGAGGGAAAAGGGGTATGGGATGGGGTGAGAAACTACCAAGCTAGAAATAACCTTCGTGCTATGAAAGAAGGGGATCTGGGCTTTTTCTATCATAGTAATGAGGGATTGGAAATTGTCGGAATATTAGAAATAACCAAAGAGGCGTTTCCAGATCCTACTTTCGAGGGAGACAGGTGGTCCGCAATTGAGGTTGTTACTTATAAACCACTAAACAAGCGTATAAGCCTTGAAGAAATAAAGAAAACTAAGGGACTAGAAAATATGGTTTTAGTAAAAAATTCAAGGTTGTCAGTTCAGCCTGTTACAAAAGCTGAGTGGAACATAATAATAGAAATGTCAGGTACTGATATTTAAATCTTTACTAATTCTTTTTTACTGTTTTAGAAGTAACATCTGTCGTTCTATCATACTGGCAACATGTCGGTAGGGCCTTATATTTTTTATCAGTTGCTTTTATTTTATCAGTATCATATCCTACCTTAGCAATACTTTGGTGTATAGCATCAATGTTCAGTTTTTCTTTATTATAGCTTACTACCAGGATCTTATTATCCGGGTTCCAAACTGCTTTTGTTGCACCACCTGCCTTCGCAGCTTTTTCTATTTTTGCCTTACACATTTCACAATTGCCTGAAACTGTAAAAGACTCAGTAGTCAAAGTTTCTGGCTTTTGAGCATTTAAGCGGATAGAAGAAAATAACATTCCGCCAAGGAAAAGGATTGATAAAGCAAGTGTTTTCATAGTAATAAATTTAACAGAGTCATTAATGAGTAGAGGATGATAAATTAAAATTCAATACTAGATACGAAATACCGACTATTATAGTTTAAGTTAGTATTGTAATTAAGTTTTCTATAACAGGATTTATTGATTAAACCGTATTTTGAGGGTATTGAAAATAGATATAATCGGAAGGGAGCTTAACTAAACAAAATTGGACCACAATTCTAAAATTCATTAAGGTATTAAATTAATAATCAATTATGAGTATAAACCAACCACCTTTTAGCAGCTTTCCAATTCTGGAATCCGATGATATTATTATGAGAGAATTGGTGGAAAGTGATTTTGATGATATTCTTCCAATTATCTATTATAATGGTATTCAGGCAAAAAACCTGGATGATGTTAAAAATATGCTTAACAGAATTAAGCAGGATTACCTGAATGGTGATTCTGTCAATTGGGGTATTTCAGATAAAGATCAAAACAGAATTATGGGCACGATTGGCTATTACCGGGGTTTTCACAAAAATACTGGAGAGCTGGGCTTTATTTTGAAGGAGGAATTCAGGGGGAATGGATACATGAGAAAAGCAGTCAAAATGGCTGCAGAGTTTGGTTTAAATGAGATGCATTTAAGCAGGATCATTGCTATTACCACCCTAACAAATTACCGAACTATAAATCTCCTGGAAAAGATTAATTTTGTAAAGCTGAATTTGGATGCAAAAAGCAGACCGGTATTTGAATACAGACCTTAAAACAAAACAAGGCTATAAAGGAAAATACATCATGGAGATATTAGTCAAACCAATAGCTATAGTTAAAAATACAAGAATTAATGCCTTTGATGATAACTGGGGAGAAATTATTTCCGAAATAGTATTAACAGACAATATCCCTACCGATTCATTTGACAGAATAGAAGATTTTTCCCATCTTGAAATCATTTACTACTTTGATAAAGTTGAAAAGAATGCTATAGTTTATTCAGGGTACCCTAGAGGGAATCTTGCTTATCCGGTGGTAGGTATATTTGGACAAAGGAAAAAAGACAGGCCCAATACCTTGGGATTATGTACTGTAGAACTAGTTGAACACAAAGACAGATCTATAAAAGTAAAATACCTGGATGCTATTGATGGTACGCCGGTGCTGGATATTAAACCGGTTTTTAAGGAGTTTCAGCCGGCTTCACAGATTAAGCAACCGACATGGGTAGTGGATCTTATGAAGACATACTGGTAGACTTAGCAAAGGATATTTATTTTTTAAAAAGATAATGATGATAAAGGAGATAATCAATCAATATGATTTTAACCTTGCTTTTGCCCGGAAGCTGGTAGAAGATCTTACAGCTGATCAAATGACCACTTGTCCTTCCATAGGATTTGAAAACCATCCTGCATTTACCTTAGGACACCTGGTTACCGGAAGTGCATTAATGATAGAAGATATGGGAGGGCAGTATCAAATACCTGAAGGCTGGTCAGAATTGTTCCTCAGAAAAGGTCCTGGTGATCCAAGACTGCCCAATGATGACAAAACCCTTTATCCCCTCAGGGCTTATTTATTAACTGAACTGGAAAAACAACATGAACAGGTAAAACAGCTATTAAATAAACTAGATGATAATAAATTATCAGAACTAATTCAATGGAGATTTTCCTCTTTTATGCCTACACTTAAAGATTTGATAGTATTCATGTGTATCAATCATGAAGCTATGCACCTGGGCCAATTATCGGCCTGGAGAAGGGCTATGAAATTGCCATCAGCGTTGGGCCAAATGAGATAGCTAATTTATTTTTTCCTAATCCGGCATATTGACTATCTTCGGCTAGTAATAATTAAAGAACACTAGATAACATCAACGACCAAGCTTATGACAGCTGAAAATACTGAAGGCCTAAAAAGAGAAATAAGCATATTTGGTTTAGCCTCTTCTGTATTAAATAATATTGTAGGGGCAGGTATTTTTGTCTTACCTGCATTGATAGCAGCCATATTAGCCAGTGCCAGCGTACTTGCCTATATTATGTGTGGGTTTTTGATATTTATCATTATGCTATGCTTTGCCGAGATAGGGAGTAAAGTCACCAGTTCTGGAGGGTCCTATGCTTATATACAGGCAGCCTTTGGACCATTTGCCGGATTTTTATCTTATTCTATATTCTGGTTTGGATTCGGTGTTTTAAGTGATGCTGCAGTTGCAAATGCCATGGTTGATATGTTGTCCATTCCTTTTAAATTTCTGAGCAATCCAATAATACGTGCATGCTTTTTACTATTGGTATTTGGCTTCTTTGCCTTCATAAACATACTAGGCGTTAAACATGGCATCCGCTTTATAGTGATCAATACTATGGTTAAATTAATACCATTAATTATTATAGTCCTGGTTGGCATATGGAGCATAGATGCTAAAAACCTCGCTATAACTGAATGGCCGGGTATCGATAAGTTGGGTAAGGCCTCCTTACTATTATTCTTTGCATTTGGTGGGGCTGAAACATCCCTAACAGTAAGTGGAGAAATTAAAAACCCTAAGAGGACCATACCTTATGGAATATTACTGGGTATTGGTATTGTCATTGTTTTATATATTTTATTACAAATAGTTTCGCAAGGTCTTTTAGGCCCATCCTTAGTTAAATATCCTGAGGCACCACTGGCTAAGATTGCAGAACTACTATTGGGTAGGCTGGGCTGGGCCTTATTAATTGGAGGTGCAGCTTATTCCATATTTGTTTCTTTGAGTGGGTCAATTATATCATTTCCCAGGTTATTGTTTGCCAGTGCCAAAAACCAACTGGCTCCAGCGTACTTAGCCAGGGTACATCCTAAATTTGCGACACCCTTTTTAGCCATTATCACTTATACAGCTTTTGACTTCACATTCGCAGTTTTTGGTGGTTTTCAGCAATTGGCAGTTATATCCAGTGCTACTTTACTCACCATTTACCTGGGTGTAGTACTGGCATCCATTAAACTCCGGTTAAAGGGTTTAGCTGAAAATAATCAGGGCTTCAATTTACCCGGCGGACTTACCATACATATCTTTGCTTTGATTACTATTTGCTGGTTCCTTAGTCAATTAGCTATGAATGAAATCATTGGAATACTATTATTCATTGCATTACTAAGTGGTATTTATCTAATCATACCTTTTCTTAAGAAAATGAAGTTTAATTCTATTAGATAAGTATATCTCTTTAGAACCCGGAAATAATTAATAGCTCATTTTAATCCCTGCGTCCCCTGCGCCTCTGCGAGCAAATGGCACATTCTATGTTTCGTAAACAGTCTAAAGTTATTTAATAACAGATTTATAAAACTGAAAGCCTATTTTAAACGTTTACAGAAAGTATAGAACAGTTTTAATACTCTTCTTTTAATTGAAATTGAATGAAAGGATTAATTTCTATATCCCTAATAATACTAATCAGCTATCCTCAGTTAACTAAAATTGGGGCAATCCTTAATTGGAAAATCAATCAGGACTACATCGCCAAGAATATATGTATCAACAGGTTCAAACCCATGCTGCATTGTGATGGTAAGTGCCAGTTGAGCAAGATGATCCAAAGGGCAGATGAAGAAAATAGAAAAGCAGCACAGTTCCCCCTAGAGAAGCTTAAAAATCTAAGCTTTGATTTCTTTAGTGTTAGCTTTAAATATGCTGCTGGTAAAGCTTTTGAAATGTTGTCATCAGATAAGAATAGCCTTAATTATCAAAAGTCCTGCTATAGTTATAAGTTTATTAATTCCTGCTTCCATCCACCTCAGCGTTTAGTTTAACTTAGATTTTAATTTATTAAACTAAATTCAGTCATGAGAAAAATAATTCTTACAGTCCTCTTAATAGGATTGGTCAATTGTATATATGCTTGTGATATTTGTGGCTGCTCATTAAATGGAAACCCATTTGGTATATTGCCCTTAAATCAGCGGAATTTTGCAAGTATGCGTTATCAATATCATGGTTTTCATACAGATCATGCTACCATTTTAAACGAAAGTGGCAGGCTAAAAACTGATGCTTATTTCAGTACTTTCCAGGTATGGACCAGATTTATTCCGTTTGACGGATTACAATTATTCGCTTCAATACCCTTTAATTATTACCAAAAAAAGGATGAAATATCCAGTTCCAGCTTAAACGGACTTGGAGATATTTCCTTGATTGCCAATGTAGTTGTATTGAATACTGCTAAAAATGATGAGCAAAACTGGAAGCATGTTCTCCAACTCGGGGGAGGAATCAAATTGCCTACCGGAAACAGTTCCATATCTGCCGCGGATCAGGCATCTAGCCCAAACTTTAAATCCGGTACAGGTTCATATGATTTTCCAATGAATGCTATTTATACAATAAGGTATAAGCAAACAGGCTTAAATACTGAAATTAACTATCAGATCAATACATCCAATAATGAGAATTACAGATTTGGTAATATTTTTAAAACATCAGGCACTTTCTTTTACCTTCAGAAGTATAATCGAATATCTTTTTTGCCTAACCTGGGTGTAAGCTTTGAAAATGCTGAAGTAGACACAAAGAATAATTTTATTCAATCTTACACCGGCGGAAACTCGCTATTCTTAAATGGTGGACTTGATCTTTATTACAGGAAGTTCTCCTTTGGTATTAATATTCAAAAACCTGTTTATCAAAATGTTGGAGATCATAGCTTTACTACAAGCTTAAAATTATCTTCTACTATTATGTATTTATTTTAAAGAACCGTAAAAACTAAATAAAATGAAATCACTCAATATATTTTTTATAGCACTCCTAAGTCTGGTCATCTATTTTAATACAGGATGTAAAAAGGATGAAATAGATTCTGAAAAACCTGTGATATTAATTGAAGAACTGAGCCAGGGAGATACAGTAAATGTTACCATAGATAGTGTCCATGTAGAATTTCATGTTACAGATAATGTGGAACTTCATGAAGTTAAGGTTGTGATTACGAATAGTAATGGTGATGTACTTTATCAATATTCACAAGACGTAGACCAGCCTAGCTTCCAATATCATTCTCATTATATTCCGACTGGTACAGTGGGTGTTATTCCGTTAAAAATGAAAGTTACTGCCTCAGACCATAGTGGTAATGAAGGAGAGCAGACCCTGGATTTTTATATTACCCCTTAAATCTGCCTTAAATCAGGAGGTATAGCACTTTCTAAATATATCTCCAGAGATAATTGAAAGTTTTGGCTATGTTATAATTTAAAGATGATTTAAGATATGTTTTAAATTAATTATTTGTAGCCAAATCAGTGCATTGAAAACTGGATCAGGAAAGGCATGGAGGGCAGCAGAGTGCATTGAATATTGACCACGCTAAAAGGTCAAAAGATTCTGAGGCGCTAGAGCCTGATACAGGTTTTCAAGTGGGCAAGGACTGAGTATAGCTGCCTTGATTTGGCAAGCCTTTTTTGCTTACTTTTTTGGGCGACTGCAAAAAAGTAAGAGCCCGTACGGCTTGAGTACAATGCTAGGAATAATTGATAATGAATTGTATTCAAACGAAATAGCTCTAATTCATACGATAATTTGACCATAGCCAAAGTTTTACATTCCTGAATCAGTACAAATTTGAAAATAGATTTAAATCTAAAAATGTTAATAGACCGTATGTTTTAAGGAATTGAATAAGGATAATTTTGGGTGATTTAAACAAATTAATAATTCAAATGGTTAATTACACAAGACAATTAAATCTATCTTTGAAAAATCTAAGCTTGGTTAAATTTCTTGACTTCATTCAAAATATACTACTCACTTCTATTCATTAGACTTAATCCTCAATAGCAAATTACATATTTATGAAACTATTCACTTTATTATTAAGCATGTTGATTTTGGTTTCTGCATGCGCCCAAACTGCAAGAGATAATAAAACTGCTCAGTCCAGGCAGAATTATGACATCTTTAATCCTGCAGATACTTTATGGACAGAAAAAGTTAATAAAACCAATGAAGAATGGAAAAAAACATTAACAGCTGATCAATACAATATATTAAGAGAGCAGGGAACTGAAAGACCTTTTACCAGCCCGTTGCTGGATATACATGAAAAAGGTTATTTCGTTTGTGTAGCCTGTGGTAATCCTTTATTTAGCTCAGATACAAAATTCAATTCTGGAACAGGATGGCCCAGTTTTTGGGCACCATATGCAAATAATAGTGTTAGCGTTGCTTCTGATAATACCATGGGTATGTCAAGAGATGAAATCTCATGCAAACGATGTGGAGGACATCTGGGGCATGTATTTAATGATGGTCCAAAACCTACAGGTTTGAGGTATTGTATGGACGGAGTTGCCATGCAATTTAAAAAAGCTAAGTAGTAAGGCCTATTTATAACTTAGATTTACAATTTCAAGTTCAAAGTGAAAGAACTTCAATTTGAACTAATCTATATTCATAATGATTAAAACAAAATAATATTCATCATGAAATCAAAATTCTTATACCTCTGCTGTCTTTTAAGTGTCTTGATATTTGCTACCTGTACTGGTAAAACAATTGAACCAAAAGAAGGAGCAATTGAAAATTCCAACCAAACAGTAAAGGAAGTTAAGGATCTGAGTAAGTATAAAAAAGCCACTTTTGCAGCAGGCTGTTTTTGGTGTGAAGAGGCAGTTTTTGAAAGTGTAAAAGGGGTGGTGGAAGTTATTTCTGGTTATTCAGGAGGAAAAGAACTGAATCCTACATATGAACAGGTAGGAAGTGGAACTACCGGGCATGCAGAATCATTTGAAGTATATTATGATTCGACCTTGGTAAGTTATGAATCACTACTTAAGGTATATTTTGCCTCAGAAGACCCAACACAATTAAATGGTCAGGGGCCTGATGAAGGTAGTCAATACAGATCCATAATATTTTACAGAAATAACCTTGAAAAAGAAGCTGCTGAAAAATATAAAGCTGAGTTAGAAAAATCCGGCAAGTATAAAAAACCCATTGCAGCCCAGATAGTCCCATTTGAAAAATTCTGGGAAGCTGAAGCCTATCACCAGGATTATATCAAGCACAATCCCGGTAATCCATACGTTCAACACGAATCCATCCCACGCTTGAAAAGAACACAAATGCAGGTAAAGGAGCTTATCAAACCAGAGAAATTGGTTATTGAGAAGTAATATCAAATAACCTACCACCAACGATTTCTTGTCAGAATTAAGATTGAAAAGAATTGTAAATGCTAAATTGTTAATTGTAAATGGGCTTCTGCGTCGCTTTCGTCTGAATTATGATTTTAAGATTCTAAGATGAAAGGATTTTTCGGACATCTAGTACCTGAAAACGATTTCGACCAACGACCAACGGCCAACGATTTTATTGGGTACCGCGGACATCGGACATCGGACATCTGACATCGACTTGCATAGATTTTTTTTTGAATGAATTATTAAGTCTTGATTATTCTATATTAATTTTAGATCTAAATTCACACTATGAAAAACACAAACCCAATAATAGATAACTATATCAACAAAGCAGAACCCTTTGCTCAGCCTATATTAAAACATATAAGAGAACTGGTTCATGAAGTTTGCCCTGATGTAAAAGAATTAATGAAGTGGAGTTTTCCACACTTCGATTATAAAGATACTATGTTTTGTAGCATGGCTTCGTTTAAGCAACATGCAGTATTCGGATTCTGGAAAGCTAGTATTATGGCCGACCCGGATGGAATATTAACCATCCAGGGTCGCGAATCAATGGGCCATCTGGGTAAGTTAACAAGTGTTAATAATCTGCCTTCAGATGAAATATTAAAGAAATATATGAAAGAAGCAATGCGATTAAATGATGAAGGGATAAAACTTCCGGAGAAACCAAAGACAGCTGAAAAGAAAGAACTGGAAGTGCCTAAAGAACTAGTTGCAGCTTTAAATGAAAATGCAGCTGCTAAAGCTACTTTTGAAGGGTTTAGTAATTCAAATAAAAAGGAATATATAGATTGGTTGGTAGAAGCAAAATCGGAAGAGACAAAAATGAAGCGACTGGAAACTACCATAGAATGGCTTTCGGAAGGGAAAATAAGAAACTGGAAGTATCTAAGAAAATAATGTAGTTGTAGCCCAATTAAATAAAGCGAATGACAAAAGCAGAAACTAGATTTGAAGACTTAGCTACCAGCATAGAAGGCGCTATAAAAGGCAAAATGTTTGGAGCTTTGTGTTTAAAAGCAGCCAATAATGGTAAAGCCTTTGTGATGTTGTGGAAAGGCTACATGATTTTTAAACTCACAGGAGATGATCTTCAAAATGCACTAAGCCTGGATGATGCTAAAATATTTGAACCCGCCGATGGTCGGCCAATGGCAGGTTGGGTACAGTTGGGTGATTTTTATATTGAGAAGTGGGGTAGATTGGCACAGCAGGCATTTGAGTATGTAAGGACTATAACGAAATAATTAGGTTTTTCATTTGGCTTTAAGCTTCACTAAATATAGAAGCTTATGTGATTTAAAAACATTTCTACAAAATAGGAAAGCTTAGAAAAAGTAGAGAATCAAAGCCTTTTAGTTAATGCTAAATCAAAGCAGATGGAAGGGTTCAAAATATCAAGAAAAATTTGTTAGGTAATTGTGTAAATCATGTAACTTTTATCAATAATTATGTAATAGTTATTGACCCTATAACCATCAATTTTACACCATAGCTTGGGGCTAAATGCGAAATACATATAAGTCAAATACTTTTTTTTAAATTGCATAATCTTCAATAGCATAAAGCGTTTTTATGAAGAAGATATTTTCTCATATTTATCAAATTTTGTTTAAATATCCCCACACTTAAAATTTAATTCTCTGAAGTTTTTTGAAGGTGGCCTACTTATATAATTTCCTTTAATAGTCCCTTATTATGTTGAAAACCATGAGTAGATATTGGGCAAGTTCAAATAAAAAAATAAGAATGGATAACCTTACGAAAACAAGCTATACTTCAGAAGAGCTGGATCAACTTTGTATTAATACAATTCGTTTTTTGTCCATCGATGCAGTTCAAAAAGCGAACAGTGGGCATCCAGGTTTACCTTTAGGAGCAGCCCCGATGGCTTATATACTCTGGACCAGGTTTTTGCAGCACAATCCCGAAAACCCAAAATGGTTTAATCGCGATCGTTTTGTTTTGTCCGCCGGTCATGGTTCTATGTTGTTGTATAGCTTACTTCACCTCACTGGCTATGCATTGTTCCTAGATGAAATAAAAAATTTTAGACAATGGGGAAGTAAAACGCCTGGACATCCTGAGTATGGTATAACTCCTGGGGTTGAAATAACCACGGGTCCACTTGGACAAGGATTTGCAAATGGCGTAGGAATGGCAATTGCAGAAGCTTATCTCGCTGCAAGATATAATAAACCCGGATTTGATATTATAGACCATCACACCTATGCTTTGGTTAGTGACGGGGATTTAATGGAAGGAGTTTCTGCTGAGGCTGCTTCCCTGGCAGGACATTTAAAATTGGGTAAATTAATTTATCTCTATGATAACAACCACATCACACTTGCCTCTGCAACACCGGTAACCTTTACGGAAAACCATGCCCAACGATTTGAGGCATACGGTTGGCATACACAGGCTGTCGAAGATGGAAATGATTTGGAAGCTATTTTCAATGCTATTCTTGCAGCGAAAGAAGAAACTGAACGCCCATCTATTATTTTTATTCGCACCCATATTGGTTATGGTTCACCTAATAAACAGGATACTTGTGCAGCACATGGTTCTCCCCTGGGAAAAGAAGAAGTAAAACGAACCAAGGAAAACCTCGGCTGGCCCGATAGCCCTGATTTTATTATCCCCGAAGAAGCACTCCTGAATTTTCGTAAAGCCGTTTCTAAAGGTAAACAATTGGAAAAGGATTGGGAAAAATGGGTTTCAAACTATGAAATGGAATATCCTCAACTGGCATCAGAACTTCGTGATCTTGCTAAAGGAAAGAGGTCTAAAAAATGGGATATACATATTCCTGAATTTCCTGCTGACGAAAAGGGACTTGCAACCCGTGTTGCTTCAGGAAAAATTATGCAGGCCTTTTTTGAATACCTTCCCGGTTTTATCGGAGGATCTGCAGATCTTAATACTTCTACACATACAGAATTAAAAGATGCAGGTAATTTTGAAAATCCTGCTATGGCAGTTGGTGATTTGCAAGGATCGGCAGGAGGGGGCTGGAGTTATGCGGGTCGTAATTTGCAATTTGGAGTACGCGAACATGGAATGGCTTCTATCTCAAATGGAATGGCCGTACATGGTGGAATTATACCTTTTAGCGCTACCTTTCTTACGTTTTCAGATTATATGCGCCCTGCCATTCGTCTGGCAGCATTAATGGAATTAAATTTAGTTTATGTTTTTACACACGATAGTATTGCAATGGGTGAAGATGGTCCCACACACCAACCTATTGAACAGTTGGCAAGCTTAAGAGCTATCCCGAAATTAATAGTGATTCGACCGTGTGATGCAAATGAAACTGCAGTCGCTTGGCGAATGGCAATTGAGTCGGTAAAAGCTCCTGTAGCCTTAATACTTTCCCGCCAGGATGTACCCACACTTGACAGGAAAAAATATGCTTCCGAAGATGGACTTCGTTTCGGGGCTTATATATTGTCTGACGGGCCAGGTACAAATACTGAAATAATTTTGATTTCTAGTGGATCAGAAGTTGGATTGATTGTGAAAGCACAACAAAAATTAATGGAACACAATATTTCAGCTCGTCTTGTTTCAATGCCGAGTTGGGAATTGTTTGAATCACAAACGCGCGAATACCGAAATACGGTTCTTCCGCCAACCATCCCTGCGAGAATTTCTGTTGAAGCAGGTATCACGCAAGGTTGGAATCGTTATGTTGGTGACTGGGGAGAAGTAATTGGTATTGACACTTTTGGAGCCTCTGCTCCGGGAGAAGTGATGGTGGATGAATACGGTTTTACAGTTGAAAATATTTGTACCCGTGCACTTGCTTTATTAAAAAGAAATAATCATGATTAATTCAGACTTAAAAGCATCCACTGAACTTAAACGAATTGGTGTTGCTGCTGATCATGCAGGATTTGAGCTTAAGGAATACCTAAAAAGCTTACTTAAGATGGATTATGATGTAGTTGATTTTGGAAACAGCCATATGCAGGCAGGTGATGATTATCCGGATTTCGTTATACCACTTGCCTTAGGAATAAAAGATGGAAATGTAAAACGTGGCATTGCTGTTTGTGGAAGTGGTGTCGGAGCTTGTATTGTCGCAAACAAAATAGCAGGTGTAAGGGCATGTCTTATATATGAAGAATATTCAGCACAACAAGGAGTTGAAGATGATGATATGAATATGATTTGTTTAGGTGGACAAGTAGTTGACCATTCGCTTGCATGGAAATTAACTTCCCTATTTCTTGCGGCAAGATTTAGTGGAGAGAAAAGACATATTCGTCGCCTTGAAAAAATTACTGAACTTGAAAACAGTCGAAAATAAAACGGGAATGAATATATCGTCTTTGGCAGGGAAACCTCCTGAACAGGACTTACTGATAAATATTCCTAAATTAGTTACTGCCTATTTTACAGGA
>Ga0193744_1000122_pt1 | contig 27465 bp, 20 predicted proteins | sample L1a1metaG_FD_143056 | JGI IMG/M metagenome (GOLD analysis project Ga0193744, IMG submission 143056) | Soil microbial communities from a riparian zone of the East river system, Colorado, United States - L1a1 | ecosystem: Environmental > Terrestrial > Soil > Riparian zone | place: USA: East River...
GTTCCTCCTAATCTGGCATATTTATCCTTTACTTCTTTTGAATAATGTATTCCTTTTGAACTTTCCATTTGGTTCAATGATCTTTCATCAACCGGCCGACCATGTACAATATAGAATTGGGAACCGGAAGAGCTTTTGGAAGGGTTAACCGCATCCGACATACGAGCAGCAGCTAAAGCTCCTTTTGTATGAACTAAGGCAGCATTAAACTCTGCAGGAACTGTATACCCTGGTCCGCCATTCCCTAATTGTTGACCAGATTTTGCCTCTCTTGAGTTGGGGTCGCCACCTTGAATCATAAAATTATTAATAACTCTGTGGAACAATAAACTATCAAAATAACCCTGTCCAACTAATTTTAAAAAGTTATCTCTATGTTGAGGGGTTTGATCATAAAGAATGGCAGTCATTTTGCCCAGACTCGTTTCTATCTCCACAGTACAATGATCCGGGGATTCTACTTCTAATTTCATTTGTTTTTCGCTTTTAATTTTTCCTTTACTTGCTTTAAGTGTTACATTATAGCTGCCCGCTGCAAAATATTGATGTGTCGGACTTTGTTCCATTGATTTAGTGCCATCACCGAAGTCCCATTCATATATTGTAGAACCAGCAGATGTATTTTTGAAGTATACATTATGAAAGGCTTTTTTTTGCGGATTGGTAACAGTAAAATTAGCCATAGGTTTTGCACAACTCATTAAGAAGAGCAAAGGCAAACTATAAATAAGTATAGATTTAATATTCATAAATGATGATTTTTGAAATGCAAAAATAAAGGGATTTTATTTAGATTGAGAGTTAAAATTTTATACAAAGTGTTTAGAACGCTTTGGTTCAGGATTTGTTTTGTATAAGAGTTGCTAATACAGGAGTAAAAAATATGTATTTTATCAATTCAACTACTTTATCAAGTTGGTAATTTCATCACTGGCAGGTTCAACTGCTGATTTAAAACTAGCTATTAGTTTACCGGACGGATCAATCAGGTATTTGGTGAAATTCCATTTAACAGGAACAGGTAATTCTTCATTAATCTTCTGTGATGCTATCCATTTATAAACCGGATCTATCTTATCACCTTTCACTTCTATTTTTGTAGTAAGCGGAAAACTCACGTGGTAATTCTTTTCACAGAAGGAGACGATATTTTTATTGCTTCCCGGTTCCTGGCCTCCAAACTGATTACATGGAAACCCGATGATTACTAATTTATCTTTGAAATGCTCATACATTTCTTCTAATTGTTTGTATTGTGGTGTATATCCGCACTCTGAAGCCACATTAACCACAAGAATATATTTACCAGAAAAATCTTTCATGTTAATGATTTTACCATCAATTCCTTCTATAGAAAGATCATGAAAATTCTTAGAATTCATATTTTGAGCAATGATAGAGTGATTGACGATTGTTATTGACAGTAAGAATACAAAAAGTATTGATTTATTCATTTGATCAGGTTAAGGATGTTTAAGTAATGATATTGTTATTCCTTTATTAATGGCTCAAAACTGGTATTTAATATCCGCTAATTATAATATTTATTGAATTTTATGGTTCAAATGCATTGTGCTTAGGCGGTTCACTCATCTATTTTTCGCAACTTTGCAGGTATTTAAGCGTATTGCCTAAGAATAAACATTCATATATAATCAGTATTAATAACTCATATGTCATCAAGAACTAAGATAGCGGAACTGCTCAGAAATGGAGAAACCCTTAAGTCGGTTACAGTAAAAGGTTGGATCAGAACCTTTAGAAATAATCAGTTTATTGCATTAAATGATGGCAGTACGAATCAGAATCTTCAAGTTGTAGTTGACTTTGAACATACAGATCCTGAACTATTAAAGCGTTTTACCACAGGAGCTGCAATAAGGGCTAGAGGAGAGTTGGTTGAGTCCCAGGGTAAAGGTCAAACAGTTGAATTGAAAGCAAAGGAACTGGAAATATATGGAGACTGTGATCCTGAAGTGTATCCACTTCAACCAAAAAAACATAGTCTTGAGTTTTTAAGAGAAATAGCCCATTTAAGATTCAGAACAAATACTTTTAGTGCAGTGTTCAGAGTAAGACATGCACTCGCTTATGCATTACATAAGTATTTCAATGATAAGGGTTTTGTATATATGCATACACCCGTAATTACTGCTTCGGATGCAGAAGGTGCTGGTGAGATGTTCAGAGTTTCAACCCTGGATCCAATAAAACCTCCAGTAACAGAAACGGGTGATGTTGATTATAAAGAAGATTTCTTTGGAAGGCAAACAAATCTTACTGTTTCTGGTCAGTTAGAAGCCGAATTAGGAGCTATGGCTTTAAGTGAGGTATATACATTCGGGCCTACTTTCAGAGCAGAAAATTCAAATACTACCCGTCACCTTGCAGAGTTCTGGATGATAGAACCGGAAGTAGCATTTGCAGATCTTACAGACAATATGGATCTGGCTGAATCAATGCTTAAGTATGTTATAGAATATGTCTTAGCGAATTGTGCAGATGATCTTCATTTTTTAACAGATCGTTTAGCAGATGAAGAAAAATCAAAGCCAGAAGCTGATCGTTCACCTATGCCTTTAATGGAGAAGTTAAAGTTTTGCCTCGATAACCCATTTGAAAGAGTAACTTATACAGAAGCTATAGAAATATTAAAGAACTCAACACCTAATAAAAAGAAGAAATTTAAATACCTGATTGAAGAATGGGGTGCAGACTTACAAAGTGAACATGAAAGATATCTGGTAGAAAAGCATTTCCAACGACCTGTGATTCTTACAAATTATCCTGCAGCTATCAAAGCATTTTATATGAGGCAAGATGAAGCTTCTGAAAATGTACCTGGTCCTACAGTTTCAGCAATGGATATATTATTCCCCGGTATTGGAGAAATAGTGGGTGGTTCACAAAGAGAAGAACGTTTAGATAGATTGTCTAAAAGGATGGAAGAAATGCATATATCTGCAAAAGAAATGTACTGGTACCTTGATACCAGAAGATTTGGTACTTGTCCTCATGCAGGTTTTGGATTGGGCTTTGAAAGACTGGTACTTTTTGTGACCGGTATGACTAATATCAGAGACGTAATTGCATTTCCCAGATTTCCGGGAAGTGCCGAGTTTTAAGCCTTTTTCCTATATATAAGAGATAGATTAAGCTTAGCTTGGATCATTAACATATCCTATAAACAATATGGTATTAGTCGCAATATGTCGTAAGACCAGAATAAATGGATTATTAAAAGTATAAGACGGTGGTAAAGAAGTTGTTCCAAAACCGACAGAAGTTACAGCTGCACCTTCTGCTCCTTTCTCGTCTATTTCCAGAATAGATTTATGCAAGACCTGGGTTATAAAAATATTTCCACTTGAAGTTCCCAATTTAGTAAAGTCAGCCCTGTCATCAACAAATGCATCTTTCATTCCTAGTGCTTCAAGGGTTTTAATCAGGTCGTTTTTATAATCCAGTTTTAGTTTAGGGAATTTCAATATGATTCTTCCTTTATGTAAATTGGAAAAGAGTCCTTTAGTAATGGCATTATCAATCTTATTAGACCATTCAGGATCTTGAGCATTACTTACAGCTTGAATAAATGCAACACTGTAGGTGGAATCTATGAAAGGAATATCTATCATATTATATAAGCCATCAGTACCTGCATTAAATTCATCATCTCCAGTTACAAAGTTGGCTTCTACTTTAGATCCGGACTTGGTAGTAAAATCAGCCTTATATGTTAATTTAGGGTCAAAAGCTTTTAACCAATCTGCTTTAAAATGAATAGCATTTATGAGGAAAGCTATATCGTAATGATTAATAGTTTCCACAATTCCATCAATCTTGCCATTTGTTTTATCTTTTACCCATTTGTTTATTGCAGTTTTAGATTCTTCTGCCTTATCGAAATCATATTGGTGGGGATCAGCACTGTAATATTGTTTGATATTGACCATAAAGGGATCAAAAACTGTAAGTCTTTTGGTATCATAAAATAGACCATTAGCAGAAGTTAATATTGCCTTTCCACCTTGCTTTTCCATTAGGGTAGTCAGTAGTGCCTGCTGTTTATTGATCTCATCTACATTACAATTATCACAAGCTATAGTTTTAAGCATTTCTGAAAGAGTATTATGATCTGCACCGTTTAATGCCATTTGTAAAGCTGTTTGAACACTCCAGGGGGATATAAGTACATTCTTGTCAGGATTAGCAGCTAATTCTTTTTGGAATAGCTCCCAACCAAACTGCTGGTTCATATTGGCAATATTTTTAACTTCTGTTGGATCAATAGGGTTAGGTATATTATCAACAGCCACTTTTTTACAAGAGCTAACAAATACTAAAAATAGTATCAGATAAAACGGGAATATATATTGTGCGTTCATATCATTTGACTTTAATTGTCTAAATATAAGATCCTTTCATTATAGATAATGCTGCACTCTAAGCCATAAAAATCTAGGTTTTTTATGTTAAAATTAAGCGCTATGAGCTTGATTTTAAGAGGTTAATACTAACTGTCGCAAGCTCAGAATCAGGGAATTTATGTAAGTATTTATCTGTTATCTTAAGCCCGGCTTCAATAGCAATTTTATGAAATACAGCAATCTCAACTATATACTGATCAGAAAAACCATGTGTTCCGTCATATGCTGTAACGGCAGTTTTTCCCAGATTCTTCGAAGCTAATAGAGGATCAAGGGTATGAAGTTCAATAACTAATAAGCCAAATTTGTCAATATAAGGTGCCCATTTCTTGAAGTGCGCCAATAAATTATCTTCTACAAGATTATTGTTAATGCGTTTTCCTTTATATGCAAATGCTCCTGTAGAGCTACTTATTCTGTTTAGCTTAATTGTTTTGGGATTCTCCCAAGGCCTGTTGTGATCCAGGAAAGTACGGACGTTCAAAAGATCTGATAATTCAATTCCATAATCTTCGAGTAGATCCTTTGCCAGTATGTCTGGTCTGCCAATATCACCCCAGATGATTTTAGCCCATATGTCTGCCTGGATAAGATTGGTTCTGGTAACACGTAATGCAGCTTCATTAAAATCTGCTCCTACCAGAAATATTGGATGTTCTTCCAATATTTGTCCTCTTAAAGTTCTTTTTTCAATTACTTCATAGATATGTTTTAGGAATGCTCCGTTACCACAACCCATATCGAGAATTCCCCTGGGTTGCTCTCCTATAGGTTTATTGAAAAGCTCTATAATTACTTCGTCTACTTTATTGAAATAGGTCGTATGCGCCCCACCACTTCCCCATACGTTCATCTCCCGGTCAACATGCAGTTCCGGTGAACCTTTAGGAAGATTACTAAAGATAAGTGGGTTACCAAATATTAACTCATCTAGTTTTCTGAAGGTAGGAATATAGGATACCGTAACACCATAAGCACTGGCTCTTTGGGCAAAGAAAAGCCCTTTTTCTGTAAAACGATAGGTTTCATTTTTAGAAATGAACCAGCCTAAATAAGATAGAAAATCAAGAAGCTCCTTAAAACTTTCAGGATGTTTGTGGTATTCCTCAGGGCGAAAGGAAGCTTCCATAAAATACTTGTGAAACATACCTCCCATACCCAAATGTACCAAGGTGGGCCCTACCAAAATGCCTTCTATATGTTTCAGAACTTGCTTTTGAATAGGGTTTGAATCATTATCTTTAAGACCATAATTGGCCCTGTATTTGTCAAATATTGCCTTTAAGACATTGAAGGGTTCAAGCTCAAATTTTCTTGGGTGATAGTTTTCTGAGAACTTCATCAAGTGCACTACATCTTTGTATAGGGGCACAAGTTCAAAGGCAGGCTTGGAGTTTTCATTAATAGCATAGCTTATTATATCTGTTTTATTATCTATATGCTGTTGCAGCCATCCCTGAGAACATAACAAGCGTAAAGCCACATTTAGATAGCCTTCATTAGCTTTAAACTCAGTTGTAAGTTCACTAAGTCCAGCCTGTTGTTTTTCTAACAGGTAAGCCAACACTCCTTTTTCATAAAGTGTATAGGCTGTAGCTGCAGTTGCTATTCCATCCAGGTGCCTGAATATTTCTTCCCTTAATACTGCCTTTTCTTGTTTTGTCATTAAATGTAAAATTATATAATAGACTGTGAAGTAGTAATTTACGGCTTAAAAATATTAATGTTTTGCTTCTATATAGTTAAGCACAAATTTACTTCCATTGATACTAAGCTTACTGCTTTCCAACTGTCTTTGCTTATTTATTTAACCGCATATCACTATCTTTGCCGGTAATTGAATTTAATTCTATGAAAATCATTGCTATAATCTGTATCGTATTCTTCTCTGTTATTGGTGTATATTCCCAGACTTTGCTGAAGAATGGAGGACACGAAAACTATATTAAAATGCCTTCTGTGGTTAATCCTTCTGACTCATGTTTCAGAGAGTTGTTTCCAGTTGGCGTTGTTCCTCCTATTCTTAACCCTGTTAACCCGGACGGAATAGCCTCAGCCTGCAGTTCACCCGATCATTTGTGTACTAGTCCCAGAACTGGAAAAGCCCATGGTGGATTCTTCTTTGTACCTAAATTTGAAAATCCTGAATATGAATTGTGCTTTCCTATGGGAAATGGTTTTAGATATAGGGTGAGTGCTTATTTTAAATTAAACAGTAACTCAGACCTGGCAGTTGATCAAATAGGGTTTTGGCTCACTGATTGGGGATTTTATGCCAATGTTGCCATGATTACAAATGAACCTTCGTTCAGGACTCCTGTCAATCAATTTTATACAGATAAAACTACTTACCAAAAAATAGAGTTTAATTATACCGCCCAGGCAAATGAAACTGCTCTTATTTTAGGCAATTTTGCTGATGCGAAGAACCCTAAGGGAAGCAATTCTACTAAAGTAGCAGGAGGCACCGGCCAAAACATAGCTTACTATTATGTAGATGATATAGCTGTAAGCCCGATACCGGAACTGGAAAAGCAATATGTCGTTTGCCCAGGTGTGTTGTCAGAGATAATTCCTTTAAATTATCATGTATGCAATGGGAGTTTGCCTGTTAAATGGTATTTCCCATCATCTCCGGGTGTAATTTTATCTACTAAAGATACCTTGCTTTATGCATTTAATAAAGACACTACTTTAGCTGCTATTATTGGTGTAGACACCTTATTTACCCAAATACATCTTGGCACTGCTTTACAAAATCCATTGCCTGATACTGCTTTCCTTTGCCAGGGTGCTTCTATTAGTTTGAATGCTGATATTAATACACTGGGTGTCCAATATTTATGGAGCAACGGAGCTAATACTGCAGCTATAAATATTATTTCTTTAGGAACATACTCGGTAACTATTACCAATCAGACTTGCATTTATGTATTTAATACCCTGGTTTTGCCAGCTCAAAATCCTGACTGGCATTTATTGAAAGATAGTTTTTTCATATGTGGAGCGATACCTGTTGTTGTCAATTTTAACCTGCCAGATAATTATAAAGTCATTTCTTCTGATGGTCAATCTGGTAAAACTTTAAGCTTTAATCAGGCAGGCGTATATGCTCTTAAATTAAGCCCTTCCTGTAGTGTAACAGACGTAGATACCCTTTATATCCAAAATGAACCTGTACCTGATAAGTCGGTAATGTTACCTGATGCCTTTACCCCTAACGGTGATGGTAAAAACGACCAGTTTAAAGCCAGGTTTACTCAGCCCGCTTTAAATTACCAAATTAGTGTGCAGGATAGATGGGGAAAAGAAGTGTTCAGTTCTTTTGATCCTGCAGAAGGATGGGATGGAATGTTTAATGGTGTATCAACTGGTTCTGATGTTTTTGTTTATAAATTGCGGTGTGATATTATGACCTGTTCAGAGTTAAAAGAGGTGATCAAAATTGGAGATGTCACACTGGTGAGATAAAATCCATTAAGCTAATTTACTAAAAACTTCACTGTCTGGACTAAATTATTTGATTTATTATAAAAAGAGCAGAGATAAACTCCCGCAGGTATTTGATATGATAATTTACAAATTATCATATCTATACCTGATTGTTCTTTTTGAAAAATGAGCTTCTCAGCATTCATATTTGTAATAAATATATCTTGGACATTCACCCGAGGATCATATTTGATTTGAACTGAGTTAGTAGACCTATCATAAAATGCCATAAGCTTATTTACAGATTTTATTTCCTTAGTATCAGTTATATATTCACAAAGATTTAATTCATATAAATTGCCTCCATTTAGGAGTACCGGGTTTATTTCATCACTTATATATACTTTGCAATTATCTATAAAAGCAATCCCTTCTTTTTGAGAATAACTGTCAAATTGAAGTACAGAAACTTTACCTGAAAAAAAGTCAGTCCCTTTAAAATTCTTAAATACCCACATCCTAGGATAAGCTAATAATGCTAATGTCTTTTTATCCGGGCTCAACGCCGCTCCAGTAATTGATCCTTGTAAAAATACCGGGACATTGGTTAGATAAGTAGATTTATAATGGGCAATATGGAATCCGGGAGAAGCCGGTAAAGTATATAATAAGGTCTGACTTAAATAAGGTTCTGTGCGGTCTTTAGTAAACAGAAAGATGGTATCATTCATAACTACCATTGCCTCACAATCAAAGTTTAAACTTGAGGATGGAGGTGGAAAAAATACCTGGTCCTCATATTGAAAGCTAATGCTATCAATAACTACTGGTTTAGATTTATCTGAAATATCAGAAGATACTCTTAAAATAACCAAATCATTTCGGTCATTATTGTTGTTTCCGAAGTCTCCTATGTAAATATGACCTTTATTATCTTTTGTTATTTCCTCCCAGTCTTTATCAGATACACCACCCATACTTCTGGTCATTAGTTCATTACCCATTGTATCAAAAGCGTATAGTTTTGCATTATTTCCGCTATCGTTGTGGCTCCATAAAGTATCAGCAGATTGAATAAATAAGCCGGATGATTCTGATAATTTAGAAGGAAGGCTGCATTTAACAACAGGATAAACCTGGATTTGGGAATAACTGGTTTCACCGGTATGCAGGAATATTAAAAAGAGAATTATTTTCTGAAAGAACATAAATTTAAATTACTATAGAATATACTTCTTCATTAACTGATGAAAAAACACGAGTAGCTTTGAGTTCCCCATCTGAATTAAAGCCTGATAATAAAACTTTTCCAATGCTATTTGGTTGAATTCCATCTGATGCTATTTCAATCTTTAGGTAATTTTCAGTAAATCCGGTAATTAAAGTAGAATCTTTATGCGCCTCAAATAAGACAAATTGTTCTGTACCAATAAATTTCTGGTAAAAAGATCTCTTTTTCTTTTCAGAAAGTATCCTCAACATCTCGTTTCTTCTTCTTCTTTCTTCCATAATTACTATCTCTGACATTTCTACTGCAAGGGTATTATTTCTTTCAGAATAAGTAAATACATGTAAATAGGATATATCCAACATGTTGAGATATTGATAAGTTTCCAGAAAATCTTCTTTAGTTTCTCCAGGGAAACCCACAATCACATCCACCCCGATACATGCATGAGGCATTAATTTTTTAATTTGATCTATTCTACTGGTATATAATTTCCTGTTATACCTTCGGCGCATGAGCTTAAGTATTTTATCACTACCTGACTGTAAAGGAATATGAAAATGAGGAACAAATCTTTTAGACCCGGCTACGAAGTGAATGATTTCGTTTGTTAATAAATTAGGCTCTATTGAAGATATACGAAATCTTTCAATCCCTTCAATATTATCCAGTTCTTTGATTAAATCAAAAAACAGTGCTTCCTTTTTAGGCTTCGATCCTTCTATTACTTCTGTCCCTTTGCCAAAATCTCCGAGATTGACTCCCGTTAATACTATTTCTTTAGAGCCTTTTTGTGCTATCTCTATAGCATGTTCAAGAACATTTGCTACGGTATTACTTCTGCTCTTTCCTCTTGCCAAAGGTATAGTACAGAATGAACATTTATAATCACAACCATCCTGAACTTTTAAAAATGTTCGGGTACGGTCACCAAAAGAAAAAGAACTTACAAAGCTATTGGCATCATTTATATCATCTGCAAAGACAAGACCCTTATCTGAATTCATTTGCAGAATGTCAATATATTCAAGCATCCGGAACTTCTCTGCAGCACCCAATACGAGATCTACTCCGGGAATATCAGCAATTTCCTGTGGTTTCAACTGGGCATAACACCCTGTAACAATAACTTTTGCAGATGGGTTTTGTCGTAACACCTGTCTAACTACCTGCCTGCATTTTTTATCGGCAAAGTCAGTAACAGAACAGGTATTAATCACATAGATATCAGCAGATTTATGGAATTTCTCAATTACGAAACCCTTCTCTTCAAAAAGCCTGCTTATTGAAGAAGTTTCTGAAAAGTTGAGTTTACAACCCAATGTATGAAATGCTACTGAAGATTGTGTGGCCATAATAAGAGGACAAAGTTAATGGAATTAGTATTTTTAAACTAGTAAATTTGATTAATTGCCAAGATCCGTTGTTATTGAGTTCTCAAGTAAATGTAAATTCTTTAAAATGTTGAAAAGCTAAGCCTTTAAATACAGGCGAATGAGCAAATTACCATCACACCGCAACTCCGCCACTCTACAATTCCTCATATCTCCTGTATATTCCAGCATGCTAAAATTTCATTAATTGAGGAATATTGACTTATTTCGCTATTGAAGCTACTTAACATTCTAAAAGCATATAGTAAGAAAATGTCAAAAAAAATTAAAAAACAGCCAGGAAAACCACATCAACATGACCTCTCAAGTTTACCTAAATGGTTACAATCTTCTGTTCAACAGTGGATCGTTTTTGCTTTTGGACTAATACTATATGCTAATACACTTGGATATAGTTTCACTCAGGACGATGCTATTGTAATACAGGAGAATATGTTTACCCAACAGGGAATCAAAGGCATTCCCGGAATATTGGAATATGATACTTTCTATGGATTTTTTAAGGATCCAACCAAACTAAAACTAGTTTCAGGAGGACGTTACAGACCCTTTACTTTGGTAGTTTTTGCTACTTTACATCAACTATTTAATGACACCCCCTTTGTTTACCATTTTATTAGTATCCTTCTATTTGCTTTCACCTGCATGGTATTGTATAATGTGCTGTTATTACTTTTAAAGACCAGGTTTTCAGACCTGCAGGCAGGGTTTATTGCCTTTAGTGCAAGTTTATTATTTGCGGCACATCCTATTCATACCGAAGTAGTCGCAAATATTAAAGGATTAGATGAAACTTTTAGTTTATTGGGTAGTCTGGCAGCATTGTGGTTCTGTATAAAAGCTAAAGAATCAAATAAATTGAAATATGCATGGATGGGGGCAGTTTGTTTTTTTATTGGATTATTATCTAAAGAAAATGCCATCACCTATTTAGCTGTAATTCCATTGGCTTTATGGTATTTCTACAGCGAGAAAGGTGTTGTCCGCTTTACTATGCCATATCTGGTGGCTGTTATTTCTTTTTTATTATTAAGAACAGCGGTTATTGGAGTCGACTTTGGAGGAGCTCCCTTAGAATTAATGAACAACCCATATTTGAAAGTGGTGGGCAATGAATATGTGCCATTTTCCCCCAGTGAAAAGTTGGCAACTATATTTTACACTTTAGGATTGTATATTAAGTTACTCATATTTCCACAGCCATTGACTCATGATTATTATCCAAGGCATATTGGTATAATGAGTTTTGGAGATGTGGGCGTGCTCTTAAGTTTTCTTGGTTATATTTTACTCGCCATTATTGCATTTAAAGGCTTGAAGACAAGAACTTTGGTTTCTTTTTCTATATTCTATTTTCTTATAACATTATCAATAGTCTCTAATTTGTTTTTTCCTATAGGAACCAATATGTCAGAACGTTTTATGTTTATGCCATCTATTGGATTTTGTTTACTATTAGCTTATGGTTTGAATTTATTGGCTAATAAGACATCATCTCAAATGAACCAGTCTTTATATCAGAAAGGCATAATGATTGCTGGTATAATTTTGTTGGCATACAGTTATAAATCCTTTAGTCGTAATACAGTTTGGAAAGACAATTATACCTTGTTTACCACTGATGTAAAAACCTCGGTAAACAGTGCTAAACTGCAAAATTCAGTCGGAGGAGAATTAATAGCAAAAGCTACAAAAGAGAAGGATGAAAATAAAAAGAATTTAATGTTAGAAGAGGCTATTGGGCATTTACAAAAAGCGCTGGAAATTCATCCAACTTATCACAATGCTTATTTGTTAATGGGTAATGCTCATTTTGTAGAACAGAAATTTGATGAAGCAATTAAAGATTATGAAAACTGTCTAAGGGTTTATCCACAAAATAAGGATGCTGAAAAAAATATTCTTATGGCTTACAGAGAAGGTGGTAAATTTTTTGGAGAAAAACAGCATAATCTTCCTAAAGCATTTGAATTTTTAAATAAAGCCTATGCCCTTGATGCCAGTGATTATGAAACTAACCGGTTATTAGGAGTTGCTAATGGTGTGAGTGGGAATACCTTAAAGGCTGTTGATTATTTTAAGAAGGCTGCTGAAATTAATCCTAATGCAGATGCGTTTAAGAACCTGAGTATGGCATATTTTAATACTGGTGATAAAATAAATGGTGATCTTTATGCCCGCAAGGCAGCAGAATTGCCTGCACCCCAACCCGGCAATTCGGAAAAGAAGTAAAATAAAGAGGTAAGTGTTGAAAGGAACAAGCTTTTTATCGGGCTCTATTATTTTTGTTCTATTGCTTTATGCACCCAGAACAGAATCCACTATTACAATAAGACCAGATCTGAACTTGCAAACAAAAGAGCAATGGGTGGATTCTCTGATCAATTTAATGAGTGTAGATCAGAAGATTTGTCAGCTTATTTGTGTTAGAGCCAATAGTGATAAAGGTCCTGAAAGTGAAAAAGAAGTCGCAGATCTTGTACAAAAATATCAAGTTGGCGGTATTTGCTTTTTTCAGGGTACTCCAGTTAAACAGGCTCAATTGACTAATTATTATCAGTCTTTATCTAATATTCCATTAATGGTAAGTATGGATGCTGAATGGGGTCTAGGCATGCGCCTTAAAGATTCAGTTATGAGTTTTCCTAAACAACTTACCCTAGGTGCTATCAAAGATGATAAACTCATTAAAGATATGGGTCTTGAGATTGCAACACAACTCAAAAGACTCGGTGTCCATGTGAACTTTGCCCCAGTGGCTGATATTAACAATAATGCAGTAAATCCAGTTATAAATGTCAGATCTTTTGGGGAGAGTAGAACAAATGTAGCTTTAAAAGCGCTTGCATATATGCATGGCTTGCAGGAAGGAAATATAATAGCCTGCGCAAAACACTTTCCTGGTCATGGAGATACAGAAATAGACAGTCATTTAGACCTGCCTGTATTAACGCAATCCAGACAAAGACTTGATTCAATGGAATTGTTCCCTTTTGCTGCATTGATTAATCAAGGTGTTAAAAGTATAATGGTAGGTCATCTTAATGTACCATCAATTGATGATGAGAAAAACATCCCTGCAAGCCTTTCACCTAAAGCAATTAACCAACTACTCGTGCAAGATATGGGCTTTAAGGGCCTTATTTTTACAGATGGTCTGGAAATGAAATCTGTTATAAAGGATAAAAAACCCGGCGAAGTAGAAGCCGAAGCACTGGTTGCAGGTAATGATATACTTTTGCTACCACATAGCATTCCAGATGCATTGCAGGCTATTAACGCTTATATTGCAGATGGAAAATTCAGTATTATTGATCTGAATAAGAAGGTCAGAAAAATCCTGGAAGCTAAATACCAATTGGGACTTTCTAACTTTAGACCTGTTGACCTTTTTAATCTATATGAAGATTTAAATCTGCCATCTGCTATTTCCTTAAAGAGAACATTAATAGAAAATGCTATCACACTCGTGAGGGATAAAGAAAATATGCTTCCCATAATGGACATTTCCAAACCAAGAGTTATTTCCATTGCATTAGGAAACAGTAAAGGGATGGGATTTCAGAATACCTTAGGACAATATATTAATGCCAGATATTTTTCTTTTACTGACCTGATTACTGATAGATTAAAATATTCAATAATTACGGATTGCAGGCATAAAGATTATGTGATCATAAGTCTTCATGGTTTGAACAATAATGCTAAAATAAACTACGGATTGAGTAATGATAAAATCAACCTGGTTAATGAAATTGCAAAATATACTAAGGTCATTTTAGTCAACTTCGGCTCACCTTATGTATTAAAATATTTTGATAATATAGCAACTGTAATACAGGCATATGAAGACGACTCTGATTTTCAGGATTTGGCTGCTCAGCTAATATTTGGAGGTTCAACATGTAAAGGAAATCTTCCAGTTACTGCTTCAAATATTAGTAAATTTGGATCAGGATTAACAATTAATAAAACTATTCGTGTTGGGTATGATATTCCAGAAAGAGCAGGTATTAATTCAACTAAACTCAGCCAAATAGACTTACTTGCAAATGACGCAGTCAATAATAAAGCTACTCCAGGCTGCCAGATTGTAATTATAAAAGACGGAAAAGTAATCTATAAAAAAGCTTTTGGTTACTTCACTTATGAGAAAAAAACGATTGTTACTAATCAGAGTATTTATGATATTGCTTCTATTACCAAAATAGCGGCTACTACAATTTCAATAATGAAATTACAGGAAAAGGGTAAGTTAAATATTGAAGACGGTTTTGGAAGATATCTTGAAGAGTTAGCTTGCACAAATAAGGAATATATTTTATTAAAGGACGCAATGACACACAGGGCTGGTTTGAGATCATGGATTCCTTTCTATGAATCTACTATGATGCGAGTGAATAATCGTCCCTTCCCCTCTACATTGTTTTATTCAAGAACTCCTGACAGAAAACATATGATTAAAGTACTGGATAGCCTCTATCTTGTAAATAATTATAAAGAGAAAATCTGGGATGAAATTGTATCAAGCGACCTTCCAAACATAGGTGAATACCGGTATAGCGATCTCGGATTTTATATGCTGGCAGAAACTATTCATAGGGTGACTGGTACTCCAATTGATCAATATGTATTTAATAATTTTTACAAAACCATGGGTTTAAGAACCTTAAAATATAAGCCCCTTAATTATTTTAAAAGAACACGCATAGTCCCTTCTGAAAGGGATAATTATTTTAGAATGAATACAGTTCAGGGATATGTTCATGATATGGGAGCAGCTATGCTTGGAGGCGTAAGTGGTCATGCAGGTTTATTCAGTAATGCAAGTGATCTGGCTGTGTTGATGCAAATGCTACTTAACAAAGGAAGCTATGGTGGAATTAAATACCTGAATCCTGAAACAGTAAAGTTATTTACTACCCGTTCAAAGGGAAGTAACAGGAGAGGTATAGGTTTTGATCTTGGAGTTGCAGATAAAAATATAGTTACTAATTTATCTAAAATGGCTTCTGAACCTACATTTGGGCATACTGGATTTACAGGTACATGTGCTTGGGCCGATCCGGAAAAGAATATTGTTTATGTATTTTTATCCAATCGTACTTATCCTTCTTCAAATAACTGGAGACTAGCAAAAGGAGACTATCGCGAAAGAATCCAAACCGCCATATATGAAGCAGCACTTTAATTTCTGATATGTACCTACCTCTTCAAATAGCAAGAAAGTACTTCTTTTCAAAGCGTTCAGCCAATGCAGTTCATATTATTTCAGGCATAGCTATATTGGGAATAGCTGTGGGAACAACTGCTTTAATATTAGTAATGTCAGTATTCAATGGTTTTGAATCTCTGATCACTGATATGTTGAGTAATTTTAATCCGGATGTAAAAATTACAGCCCTAAAAGGGAAGACCTTTCATATTGATAGCACGATGATAAAAAAGTTGGAGAGTATTCCCAATGTGATTGCAGTTTCGGTTACGCTTGAAGAGAAAGCACTATTTGAAAGTAACCAGGTACAGGATTTTGGAACATTAAAAGGAGTAGATAATAAATTTAGAATGGTGACCCATTTAGATTCTTCCATAAAAGAAGGAAAGTATCTACTGCGATCTGGCGATTTGGATATGGCTGTTGTAGGTGCCGGTCTTGGTAACCGCCTAGCAGTACAACCCGAACGTTCAACAGCACCTTTAGCCGTTTACACCCCCCATACAGGGACTTCTGGTACAGTAGACAAACCATTTACCAGGATGTTCTTATATCCATCTGGTACCTTTTCGATCCAGCAGGAAGTGGATTATGAGTATGTAATTGCATCATTAGATTTCGTACAGGACTTTCTAAATAAAAAAGAAGAAGCTAGTTCAATTGAAATAAGGCTGAATAATTATCAGTTTTCTCAGAAGGAAACAATACGAAAGATAAAAGATATTACAGGCAATACATTTGTTGTTAAAAACAGGTATCAACAGGAAGAATCCTTTCTCAAACTTATGAATATAGAAAAGTGGATAAGCTTTGCTATACTTAGTTTGACATTACTTTTGGTAGCTTTTAATATGACAGGGGCATTGTGGATGATGGTAATAGAAAAGAAACCGGATATAGCCATTTTAAAATCTATCGGTATGAATGATTCATCAGTTAAAAATATATTTATGCTGTTGGGGTTAGTACTTTCAGGTTTTGGATTCTTACTGGGATTAATTATTGCGGTGATATTATACACACTTCAAAAAGAAATAGGTCTCGTTTCAGTTCCGGAGGGATTTGCAGTAAGTTCTTATCCGATCAATATGGAAATGTTAGATATCATAGCTATCTTGTTTGTAGTTATGACAATAGGCTGGCTTGCTGCCTATATGCCTGCAAGAAGGGCTAAGCTTGGCGATACAATTTATAGAGTAGAATAATATCAATACAAATGGATGAATGGCAATTGGATTTTGAATGGTTACGTATTCAACATAAGATTAAAGACCAACTTAATATAGATAAACTGCCGGATTTAAATGCCGTACTTTTTTTAATAGGTATTCAGGAACTCGGTAGATGGAAAAAAGTATGGTCCAAAGAAGAAAAGCAAGATTTGATGCATATAGCAGTTTGCCAGTTATTAAGCTCTGATGGCTATTATGAATTTGTAGGTAGAGATGCCGATGGATGGCCTCATTGGAAACAAGTAAGGAAAGTAACCTCACGAGGTTTGGACAATCAGGAAGTGTTGCTCAAGATAAAGGCTATAAAGTATTTTGATGAACTTAGTGTGGAGGATAATTGACAATTATTTCAGTAAGTTAATATAAGCCTGTTTTCAAAAGCCTCGCCCTACACTAATACCAATTGGTATAAATAAAAAGCGATAATCATCAGTACCATTAAACGGAAAGCTAAAAAATACTCTAAAATTAAAACTATTGGGTTTGACAGCTTGATATCTATAACCCAGTATAGGATATGATAAAAAGTATTGAGTAGAATTACCTCCAAGGATTGTTCCACCTATTCCAAACTCGAAGAAATTCCTAACGCCTCCAATATTTGCAGTTACGTGATATGGTAGTGTCAAATAGTCTTTTTTAGGATTGTTGCAAGATCCGAAAAAACATAGATTAAAGTTTTGATTGTAGCCAAGCCCAGCTTTCCCAGTAAAAAACAAATAAGGCAATAAGAAGTATTGTCTTTCATAATTAATAGAAAATAGGGAACCATCACCGAAAAAATCTAAGTAAATTAGATTATTTAGCCGGTTAAAAACTCCTGTTTTTTCCTGGGCAAATAGAAAAACTAAAGGAAAACTGAGAATGATAATAAAAATTACTCTTTTCACTTTGAATATCTTAAAATTAGCCACTAAATATATACCAAGCTATTCAAACTTTCAATTATTATTGAAAGTTTGTTTTGTACTATATATGTTCTATAAAATTATAGATTAAGCTACATGAGTTTCTAATCCTGGCATTTAGTCAATTTGAGAGTAAATTGATATTAGCAAAGGGCATTAAATTCTAATATTTAATGAGCTTTACCAACCCATCCTAATATACCGGAAAGTGCAAGTAGTAATATCAAAGCTAAAGTTATAAAAAGCCCTATTTTAAAGAGTCTTGGTCCAAGGATTTGGGACTGGGGCAAAAAGATTTCAATGATCCAGCCTATTGTATAAGCGATATTGCAAACGAAGGCAAAGAAAAGAATTAAAAGTGGATCAATACTATCAGAGCCAGGTTTATGATGAATAAACAAACTCATTATTCCCAGACTTATAAGACCGAATAATAATACTATGAAATTGAAAAGTATTCTTCGTAGTTCCCACCATAAAATGATTCGAATTTTTGTTCTTGAATCATTTGGTACCCTTAACAAGGAATCTACAATTTGCATAATTTATAGTTAATTAGATTATAACATAAGACGGCTTAAATACTACAAACAATCTTCATTGACTCCTAAAACATAATTCTCTACAATGGATATATTTGTTGCTTCTTCAGCTCCAAGAAAACCATTAAACATATTATTGCTGAGTAATTCCTTAGCTTTTTGCACAAATACTTTGGACATCGGTTGGTAGCTCCAATGCCATTTTTCTTCATAGTATCCTGAAGTTCTACCCTCACCAAATTTTGTATAAGTCTGGCAGAAACCATATTTATCAGCATTATTTAATAGCCAATCATAAATTTTTTTACCTGCACCACTAAGATAATAACCATCATTGAGATCACAAATATCAATATCTGTCCCCCAATGATGTCGGGAAGCTCCCGGCATTGCACTATATTTCAATATCTTCAAAACCTTCTCCAGATTTGAAAGATTATTGTACTTTGGATCAAGGGTAATGCCGTTCCATTTAGATTCCCATAATTCTCTCTGATAATCAAAATTACGGGTAGCAGAAACCAAGGTTAACATAAGGCCTTCCCTTAAAGCTGCATTATACATATTCTGATATGCTTCAAAGACTTCTTTTCGCAAATAGATGTTTTCTTTAGTGGTATATTTGGCAGGTATTAATACAAATTCACTGTGCTCTGCCGGATCATATTTACCCATCAGATAATCTACATCTAAAACCTTATCCAGCATAGTAGATTGTTCATTATGTTTGTTTGGAAACATACTTATAATAAGTAGTCCTAGCATGATTATGGTTTTCATCTTATCAAATATACGATTATAGAATCTATTTCATATATTCAATGGGATCTGATCTTTATAATAATTATTTTGTATTGAATTGATTCATAGTCATTGCCATTCCAATCGTTCCAAAACTTAAAACACATTCTGCTGCATTATCCAAATATTGTTGTAAATCTTTTTCTTCTTCTTTTGACCATTTGCCCAACACATAATTTACCTGTTGACCTTTATAAAAGGAATTACCTATACCAAATCTAAGTCGGGCATAGTTATTATTGGTAAGCATTTCATCTATACTTTTCAATCCATTATGCCCACCATCAGAACCTTTGCCTCTAAGTCTTAATCTGCCATATTCAAGTGCAAGATCATCTAATACGACTAAAAGATTTTCCTGAGCAACAGACTTCTTTTGTAGCCAATATCTAACTGCTTTACCACTCAGGTTCATGTAAGTAGTAGGTTTAATCAATATGAATGTCCTTCCTTTCCATTTAAATTCGGCGATATAAGCATGATTATCATCTGTAAATACAACATCAAATCGTTTTGCTAATATATCAACAACCTCAAATCCTATATTATGCCTGGTACCTTCATAGTCTCTGCCAAAGTTGCCCAGCCCTGCTATCAAATACTTCATATAATATATACCGGAGTTATAAGCCGCTAAGATAAAGCGATTAAATAATAGAATAATGTATAAAATAAAAAAGAGCTTTCCTATTAGAAAAGCTCCTCACATTTTACCTTTTTCCTGTTGGTATATTCTCAACAGGAATTAACCTACCTAGCAAGACAAAGATAGTAAATTAATTTAGAACAGTTGTTTAAAAATGTTAATATTTAATATTTAACTAAAATCATTGTCAGTTGTCCGTTGCCAGTTATCAGCATTGTTTTAACACAACATTTTAATGAGTAGAAAGCTAGGATTTTTATTATACTATTTAAGGCATAATTAGCAGAATTTTAGAACTTGACGTGGCAACCAATTTGTATATAATACCCGGATGTCATGGATTTGCAAATTAGCAAAAATACAAATTAGCATCAACTCGGCAACTCCGCGACTCCGCGACTCCGCAAAAAAGCTTAACTTTACCCATAATATGAAATATACCCCTACCGACACCCTCAATTTTATTAAGAAACTGACTTTGAGAAAAATCGGTAATATGGTCTTGGTCATTAGTTCGTATTATTTAACAAAATACTTAAAGAAACCTATCCAATGGGGACTGCCGTTTACCATAAGCATAGAACCCACTACAGCCTGTAATCTAAAATGTCCAGAGTGCCCAAGTGGCTTAAGAGCATTTACTCGCCCAACCGGCAATTTAAAAGAAGACTTTTTCAGAAAGACTATTGATCAGATACATCAAAAATTACTATACCTTATATTTTATTTCCAGGGAGAACCTTATATCAATCCCAGGTTTCTTGAAATGGTTAGATATGCACATAATCAGGGGATTTATACCATAACTTCCACAAATGGACATTTCCTGGATGATGACAATGCCAGACAAACAATAGAAAGTGGATTGGATCGAATCATCATATCACTTGATGGCACCACACAGGAAGTATATGAACAATATAGAAAGGAAGGCAAACTGGATAAGGTAATAGAAGGCACTAAGAATCTGGTGAAATGGAAGAAGCTATTGAACAGTAAACATCCACATATTATTTTCCAGTTTTTGGTAGTAAAGCCAAATGAGCACCAAATACCTGAAGTTTATAGATTAGCAAAAGAAATAGGTGTGGATGAAGTAAAACTTAAAACTGCTCAAGTATATGATTACTTAAATGGAAACTCATTAATTCCTGACAATCCTAAATATAGCAGGTATTTAAAAAATGGTGACAATACTTATAGTCAAAAAAACGTTTTAGCAAACCATTGCTGGAAATTATGGCATTCGGCTGTCATTACCTGGGATGGTACAGTAGTCCCTTGTTGTTTTGATAAAGATGCCACCCACGAAATGGGGAACTTAAAACAAAATAGCTTAAAGGATATATGGCAACAAAAATCTTACAACAATTTCAGGAAACGAATTGTTAAATCTAGGTCATCCATTGATATATGTGCTAATTGTTCTGAAGGATGTAAGGTATGGAGTTGAATTTATAAAAGAAAAGCATTAACTTTATTGTTAATATCCATATACATGAATCTCTAGGTAATATGAATAGTTAAACAACCGTATATAAGTTTGTACGTAAATTTGTGAATCTGACATAAAGAAATTGTTATTTTTATTGAATTAATAATTGATTTCAGTGTACCTTCACAAAATATAATCAAGAAGTAAAATTAAAGAGTTTACATTTTGAACTTTCCCGTGAAGTTTGGGAACAATTTTCCTGATAAAACCAAAACAAATTAAAATAATATTTATAAAACTGAAGGCTTGAGTAGCTTTCTATAGCTCAGAAACCACTAAAAAAATATGCTGCCACAAAAAATAATTATTAAGGGACGTTTTGACTTTGGGACTGATAAGAGTTTTGAAAAGGCTATTGCTTTATTCAGGCACAGGCTTGAGAACTTTTATAAGAATGATACCTTAATTGAAGAAAGCATGTTTGATGAAGAAGGGGCTGCTTTTCATATACCAAAATTAATTACACAAGCAACTAATAAAACCTGGAACAATACTATAAGTGCGTTTGAGTTCCTTTCTCAATTTGCAGTGTCAGGTATGATCAATGCATTTATTGCAGAAGGTGGAAAAGCTATTTGTGAATATACAATTGAACCCAAGAATGATAAAGCTGCAGTACAGGCATACCTTGCAGGTAAGGCAATAGTGCAGGAAAAGAATGGGCATCATGAAGAGGCAATGAAGGAACTTGATCAGGCCATCACTTCTTATAATAAACATGCAATGGCATATGAAAAAAGAGGTTATGTCAAATTCTTATTAAAGCAATATGATGAAGCCTTAATAGACCTGAACAAGAGCATTGCATTAGATGATCAAAATCCCGATCCGTTTCTGGGAAAAGCATTAATATTAAGCATGCGAGATCAGACAACTGAAGCAGTTGAATTATTGGATAGTGCACTTAAACTTTGTTTTCCGGTACAGTCTATTTACTGGAAAATGAGACGTATTAAGGGACATATGCATATGAAACTGAAAGATTATGGTCCTGCATCTCAGGAGTTCAAGTTTTTTCTGAATAAGAAATTTGAAAATACGGATCCTAACTATTCCTGGATTAAGATTGTAATGTGGGATTATGCTAATGCTCTTATTGCCATTGAAAATTTTGAAGAAGCACTCAAATGGCTGAACCTTATTGAAGATACCCCTGAAACAGGCAGAATTGTTCCTTTGGTTTCTTTCTATACTTGCCGAGCCGAACTACGAAAGAGAATAGGTATTAAAAATTGGGAAGAGGACCTTTTAAAAGCTAAGGTTCATAAAAAGGATAGTAAAAATGAAAAAGAGCCACCTTACAAGCCTGTAGAAGGTACTAGTTCAGTTAGCTAATTTATAAATTCAGATGAGATTTAGTGCCCTAATCAACTAATTTCAGTATTCTATATCTTTTTTCTTTATCAGATGTTATTCTGTTATTTGATATTTGCATATCATTGAGCTTAAATGGAATTTATACCAATATCTAAATGGGGATTTAACTTTCCTGATAAGAAACCACTAGTAATTGCTGGCCCTTGCAGTGCAGAAAGCAGAGAACAAATGCTTATGATCGGGAATAAGTTAGCAGACTCAGGTGTACATCTTATCAGAGCAGGCATTTGGAAACCTCGTTCAAGACCCGATAGTTTTCAGGGAATAGGACTCAAAGGACTAGAATGGTTAAAAGAAGCGTCACTTGTTTCCGGATTGCCAGTAACCACTGAAGTGGCTACTCCCCAACATGTAGAACAAGCATTAAAGGCAGGTATTGATATACTTTGGGTAGGTGCCCGCACTACAGTTAACCCTTTTTATGTACAAGAAATAGCAGAAGCTTTAAAAGGAGTAGACATTCCTATTATGGTTAAAAACCCTATTAATCCGGATCTTGAGTTATGGATCGGTAGCATTGAAAGGCTTTATCAGTCTGGATTAAGAAGGATCTTAGCTATTCACCGTGGTTTTTCCATTTATAAGGCAGAATCATACCGCAACCCACCCATGTGGGAAATACCAATAGAACTTAGAAGAAGATATCCTGATCTTGCTATTATTTGTGATCCAAGCCATATTACCGGCAATAAGGAGCTTGTCGCCAATGTATCTCAACGTGCCATGGATCTTGATTTTGATGGACTCATGATTGAAACCCATGCTGATCCCCTCGAAGCTTTAAGTGATAGTGATCAACAATTAACTCCTGATGAACTAGCTGCTTTGTTAAAGAATTTAATACTACGTGAATCCTCTACCGAAGACCCTGGCTTTATATCACATCTTGAAACGCTAAGACATCAAATTGATTTACTGGATAAAGACATTATAGATCTTTTAGCAAAAAGAATGGGCATATCCAGGGAGATAGGATCAGCAAAAAAGGAAAATGGAGTAACAATTTTCCAGATGAATAGATGGGCTCAGTTATTTGATAACAGAGTTCAGACCACTATTAAAGCAGGTCTTTCAGATCAGTTTGCTATAGACTTTATCCAAAGCATTCATAAAGAATCAATCAGACAACAGACAGAAGTGATGAATAATGGAATGGATAAATCATAATAACGACTTCTATTACGTTAACCAACTACATTCAATAATTATATAGAGCAATGATCAAATTCAATCTTGTACTTATTATCGGTATGTTTTGCTCATTGAGCTTTTCTTATAGTCAGAATTATATTACAGAAAAGACCGCCAGTCCTAAGTTAAGAGAAGAATATAATGAGGGATATAAACTCATTCAAAAAGAGGATTATCTAAAGGCTGCAAAAGTATTTTCCAATGTATTAAAAAAGGAGCCAAGATTCCTAGATGCGCATATACAATTGGGATTATGTTTAGAAAAGACTAAGTCTATAGATGGTGCAATAGAAGCCTATAAGAATGCACTTAAAATTGATACACTGTACTATCCCAGGGTATTATATTTATTGGCTGTACAATTAAAAAAGAAGGAATTTTACTCGGATGCTATATATTTGTTAGACAGATATATTTCTATTTCTAAAGCAAGTCCTGAAGCATTAGCATATGCAAAAAGAATCAAAGAAGTCTGTCAGATATATTTATTATCAAAGGAAGAAGGATATGTTTTTAAACCTGAAAACCTGGGCCCTTCTATTAATACCCAAAATCTTGAATACCTACCTTGCCTAACCGTGGATGGAGAAACACTTATTTTTACTAGAAGAATAGGTGAGGCTGAAGATTTTTACTTCTCTAATATAGTTGGAAATAAATGGTCAATAGCTAAGCCAATTATCGGATTAAACACTCCTGGAAATGAAGGTGCAGAAACTATTTCTGCAGATGGCAAAACTATTGTTTTTACTGGATGTAAATACCCGGATTCAAAAGGAGGTTGTGATTTGTATATTAGTCATCTTAAAAATGGCAATTGGACCAAACCAATAAACATGGGATCACCTATAAATACTGAAGCTTGGGAGTCTGAACCTTCACTATCAGCTGACGGTAATATAATTTATTTTTCTTCTGACCGAAAAGGAGGCTTTGGTGGTAGTGATATTTATGTAAGTTATAAAACCGAGAATGAAAAATGGTCAAAACCAGTTCCATTACCAAAACCGATAAATAATGAGTACAATACAGAATCAGCATTTATGCATCCTGATGGAAAAACTTTATACTTCAGATGTCAAGGTTTACCGGGGTTAGGCGGTTATGATTTGTATATCTCACGTTTAAATGATATGAATGTTTGGTCAGAACCACTAAATATGGGTGTTGGTATTAATACTGAAAGAGATGAGGGAGCACTTATCATTGACCTGAATGGAAAATATGGATATTTTGCTTCTGATGGTAAGCTAGCACCTGGTATTGAGAATTATGGAGGGGTTGACATATATCGTTTTGAGGTGCCAGAAAAGTTTAAACCTCAACCAGTAACTTATGTTAAGGCTAAAGTATCTGACATGAACACCGGTAAAAGTATAACTACTGATATCCAGATTCAAGACTTAACAAACTATAAAGCATTTAATAAATCTACTACAGATGATGACGGAACTTTCCTTGTATGCTTACCAGTAGGTAAGTCTTACGCATTAAATGTTTCAAAAGATAAATACACCTTCTACTCAGAGCATTTTTCATTAAATGAGGTAAAGAGTAAAAATGACCCTTATCTATTAGATATTAAATTGCAGAAAATAGACGGAGCTATACAAGGAACAGCTGGAACTCCGGTAGTATTAAAGAATATTTTTTTTGACACTGGCTCCTCGACATTAAGAAATGACTCGGAGTATGAACTCCAAAAGTTAATAGATTTTCTTTCAAGGAACACTGCCATTAAAATCCGAATTAACGGACACACCGATAATGTTGGTAAAATAGAAGATAATCTGAAACTATCTTTAGACAGGGCAAAAGCTGTCTATGATTATTTGATTAAACGAGGTATTCCTGCATCACAATTAACTTATAAAGGTTTTGGAGAAACTAAAGCCTTAAAGAGTAATGACACAGATGAGAACAAGCAGTTGAACAGGAGGATTGAATTTGAAATTACAAACAATTAGTTGTTAGACATCGATTTATTTGTATTTTTAAGCCAATAGCTAACGGCCAACTGCTAATAGCTTCTCAGCCGCCATCTTCAAAGTCTCTTCCTTCTTAGCAAAACAAAATCGAATGACCCTATCTGCAGGAGCCTGAGAATAAAAAACAGACAATGGAATAGTAGCTACTCCATATTCCAGTATGAGCCTTTTACAATAATCTACATCTGCTTCATTGCTGATATCAGAATAGTCAAACAACTGGAAATAGGAACCCTGGCATTTTAATGCTTTAAAAGGTGTATCCTGCATTAAATCCAGTAATAAATCTCTTTTTTGCTGATAGAATTTATTCAGACCCAAGTATTCATTTTCATCCTGCATAAAATCAGCATAGGCTGCTTGTATTGAGGTATTAACACTAAAGACATTAAACTGATGGATCTTTCTGAACTCTTGCGTAATTGCAGGGGGCGCAATACAATAGCCTACTTTCCAACCTGTATTATGATAAGTCTTACCAAAGGAATAGATAACCATGGACCTTTCATAGAGATCAGGATGGGTTAAGACCGTACTATGCGTTAAGCCATCATATACAAGGTGTTCATATACTTCATCCGATATAAGTAACAGATTGTGCTTGACTACAATTCTCTCCAAAATATCCAGATCTAAATCTGAAAAAACCCTCCCGGTTGGATTATGAGGGTTATTAAACATGATCATCCTGGTGGCAGGCGTTATCAGCTTCTCAAATTCAAGCCAGTCTAATTCATAATCCGGTGCTTTTAAAGCATATGGAACTGCCTTACCACCAAATAATTCAATGGATGGTTTATAAGAATCATATGCCGGCTCTACTATAATGACTTCATCTCCAGGACTTATAAAAGCTCCAATAGCTGTAAACAGGGCCTGGGTGCCCCCGGCAGTTATGGTAACTTCATGAATAGGATCAACTAAAACATTATAAAGTTTATCTATCTTATGGGCTATTCGCTGGCGCAATAATAATTCCCCGGGCATGGGTGCATATTGATTTTTTCCTGCCTTCATATGGTAACCCACTAAATCTATCAATTTCTCCGAACACATAAAATCAGGAAAACCTTGTGATAGGTTTACTGCATTATGTTCATTAGCAAGGCCGGACATAATTGCGAAAATGGTAGTTCCTACATTAGGTAGTTTGGAATGGGGAAGTTTATTGTCATCCATTTAGTTAAGTTTTGTAATCGTTATCCGATGTCCGATATCCGAGGTGAACAGTGAACAGTGAACAGTGAACAGTTTAAATTGGGACATAAAAATACAAATTAGATTCTTTAATACCCAAGCTCTAAAACAAGATGCACTATGCGAAAATTTAATATTAGTAATTTTGTTAACTCTGCGTCCTTAGCACCTCAGCGAGCAACACTAAAAACTAATCACTATTAATTAACCATTAATCTTTAACCATTAAGGGTATAGTCTAGTATATGTATGATTTAAAGATAGTTTAAAAATAATTAGTTTGCCGCCAAATCAAAGCATTGAAAACTTTATCTGGAAAGGCATGGAGGGTAGCAGAGCGCATTGAATATTTTGACATTCGTGACGACGCTAAAAGGTCAAAAGATTCTGGG
>Ga0193744_1000123_pt1 | contig 27326 bp, 27 predicted proteins | sample L1a1metaG_FD_143056 | JGI IMG/M metagenome (GOLD analysis project Ga0193744, IMG submission 143056) | Soil microbial communities from a riparian zone of the East river system, Colorado, United States - L1a1 | ecosystem: Environmental > Terrestrial > Soil > Riparian zone | place: USA: East River...
TTATATATTATACTATGTCTCCCGAAGAAGTTTATTCACATTCTGACGACCAACGAAAAACTATATTGAAAGGCCCCTTAGCAAAATAGCAAATCGGCAACAACTCCGCAACTCAGCAACTCCGCGACTCCGCCTAAAAATAAAGTCAACTAATAAATTAATATTAGTTGACTCTGTATTATGAATTTGGTATTTAGATTTAATTATTCTTTTATAAACTTATGTTTTACTAATCCTTTACTTCCTGTACAATTTAATATATAAGCCCCTTTTGGTAAATCACTGATAGAAATGAAAACTGTAGTTTGAGTACCTATAAATTTACCGGTTTTAAATACTATTCCGGCGGGACTAATTATTGACCAATCTTCAAGATCATTATTAACACCCATAATAAGATTTAACTGATCATGTACCGGATTAGGGTATATTTTAAGAATTACATTATCTATATTTGAAGAAGCAGTAATTGTAATGTCAATTTCTGGTGAAATACCAATACAGCCAATGATATCAGTAGTATGAAGACTGTATGTACCTGACTTTGTAGGAGTATAACTTATTCCATTTGCACCTGATATGGGAAGACCATTGAAATACCATTGATACGATTCAGCCTGGTCTGCTAATAAAATAGTACCATCAAAAGTAAATAAAGCTGATGGACCAGAGGAAACATTAATCGTAACTGGGTCAGATGTACTACTGCAATGTACATTGGTCATAAAAACAGTATATACGCCCGCTTCTGTTACTTTAAGGTTGGAAGATTGCTCATTTGGTAAAGGATTTCCATTTTGATACCATAGCCAAGAAGTTGCATCAGTTGTTGCTTTAAGTACTGCAGTATCACCAATACAAATAATTGCAGATTCAGGGCTAATCTTTTGATTGGGTAGAACATAATCTAGTAAATTAACTGCCGGGCCTCCTTTTTCACAGTACCCGTCAATAGCAATTACCTTAAAGACTCCACCACTCATAACGTCTTCACAAGCTGAAGTTCCACTTAATAAGACTCCGTCTTTCTGCCATGCATAATCTGGAGCAAGGCCGTCTGTACATATTTTAAGCGTGTCGCCCGGACAAATCCCTTGCGGAGGACTGTTTGTAATTACCGGGTTAGTTATATTCGAAAAACTAAGTGTAACAGAAGCAGATTCTTCTACACAGGCATGGTTCCAGATAACTGCTTTGTAAGTTCCGGGAGTTTTTACCATTAAAATAGGTTTATCTGAATTAATCATTTTACCATCTTTGTACCAGTTGTAAAATTGGGCACCCTGCGGTACAGTAAGAAGGATAGAATCTCCTGCACAAATCCTTACTTCACCTGTATAATTCATAGTAACCGATGGCACACTTGGAGCATGAATTGAATCCAGATTTATATTATCCAGTTTTACAATAAACATTCCATTTACCAGGTCTGAACAAACTATTTTATCAGATTCAAAAAATGGATATACTCCCCACATACCTGCATATCCGTCATAATTGGTGTTATTTGGTTCAGTGTCATACCAGGCTCTATTGGTCACTGCTAATGGATTAGTAACATCATATACCTGTACGCCATCATGATAATAGGAAACAATTGCATAATTACCTCTTACATATGGGTTGTGTGGAATACTATTGGTAAATGCCGGTGCCAATAATGCTGATTTAAATAGATCTACTACTTTTATATCAGAAAGGTCCTGTATATCTACAGTTTTAACACTTGTATTATGAGTTTCATCACACTGGATCAGGTATTTTTTATCCTTAGTCATCCAGGTGCTGTGGTTATAACCAGATTCTGGATAACTGGTCATATTTCCCAGTAAGATCGGATTTGTAGGGTCAGTCATATCATACACCCACAATCCGTTGTTACCTTGTGAGCAATAGGCAATATTATTATCGACATATAAGTCATGTACATATCCACCCGGAAGTGGAACACTTGCCAATAAAGTAGGATTATCCGGATCTTGTGTTAGATCCAGTACAATTAATCCGCCCGATTGTGAACTGGAACCGGCTAAATACAATCTGCCATTCTTTTCATCTATAAATGGCATATGGGTACGGTTTGTAAACTGGGTGGTTTGATTTGTTTTTACAATGGTGGGAGCATTACTCACATCAAAAATAATTAAACCTTCTGTTCCCTGATCGGCCACTGCATAAACTCTGTCTTTATATGATTTAAACTCCCGCCAAAGTGAAACACCACCACCGGCGAAATGTGCCAGTTCCTGTAAATTGTTAACATCTGTAATGTCAAAGAAATGGATATATGGAGTAGATCCCAGTACTGCAATTTCTTTTCCGCCGCAAGCTGTAATGCCCCAGCAATCGCTATATTGACCGGCGTAAACATATGGGAAGGAATCAACATCCCAATGAGCCAATAAGCTCATATCTTTTGAAATTTGCGCCTTTACATTGAAAATCAATAAGCTGGAAATTAATAAGAAGTAAATTTTTTTCATTTTTAATTTTATATTTAGAGTGTAAAATTAAGGCTTTTATATTAAAATTTCATGAATTTGTTATGGGCCCGGGTGTTAAAACGGGCAATTATATTATAAATGAATTAGTAGATTCGCATTATATTAATTTGGAATGGATAAAGTAGCCTTGTTAGAGATTAAAAATTTAAAGATCAGTTTTAATACAAAAAGACAGAGTCTGACGGCTGTGAAGGGAATATCATTTTCAATTGAGCCGGCAGAAATAGTTGCTATAGTTGGGGAATCCGGTTCCGGAAAATCAGTTGCTGCTTTGTCTATTATGCGATTATTGAATTCACCTCCTGCAAGTATATCTGCTGATTACATAAAGTTTCAAATAAATGATGATACGGTCCTCGATTTGAATTCACTTACTGAAAAGCAAATGACTAAGATGAGGGGTAAGGAGATCTCCATGATCTTTCAGGAACCTATGACTTCATTAAACCCGGTAATGAAGTGTGGAAAGCAAATTGAAGAAGCCCTGTTAATTCATAAAGTATTGCCGGGTAAAAAGGCAAAAGGAAAGGTATTGGAGCTTCTGGAATCAGTAGGTATTAAAGAAAAGGAGAGAATCTATTCTTCATATCCGCATCAACTTTCAGGAGGTCAGAAACAAAGGGTAATGATCGCGATGGCAATGTCTTGTAATCCTAAACTATTGATCGCCGATGAACCTACGACAGCTTTAGATGTAACCGTACAGAAAAAGATTCTCTTGTTATTGAAAGAATTAAGGGATAGAACCAAAATGTCTTTATTGTTTATTTCCCATGATCTGGGTATAGTCTCAGAATTTGCTGATAAAGTTTTGGTAATGTACAAAGGGGAAATAATAGAATCAGGTACTGTACATGAAATATTTAATAATCCGAAGCAAGCTTATACTAAAGCATTATTATTCTGCAGGCCTCCTATGAATACAAGGCTAAAAGTTCTTCCTACCCTGCAGGATTTTATTAAGGCTGATATTAATGATCCTTTAAAGGAGAAATATTTTACTAAAACTAATATTGTTGGGCCACGTGATTTAGAGATATCAATTAAGCGATTATATGATCAAAAGCCTCTTATGGAGCTTGTCGATCTGAACACTAGCTTCACTCAGTCAACAGGTTTATTTTGGAGAAAAGCTAAGACTTTGAAAGCAGTGGATAGTGTTAGTTTTAATTTGTATGAAGGAGAAGTCCTTGGTCTGGTAGGGGAGTCGGGTAGTGGAAAATCTACACTTGCGCGAACAATTACAAAACTAGTCAAAGCCTCTAAAGGTAGTATTGTATATAAAGGGAATGACATAGTTAAGTTTAGTGAAAAAGAATTCAGACCCCTTAGAAAGGAAATACAAATTATTTTTCAGGATCCATATGCTTCTTTAAATCCGCGAATGAGAATAGGGGAGGCTATAGTTGAACCTATGATAGTACATGGACTAAATGGAAATAAGATTAATAGAAAGGAGAAGGCAATAGAGCTGTTAAAAAGTGTTGGTTTGGATGAAGATGCCTTTTACAAATATCCACATGAATTTAGCGGTGGTCAGCGTCAAAGAGTTTCTATTGCCAGGGCATTATCAGTTGAACCAAAAGTGCTCATTTGTGATGAGTGCGTTTCAGCTCTGGATGTAAATGTACAGGCACAGGTTTTAAATTTATTGGTAAAATTGAAAGATGAATTTAATTTAACGTACCTGTTTATTACCCATGATCTTTCAGTAGTACGTTTTATTAGCGATAGAATCATGGTTATGAAACATGGAAAGATTGAAGAATTGGGACTTGCTGAGCAGGTTTTTAATCATCCACATTCTTCTTATACAAAAGAATTACTGGATGCAGTTCCTAAAGTAGATTTTGACAAATGGCTGTAGTTTTCGTTTTTGGTCGATATTATTCTAAATTTCGTCGATAATTAATGAGCCTGCTGTTACTTTTTATACCTCTGAAGCCTTATATCTTTATTATGTCAATAAAATCTATTAATTTTACCTAAAATTTAAAGATATGAAGTCTAAATACAAAACATTAGTACTCTTAACTATGGTTTGTGTTATAAGTATTTCTTCTTGCGTATTTCTTAGAATGGAAAGTACTCAAAACAAATTGTGTGTTGATACCCCTGTTCTGAGTGAGGAAATGGTAAAAGCAAAAGTACCAACAGTTAATGAAGGCAAAATGGTGAAATTAATGATTGAAGCATTAATTAAACTGGTTCCTAAAGGCTAAGTTTTTAATCCATTTATAAAATCTATAGCATTCATTTTTCTTTTGCCTTCCAGTTGTACTTCAAGGCAGTCAATTCCACCATCTCTTGTGAAGTATATTAATTTTTTCCTGTCCTTAATAATATAGGTCCCTTCTTTATTTTTTACTAAATCATCCTGCGAATTATAAATAGCAGCTTTTAGTATTTTAATTTGTTGGCCTTCAAAGATGGTCCAGGCACCTGGAAATGGTGATAGGCCTCTTATGAAATTATATACAGCATGAGTGTCATTTTCATTTTGGTCATTCCAGTTTATTTTACAAACTTCATGATTTAGTTTTGGAGCTGAAGAGGCTTGACCAATTTGGGGTTTTGCAGTTATTGTTTTATTTTTTATTCCTTTGACTGTTTTTAAAACTAGTTCAGCACCTACAATTTTCATTTTGTCATGTAGTGTTCCTGCAGTATCATCAAATTCAATGGGGATCTCTTTATTGAGCAATATATCCCCGGTATCAATTTCATGAGTCAGGAAAAAAGTAGTAACCCCTGTTTTTGATTCACCATTTATAATAGCCCAATTAATAGGGGCAGCACCCCTGTATTTTGGTAATAAGGATCCATGCAAATTAATAGTACCATAAAGAGGCATAGACCAAACCAATTCAGGTAACATTCTAAATGCTACTACTACCTGAAGATCGGCATTTAAAGATTTCAATTCTTCAAGAAATGCAGGATCTTTTAATTTTAAAGGCTGCAGTATTTTTAAGTTTTTTTCTAATGCATACTGTTTTACAGGTGATTCCATGATTTGTTTCATTCCTCTTCCTCCCAGTTTATCCGGAACAGTAATAACCGCTGCTATATCAAATCCATTTTGAAAAAGTATATCCAATGAATGAACAGCAAATTCGGGGGTACCCATGAAAACTATTCTCATAAATGAATTTGAAGAGTTAAATGAACTGTAAATTAAATAATTAATTTTGTATTAATGGATGATTAATTAAGGGAACAGTTTAAACAATATGCCTTTAATTATGCTTAAACTTATAAAATTAGATTTCTATGACAGCAAAAGAATTTATCTATAATCTTCCTGCAAAAGTTAATAAAGATGCCATATCAGGGATGGAGACTGTATTTCATTTTGATGTGGAAGGCGAAGGGGGTGGTCAATACACCCTTAAACTAAAAGATGGGACGTTACAAGTGGAAGAAGGACTTATTGGGGATCCAAAATGTAAAGTAAAAGCTAGTAATGATAATTTAATGGGTGTGGTAGATGGAAGTATTAATCCATTAATGGCACTTATGATGGGGAAAATAAAAATAGACAACCAGGGTGAGTTACTCAAATACGCTAAAATTTTTGGACTAATGAAGTAGTATTTATTGTAGTTTTTTCCTTAATATTCAATAAGTTATACATATTAAATAAATGGTATGGTTGTTGCAATACGGATAATAGATGTTGCAGCGATTATGGTATCATATTAAGTTTCCTGTATATATTCAGAGAAGCTCTTCAGATTGTGGAATTGAATGTCTCCGCATGATACTGGCGTACTATAAACTGCCACACTCGCATCCTTTAGTTGCTAAATTCCTCAGTTTTGATATTTATGGAACTAACTTCAAAAGTATGCAAGAAGCCTCCCAAAACCTGGGTTTAGACTGCCTTGCGGTAAAACTTTCTTTACAGGAACTCATGCAAACTGCTCCATTACCCTGTATTCTGCATTGGCAAAATGATCATTTTGTAGTTCTTTATAAACTCAATCAACAATTTGCTTGGATTGTCGATCCTGCAAAAGGTATAAGAAAAATTGAAATTCAGGAGTTGGTTACTAACTGCCTGACAAATAACAATGTACAGGAGCCAAAAGGAATGGTATTGTTGTTTGAAAAGAAAGAATTCTTTAAGCCTGATACGGTCGCGGAGACAAAACCAAGCTTTTTAAACCATGTATTGCATAATAAAAGAGTAATCTCCGTTTGTATCATAATTTCAATTTGTCTGGCTTTTATATTAGCGCAGTTTCAACTGATCATTTCTTTTAAAAGACATGCAATTGATCATTTTAAAACTGAATTTTTATTTTCAACACTGTGGCTTTTATTTCTTGGATATTATGTATTAAAGCAATTAAGAAAGTCAAAAGATGTGGATGCAGATCTGGAAGGATGTTTTTCAACAGACTTATCTTTATTTCCCAAGGAAATTAGGCAAGATTATATATATGATTCAGTTGATTGCTTCTACAAGCTCAAATATCATAATCAACATTGGACCTATTTCTGGTTGAGTGTCTCTTGTGTATTGGGAGTAGGTATTTATTCTTTACACAGCAGTTTTTACTTATCCGGTTTATGCTTAGGCTTACTGTTATTTTATGGAGTGGTGAAAGTTTTTGTACTAAAATACATGGATAAATCAAATTCTGGTAGTATCAACGAAGCTTCCATGTTACAGTCTGATCTAAATAAATATTTTGAAGAACTGATGGAAATTGAACATTCGGGCAAACAATTAGATAATAAACATGAACTTAAATCTATAATACAAAATGCAGATATAAAATTATCAGCTAAACCACAGTACTATCTTTTAAATGGGATATTCATTTTATCTTTTATAATTCTATTAATACTTATTGGGGAACGAAAAATCACAACTGCCCAGGCTATTATTGGATCTTTTTCATTGTTTTCAGCTTGTATAAGTTTGGATATGATCATTCGTTATTGTTGGAATTATGCAAGCATTAGGAAACCAAAAAAACCGGACAGTAATATAAATCATGATATTATAAAACAGAATGATCAAGCTTTGGTAAAAAATACCTCATTTAATTTGATTTTGGAGAACGTCAATTATGCATATCCAAGTGAAAACTGGAGTGCTTCTTTGAACGGGATCAATCTTTCGATACCTGAGAGAAGTAAAGTCTTAATCATGGGACGACCGGGAAGTGGAAAGTCTACATTAATAAAATTGTTAGCTAAAGAAGCAACTGAATATTCAGGGAAAATATTAATTGGGGAAGAAGATATTCAAAATTTGAACAGAAGGCAGCTTGCTTATTATTTAGGTCTTATAAATGATGATAGTAAAATACTTCCCGGTTCACTAGCCTGGAATATTAGTTTAGAAAAGGAGTTTGATACAAAGAAGATTAATGAAGTAGTAAATGCTCTTTTTTTAGAAAGCTATATTAATAATTTGCCGGAAGGTCTAGAAACTAATTTGTTATCCACTGATATTTATTTGCCACCTGGCATTGTAAAACGAATTTTATTAGCTCGTTTATTATATTTAAATAAGTCTGTTAACCTAATAGATTTGGAAGATTTTAATATTAATTCAATTCAGAATTTGATCATGTTTGAATCATTATTTGATATTGCTAAAGATAAAACTATAATTTTAGTCAGTTCAGATGTAGAATTGGCAAAGTCTGCAGATATGATCATGATAATGGAAGATGGAGAAATAATAGAACAGGGTAACTACCATGAATTATCTGAAAAGCAAGGAGTATTTTCAAGTTTTGTAATGCAGCATAAATTAATTAATTGATGAGTGCAGAAAAGCTGACCGAAACTAATTTTAATACCAATCATAGTAATGGGGGATATTACCTTTTATTGATATTATTCATCCTATGGTTTAGCTTTTTAATGTTCTTGTTGGAAAGCACAAAGACTATACTACCGATTCAGATTAAACAGAATCAGATGGTTGAAAAACAAAATCCAATACCTAAAGTAAATTACCTTATTGCAAAACCAGGACACAGGTTATTAAAAGGAGACACATTGGGTTCGAAATTGGATAGCATACAATGGCAGAAACTTAATATGCTGGAAGATGCTTTGAAGGATTATTCTAACAAATTTAAATTTCTGAATAAAATAAAAGATATTAAGACAGGCTTTGACTCAATTGATCGGCAACTAAATATATTAATTGAAAGTATTGGAATTGTAAATCCAGCAAAACAGAATGTACCAAAATTGCAGCTGGAAAAAGTAGTGAGTTATGTGATCAGAGATAATAGTAAAATAATTCAAAATGCTGAAAAGAAGTTAAAATTGTTGCAAACTAATTATTCACAGAAAAAAGCAGATTATGGTGAATTAGTTACTGCTTCTCAAGAACTACTGAAATTAAGACAAATTAAAGAAACTAAAATTGAAGTAGTTAAATATTTGCCTGTTAAAAAGCATACATATTCTCCTGAGATTAGTTTAGATCTTACTAAAACCATAACTGCAAAATCTGAAGAAATTATCTTAAATCTTACTGAGTCTATTAAGAATTTGAAAAATGAAAATGTTATTTTAGCAGATAGGGAGGGAGTCCTACAATGTATAGATGATAAAACTAATGGAAGGAGTTGTTGTATCGTAACTAAGTATAATAAAAGAATTTTTGAATTTAATAATCCAGGTATCATTGATTTGGATACCATTGGTGTTTATCTATTAAATGAAGAGGGAAAAGCTGTAAAAAAATTGAATGCTGTCAAGAATTCTTTTAGTGATAAATATATACTTCAGGATCTTTATGGAGATATTGATCAATTTACCTTGAGAAATAAAAATGCCCGGATTCAATATAATGAACCCAGGCAAACTTATTATTCCTGGTTAAAGGACAGGTTAATTTATAAATGAATTACTTCTCCATAAGCAGCAGCAGCAGCTTCCATGATGGCTTCACTCATCGTAGGGTGAGGATGAATTGATTTTATAATTTCATGTCCAGTTGTTTCTAATTTTTTGGCTACGACTACCTCTGCAATCATTTCAGTTACATTACTACCTATGAAATGTGCACCCAGGAATTCTCCATATTTTGCATCAAATATTACTTTTACAAATCCTTCTTTGGCACCGGAAGCACTTGCTTTACCGGAAGCAGAATAAGGAAACTTTCCTACTTTTACTTCATATCCTGCTTCTTTGGCAGCTTGTTCAGTATAACCCACAGATGCTACTTCAGGAGAACAATAGGTACAGGAAGGTATATTTCCGTAATCTATAGGTTCTGCATGTAATCCTGCTAATTTTTCTACGCAGGTAATACCTTCTGCACTGGCCACATGTGCTAAAGCAGGAGTGGCTAGAACATCTCCAATTGCATAAATACCATCTACATTAGTTTTATAATATTCATCTACTACAATGGTTCCTTTTTCAGTTTTAATGCCTAGTTCTTCCAGTCCTATATTTTCAAGATTTGCAATTACACCTGCTGCAGAAAGCACAACATCACACTCTATGATTTCTTCTTTCCCATCTTTTCTGCTTTTAGTATAGACTTTGCAACCAGCACCGGAAGTATCCACTTTTTCGACACTGGTATTTGCAAGGGTCTTAATCCCTTTTTTAGTAAATATTTTGGTTAATTCTTTAGAAATTTCAATGTCTTCTCTTGGTAAGAGGCCTTGTTCCAAAAACTCAACAATAGTAACTTCAGTACCAATAGTACTATAGAAATAAGCGAATTCTACCCCTATAGCTCCTGCGCCTACAACAACCAATTTTTTAGGCATAGTTTCTAAAGACATTGCTTTGCGGTACTCAATTATCTTTTTACCATCAATTTTTAAGTTTGGAAGTTCCTTAGCACGACCTCCTGTAGCAATAATTATATTCTTTGCAGTATAGTTTTTAGAAGCACCTGCTGAATCTTTTACATCAACAGACTTATTTTTATTTAAAGCACCCGAACCTTCTATTAAGGTTATTTTATTCTTTTTAAATAAGAAGTTAATTCCCTTACTCATTCCATTTGCTACATCCCTGCTTCTTTTTATGATATTCCCAAAATCAGCTTTTGAATTGCCAACTGTGATTCCATAATCAGCTGCATGGTTTATATATTCAAAAACATTAGCACTTTTCAATAAAGCTTTAGTAGGAATACAACCCCAGTTTAGGCATATACCACCCACATGTTCACGTTCTATAACCGCGACGTTCATTCCTAATTGTGCAGCTCTAATGGCAGCAACGTATCCACCAGGTCCACTTCCTAATACGATAAGATCAAAATTCATATATTTATGTTTAGATGGTGCAAAGATAATTATTTTAACAAATTACTCTTCAGATAATCCTTTTTGTAGGCATTCGAAGTAAAGAGATGTTCTGTTAAAGGAATTCATTTTATCAATTGATATCATAATCCCATTGTCTAGTTCTAGCTGTTCATTCTGGTGTAACTGGGATTTGTATTGTGTCAATGCATTGGACCAAAGTGAAAAAGCTTTTAGTTTGTTGTTTTTAGTGGACAGGTAGTTAAACTTACTTATAACAGAGTCAACTGCGACTGAAATGGAATCAAGTTTTAATTGAGTAGGATAAGTGAAAGTATATCTTTGACTGATTGATTCACAACCTGCCTGATCAATCTGTAAAGTTACATCATCCGGTAATATTAAGCTTTCAGCGCTTTCCTGATCTTTGACATTAAAAGTATGTTGTTTAATGAATTCCATAGAATCTGTGAAAATGGCAGTGGGTTTTCCCAGTGTACAATCTTGTTTTACAGACTTTTCATTTTTGCAACAAACAAGAATAAAAGATACCAGCAATAAAAAAATATAGCTTAAGCTTTTCATTTTAGTAATATTCCCGGAAATATAAACAAAACATATAAAACTCCTGCTAAAGCTCCGCCTACATGTGCCAGGTGATTTATATTGTCACCTCCTTTCTTATCAGCATAAATTGAAAAACCAATGTAAACTATGCCATAAATCCAGGCTTTAAGAGGTAGGGGTACGCCAATAAACACGATTAAGTCTGCAAAAGGATGCATAACAATAAAAGCAAATAATAAACCTGAAATAGCACCGGAAGCGCCCAGGGAATAATAGTTTGGATTTTTTGACTTTGAGATAGCATCCGGAATATCTCCTGCAATACCTGCTAATAAAAATATAAAGACGAAATGAGCCATTCCAAATATCTCATTTCCATATTTTTCAATTGAATATTGCCTGAATTCACTTTCCATTGATAATCCAAAACTATAAAGAACAAAAAGATTAAAAAGCAAATGCATCCAATCACCGTGTACAAAAATAGAAGTAATAAAACGGGTATACTCTTTCTGGTTTTTTACGCCATAAGGATAAAATGCCAGCTTGTATTTTAAAGTATAATTACTAAAAGCCTGATAACTGATAAGTCCAATAATAACGATTAAAATATAAGTGATCATGCTTTATTCATTATGGTATGGTTCATGATGCAAGATAGAAAAAACCCTGTAGAGTTGTTCAGTAAAAAATAACCTGATCATTTGATGTGAAAAAGTAAGATTGGAAAGGGATAATTGAGACTTTGCTAATAATTTGATACTATCATCAAATCCCCAGGCCCCACCAACCAGGAAAACAAGTCTTTTGCTGGATAATTGTAACCATTTATTGAGTTGTTCTGATAATTGTACAGAACTAAATCGGGTTCCTCTTTCATCTAATAAAATCAGATAGTCATTTTCTGAAAGTAGTTTTACTATGACTTGACTTTCAGCTTTTTTAATTTCAATAGGAGAAGCTTTTGGAGAAATTTTTACATCCGGTATGATTCTCATTTCATAAGGAATATATCTGTTTATTCTCTTGTTATAAATATCAATACCCTCTTGAAGGTAATGCTCATTTGTTTTCCCTATACACCAGAATTCAATTTTCATCCCAGGATAAATGTAGGTCTAAATGTAAACAAACTTCTACCCGGAAATTTTTTTACCAGTATCTTTTTAAGGTCAGTTGCAAAATCACGATGACCTTTTTGAAATAAATGAGTTACTACTTTTTGAATAAATATTTGGGCGGGTTCACCAAAATAGTTCTCCAGATATTCATTGGTGGTCAATAAATAAAGTTCACGGGCTTTAGCATCATTTTCTGTCCAAATAATTTTATCATGATCAAGCAGTAATTCTAAATCTCTGGATTCAGAAATAAGATCAACCAGTCCTTTATAATTATGCTGATAAACATAAATAATAGCCTGAGTCTTGATTTTATGTTCAGGGTATTTATCAGATTGTATATCCAGTTCACTGATCAGATTCTCCATCTTTTCAGGAAAGTGCTCTGCAATGAACTGTAATATTTTCAGATCGGGGTTATGTTTAAAATGTTTAAGTACTAGTTTATGAGCTTTTGACCAATCTTTGGTTCTGGTAAAGATATCCAATGCTACCAGTTCAATTTCTTCCATAAATGCCTCACTATACATCTCAGATTGATCTTTCACTATATCTATTATTTCTCCGGCCAGGTTCATTTCGTATTGGTTAATCAGGTCAGAAAGTATGGCTCTAATCGTGTCCTGATCTAAAACTTCAAAAGTGTCGTAAAGTGGTAATGATTTTCGTTTAGATGAAACAAGATTGGTTTGAATCCAGAATACGATATAGATTGCCCGAATATCTATTGAAAGTTCTTTTTTATTTACATTATTAACTAATTCCTCCTGCAGTTTTAATATTTGACCTTGTTCAGTAGACACCTTAATTAGCGCAGTTCTTAAATTTCTATGCCAATCTATATCATGGACAAACTCTATCCCATTTAATAATTCAAGCAAAATGTGCATTACTTCTGATTTAGCAGTAGGTGCAACCAGTAAGCTATGAATTAACTGAAGTTTTTTAATGCTGTTTATTGATCGATCGACAATCTTTTGCCCAAAGGATGGGAAATGAGCATAGATGACCGAAAAATTCTGAAGTAATAATCCGTATATATTTTTTGCCTGAATTAACTCATGTAGTAAAATTTTATCCTCAGCCTGTTGTATATACCCATCAATTATATAAATAATCTTATAGAAGCTGTTTTCACTGGCTCTTTTGGCATTTATTAGTCGTTTAACTGCCTGGGTCAGCAGTACCTCATCATTTAAAGTAACTAATTCATCAAGATTAAACATAAATCTTGCCTTTAAAGCTAAGGAAAGATCGGGGTCTGATTTAGCATAAATTGTTACAAAGCGAATTAAATCTTTAGCTGGCGTTTTCTCCAGTATTTTAGAAACCGAACTAATCTTATTCCTTTCAACTGATGTCAGATAATCTTCATCATGGGATAATTCAGACTTTATTTTAATCTTACGGACAAGAATACAAAGTGCGGCAGTGTGTTTACATTTTTTATAGATATTGAAAGGCGCACAGGTACAACTGTACTTCTTGACCATATTCTTTTTAATAATGCAGGTTGGGGATACATCATCAGCTGCAAACCTAATACTCCAGGTATCATTCCCTATATTAGATATCTTATCAATAAAAGCATATTGCATTGCATCAGAGGCTTCCTGAATTAATGCATTACCAAAATGTAGTTCGAGATCTTTTAAGGAAAAATTCATCTGTCAATTAAAATAACTCATTTATACGTATGAAAGTTCAAAAAGGTAAATCTAATATACAATAAAGAAAAATACTACCTTTATATTATGAAGAAAGCAATATTTATCAGGCATGCTAAATCTGATTGGGATCAATCCGGACTATCAGATATAAAAAGACCTCTGGGAGAAAGAGGCCTGAGAGATGCCCCCATTATGGCAAAAAAACTAAGAATGCTGGAAAGAAATATTGACAGTATTATTTCAAGCCCCGCTGTGAGAGCATTTGAAACAGCTAAATATTTTGCACATGAGTTTCATTTTAAAGATACTGAAATACAAAGGGAAAATGAATTGTATGAAGCTTTCACAGATGATATTTTTAGTGTATTAAGATCCATTGATAATGGTAGTGAAAGTGTTCTAATATTTGGGCATAATCCGGGCTGGACAGCTTTTGCAAACTTATTTGCAAAGGAGCTCATTGATAATATACCTACCTGTGGCATCTTTAGATTGATTTCATCTGCTAATAATTGGCGAGAAATTGATACCCATAATACTGAATTAGACTTATTTATAAGACCTTGAAATGCTGAATAGAAAAGTAAAATATTTTTTTTTGATATTGATCTTGTCTTGCACTAAAAAGACAGTGTATTTACTTCCTGAAGATAAAATGGTAGGAATACTTTCTGATCTGCATGTAGCTGAAGCTGCTGTAGCAAATACTGACCCGCTTAAAAAGGATAGTCTGGCACAAGTATACGAAACTCAGATATTTGCTATACACCATACAAATCAGAAAGAATTTAAAGCATGTTTAAAGCAATATCAGAAAGAACCTGCTAAAATGGAACAAGTTTATAAGAAAGTAACTGAAAAGCTGAACCAAAGATTCCATTAATAAGTTTACAATTAATTAACCTGTCAATTCAACTTCTACGATTAGGGTATGCTTAGTTTTGCCTTTATTTTAAAAATCTACCATGATAAGTGAAAACATGAAGATATTAGTTGTAGACGATGAACCAGATATTCTGGAATTTATATCATACAATTTAATAAAAGAATCCTATAAGGTAATAACTGCTTCTAATGGAATAAAAGCCATAGAAATTGCCCAAAAAGAACACCCAGACCTTATTTTACTTGATATCATGATGCCCAAAATGGATGGCATTGAGGTTTGTAAACAATTAAGATCATTACCCGAATTCAATAATACTATTATTGTTTTTCTAACTGCAAGAGAAGAAGATTTTACCCAAATTGCTGCATTGGAAGCAGGTGGAGATGATTTTATCACAAAACCTATCAGGCCCAGGGTCTTTATGACACGTATCTCTGCTTTATTAAGGAGAAAGAATCTTAAAGCGAAAGAGGATTTACAGCAAGAAATGCAGATTGGAGATCTCAATATCAACAGAACCCAAATGAAAGTGGTAATTTTGGATAAAGTGATCGAACTGCCTAAAAAGGAATTTGAATTACTTTGGTTATTTGCATCTAAGCCTGGAAAAGTATTTAAAAGAGATGAAATCTTTTTAAAAATATGGGGCAATGATGTTATTGTAGGTAACCGAACAATTGATGTACATATTCGTAAACTTAGAGAGAAGATTGGTGATGAAATTATTAAAACTATAAAAGGAATTGGATATAAATTAGAAATGTAATGTGGAAAAATCCCACACCTTTTTTTGTAGCAATTTTTACAACTACTGTTTCTGTATTAGCCTTTAACGGCCTGCTTTTACTCTTTGATTATTGCCAAAATTTTCAACATTCATATTTTTACTATCTTCAAATAACAATAGTTTTAGCTATTCTTATCTTTTTTAGTTCTTACTTTTTAATTAAGCAATACATTACCCGGAGAATTAAGCTTATATATAAAAGTATTTATACTCAAAAACTTACAGCTCTTGAAAGAGCCGGTATAGGACCCACATATAAAGAAAACTTTGCAGAAGTAGAAAAAGAAGTGTCTGAATGGTCAGCGCGTCAGCAAAATGAGTTGATTGCTATGAAGGAACTGGAAGAATACAGAAGGAATTTTCTTGGAAATGTATCACATGAATTAAAAACACCGATCTTTAATATTCAGGGCTATATCTATACTTTACTGGAAGGTGGAATTGATGACAGTAAAATAAATAAACACTATCTGCAAAGAGCTGCAAAAAATATTGACAGACTTCAATCCATTGTAAATGATCTGCAATCTATTTCTAAACTGGAATCAGGGAAAATGATCTTAGATATACAGGAATTTGATATTAAAGATCTGGTAAGAGAAGTTATTGATGAAAATGAGATGTTGGCAATTAAAAAGAGCATTATTGTAGGTTTCAAGCCAGGTTCTGATCAAAATTATAAAGTAAGAGCCGATAAGGAAAGTATAAGGACTGTGTTGACCAATCTGATTCAGAATTCTATTAAATATGGACAAAAAACAGGTAAGACTTTAATTAGCTTCTACAATATGGAAATAAAGATACTTGTTGAAATAACTGATACTGGGGTAGGCATTCCTGAAAATCATTTAAAACATGTATTTGACAGATTTTATAGGGTAGATTCAAGCAGAAGTAGGGATGAGGGAGGTACAGGACTTGGATTGGCGATTGTTAAACATATAATCGAAGCACATCATCAGACCATTAATGTAAGAAGTACGGTAGGAGTTGGCTCAACATTTGGCTTTACGTTAGATAAAGCTTAATTTTACAACTTCTCTTGCGCAATAACGTTTTATCGTTTTTCTTTGCGCTCATAAAAATAAATATGTTACAAGTTACAAATGTTTCTTTGATTTTTGGTGACAGAAAGTTACTCAATGGAGTTAGTTTCCAAGCTGGATATCGCGATAAAATTGGTTTAGTTGGAAGGAATGGAGCCGGAAAGTCAACATTACTGAAAATAATAGCTGGTATGGTGACACCTACTACGGGTCAGGTTCAAAAATCCGGTGCTTCTAAATTAGGTTACTTGACTCAGGATTTACCGGAAGCGGGAGATTTGACAGTTAAGGAAGCAGTTATGGAAAGTCTAAGTGAAATAAAAGAAATAGAAGACAGATACCAGGAATTACAAAAACTGATTGAGGTTCATGCTTATGAAAGTGATACGGAACAATATCATGACTGGATAGATGAGTGGACCCACCTTAATGAGAAACTCAGTATGGTAGGTGCAGATCAGGCTGATGCTGAGATAGAAAAGATTTTGAAGGGGCTTGGATTTAAACAGGAAGAATTAAGTAAACCTTTAAATACTTTTAGTGGTGGTTGGCAAATGCGGGTACAAATGGCCAAAATTCTAGTACAGCAATTTGATTATTTACTTTTAGATGAGCCTACTAACCACCTCGATATTGAATCTATTATCTGGTTAGAAGTATATTTAAAGAATTACCCCAATTGTGTAATCATTGTATCGCATGACAGGCAATTTCTGGATAATATTACCAACAGGACTTTAGAAATTGAATTGGGAAACTTATATGATTACAAAGCAAATTATTCCAAGTACCTCGAATTAAGAGCAGATAGAAGGGAGAAATTAGAAGCATCTTTTAAAAACCAGGGTAAAGTAATTGCTCAAAAGGAAAAGACTATAGCCCGATTTATGGCTAAGGCAAACAAGACTTCAATGGCACAGTCTATGCAAAAGCAATTAGCTAAAATGGACCGGATTGAATTAGAAGATGTGGATGTCAAAACCATGAACATTAATTTTCAAACTGTTCCGAGATCAGGCGAAGTAGTTGCAGAAGTTGAACATTTATCGAAATCCTATGATAAGAAACTAGTTTTAAAAGCTATAGATTTAAAAATACTAAGAGGTGACCGAATTGCCTTTGTCGGTCAAAATGGACAAGGAAAAACTACTTTGGTGAAGATATTGGCCAAGTCAATATCTCAAACCAGCGGTAAATATCAAATAGGACATAATGTAGAAATAGGATACTATGCCCAAAATCAGGCGGATGAATTGCACGGTAATTCAACGGTTTTACAATCAATGGAACAGCAATCTCCACCTGAAATGAGAACTAAAATCAGGGCAATTTTAGGAGCATTTATGTTTAGTAATGATGATGTAGATAAAAAAGTAACTGTTTTAAGCGGGGGAGAAAGAGCAAGGCTAGCCTTAGCTATTCTTTTATTAAAACCCATAAATTTCTTAATTCTGGATGAGCCTACCAATCACCTTGATATGCTTTCAAAAGAAGTCTTAAAAGAAGCTTTACTGGAATATACCGGAACACTTGTAGTAGTATCACATGATAGGGACTTTTTAACCGGGCTTACTAAAACTACCATGGAGTTTAGAGATCATCATATTAAGGAATTCCTGGGGGATGTAAATTATTATCTTGATAAACGTCAGGTTACTGATCTCAGAGAAGTGTCTCTTTCTTCCAAGGTATCTATTGACAAAATTTCAGCAATACTCTTAAATCCAGAAGAAGAAAAAGAAAAGAAAAAAATTCAAAAGCTTATTACCACTATAGAGCAGAAGATAGAAAGGCAGGAAGAAGAATGTAAGAATCTCGAGAAGATTATGGCTGGCTCTGATTTTTATGAGAAAGCTGATTTTCAAATTACAGTGGATAAATATGCAAAAGCTAAAGATGTGCTTATGCTGTTGAATCAGGAATGGGAAGAGCAATTGAGTATATTAGATGCTATTTGATTAGTCAATAAAGCAAAGGCCCTGTTCATTACCAGGGAATAAAATATATTTGATCATTTTTCAGGATTTGATCTTTTTCGTGATCATGAATAGCTAATCCATTAGACATAACTGTGCTGGTTATATCTCCTGAAGTATTGAATGAACAAGCTTTCATACCAAATGGATTCTGTTGTATAATACAGGGAAAGAATTCATCAAGATTTACTTTTTTATTCCGATTATGCAGTAATGGTAATTGCCAGACTGGGTTCGGTTCCATTCCAAAACAAAGCCGTAAATAATGTTCTACGAATAATTTATAACACACCTGTGCAGATACAGGATTTCCAGGTAATGCAAATACAACAGTGCCATTAACGGCTTTACCAAACCAAAAAGGCTTACCAGGTCGAATAGCTACCTTTTGTATTATCTTTTGTAGGCCTAATCTTTCTAAAACTGCCGGAACAAAATCGGCATCCCCGGCAGAAATTCCTCCAGTTATTATTATAATGTCATTATTAAGTTCTTTTTGAATGGCATTATAAATGTCTAATTCCTTATCGGATAGGTGTATTCTCTTAACTGAGTGAATTTCAAACTTCTTCAACATAGAAGCTAAAACAATACTATTGCTTTCTCTTATTTGTTGAGGCAATATTATAGTATCTCCGGTTACTACTTCATCACCAGTTGAAAATATTACTATATTCGGTAATTTTTGTACTGATATGGATTTTATTCCAACTACTGCCAAGGCACCCATTGCTGTTGCCGTTATTTGAACACCATTTTCAAGAATGACATCATTTTGTTTTAGATCACCTCCTTTAGTTGCAATACTTTGACCCCTAATAATATTGATGTTGTTTAATTCAATATATTTTTCTGATTCATTTACATCTTCTCTTTTAATAACTGTATCTGCAGAATCAGGTACAGCAGCACCTGTCATAATTTTATAACATTCTCCCTTTTGAAGAATTTCATCGGTTGCAAACCCGGCATAAATAACAGCTTTAATTGAATAAGTACATATTCCATCCTCAAAGTCGATGTATCGGACAGCAAAACCATCCATAGTTGATCTATTAAAGGGCGGATAATCTCTATCTGCAAATATTGGTTTTGCAAGTACTCTATTCAAAGCAGTTTCCTGGACTATTAATTCAGGACCGTGTGATCTTGCATGGCTTCCTATTATTCTCTGAGCTTCTTTATAACTGATCATATTAGTATTTTAATGGCCTTTTCCATATAACATTGCACTGGAATGGAATATTGCGGGTATAATTGCATTAAGGGACTCAAAAACCCCTTTGGGGCTGCCTGGTAAACAAACTATCATTGTTTTATCCTTAATACCGGCTAATGATCTGGAAAATATAGCAGTCGGGGTTCTCTTGCGGCCTTCTTCTCTTATAGCTTCTGCAATTCCGGGAACTTCTTTATCAATGATTTCTTTAACTGCTTCTATGGTTATATCCCTGGGGCCTATACCGGTTCCGCCACTGGTAAAAATATATTGGATACCATCCTTAACCCATTTATTTATTTGGTTTTGAACGGCACTTATATTATCTGCTACAATTTGAAAATCAATTACATCAGCTCCTTTGTCTTCAAGATGTTTTTTAAGTATTATTCCAGAAAGATCTTCTTTTTTACCTTCTGAAACACTATCAGAACAAACTAAAACAGCACAGGTCTTTCCAATAGCAGTTTCAATTAATTTATCTGATTTTCCACCAGTCTTTTCAATCAATTTTATTGAACTTATTTCAAGTATTTTGTCTATAGGTTTTAAGAAGTCATAAATTTCTAATGCTGCAATTGAAATTCCTGTTAATACTTCCATTTCAATTCCGGTCTTGCCTATTGAAACTGCAGACGCAAAAATTACAATTCCTTGCTTGCTAAGAATAGCTTCAGAATAGTAATCCTTATGTTTGATTTTATCAAGGAATTCAAAACTTATGTCCATACCATCAATAGCTACCGGATGACAATGAGGAAGTAAATGTTGGGTTTGTTTTGCTCCCAAAAGTCCAGCTGCTTTAGCAAACTCAAAAAGATTGCCTTTAGGAACTTGATTCTTTTTAATTATTTTAATTGTATCTGGGGTGCATAAAACTAAGCCAAGACCTATTGCTTTACGAAGTGTTATATTTTTATGAGTAATTATATTCATCCTAAGTTTTATTCTTTTGGTCTTTGAATCTTATTGAAGCTAAATATATTAAAACTCATGGTTAATAAATTGATCTGAAGTATTTTCCCTGATAAAACATCTCCTGTTTGAAGAATTACTTTATATACTTCATTTACCATAAGCCCTGCTATTACTGAGCAAGTACTTCCCATAACTCCGGTTATGCTACAATTAAAAGCATCATTTTCAGGAGGATTGTGGAATAAATCGCGATAGCTGTATTTTCCATTATAATTAAAAACAGATATTTGACCTTCAAACTTATATATAGATCCTGAGACCAGTGGTTTATTTAAAGCTTCGCAGGCATCACTTACTGTATATCTGGTCTCAAAATTATCACTGCCATCTATTATGATGTCATATGGTGTTAAAATCCTGATTGCATTTTTTTCATTAAGCCTTTCAGTATAGATATTTATATTAATCTCAGGATTAATAATCTTCAATCTTTCAAATGCAACTTCTGCCTTGTTCCTATTGATATCTTCCCGGGTAAATAGTATTTGACGATGTAAATTATGTTGACTTATACTATCAAAATCGATTATACCTAAGTTACCTATTCCAGATGTTGCCAGGTATATAAGTACAGGGCAGCCTAATCCACCGGCCCCAACTACTGCAATCTTAGCTTCTTTAAATTTTGTCTGACCAGCAAACCCCACTTCATCCAACACCATCTGGCGCTGATATATCATCATTTCTTCAGCTGTAATCAAAATGGATCTTTTTTCAAGTATTAATTATTTATTCTGAACTTAAATCATTTGCTTTCCATTCCGCACCACCATTTGTATAGAATTCTTTTTTCCAGATAGGCGCATCTCTTTTAACAGTGTCAATGATGAATTGATTAGCCAGGTATGCTTCTTTTCTATGTTTTGATACCGTAATAACAATAACAGCACATTCAGAGGGATATAGTTTACCAATCCTATGTTGACAAAAAGCAGAAATCAGATTCCATTTGGACTGAGCCTCAATTAATACATCAGCTATTAACTTTTCTGCCATTTCCGTGAAAGCTTCATATTCGAGGTAAGCTACGGCTTTATCTTTATTATTATTTCTCACATCTCCACTAAAAAGAACAACTGCACCTGCAGCTGGATTGTGGAATGAAGACAATAAAATATTAGGTCTAATAGATTTGTCTGTAATAAAAGACAATTTATCCACCTCCGGCGGGAGGAATGATACTAATGGTTTCATTGTCATTAATCAGATAATTATCATTAACAAATGCAAGGTTTACTGCAAATCTACAAGTATTTAAAACAGGAACTGCTTTGGGTTGTGCTTTTGCCAACTCTTCTTTTAATTCAGCAATTGTTTTACTGTGAATTGGCCATTCTACTTTTTCCTCAAAATAGTCCTTTAATGCGGCAAAAAACTGGATTGTAATCATTGTCTCATTTTATTAACCTCCGATAGAGAGCATGGATAAATTGCTACCCATAAACTTTGCTGGCTGTTTATGAGATAATGCCTGTATTAATTTTTGATCTAAGCTGCCGGAGGACTCATTTTCGTCCAAATGTATTGGTAAATTACTACTAAGGCAGCCATAGATATTTCCAAAATTATCTAGTCTTAATCTGTCACAATCACTACAGAAAGGAGCACTTTCATTAGCAATGATACCAAATATATATCCATCGTCTGTAATCCATTCGTTAGCTGTAGCATGAGCTTTTCTTTCCAATTGGTAAAATTCATATTTCTTATTGATTGTATTCAAAATATATTCCTGTGGATAAAACCGATCATCCTTATGATCAAATAAATATCCCATATTCATTAATTCAAGGTACCTGATAGAGATCTCTCTAGACTTGGCATAATCAAAAAGAGGAAGAATTTCAGTTTCATTTATTCCTTTCATTATAACAGAGTTAATTTTTACTTGAAAGCCAAGCTCAACTGCTTTATCAATACCTTTCAAAATTCTCCCTAGTTTTTTTCTTCTGGATATCTTTTGGAATACATCTTCATTCATGGCATCCAGGGAAATATTAATATGACTTAGACCTGACTCTTTTAACACATCTGCCATACCCTCCAATAAATATCCGTTGGTAGTTAATTTGATATCATTAATAGCAGTTTGGGTTTTTATATTTTTTATTAAAGAACCAATATTTCTGTACAACAAGGGCTCACCACCTGTCAATCTTATGTTTTCAAAGGATAATTTATCATGAAGCAGTTTTACTAAATGCATTAATACTTCCTGTGGTAATGCATTTTCTTTTAGAAATTGCCTGTTTTCTTTTAATTCATTATCATCCGCTACACAGTATAAACAGGCCAGGTTACAAGTATTGATAATACTTATCCTCAAAGTCTTAAACGATCTGCCATATGTATCAGTAATTGCCATTTTACCCAATCAATAGTTTAAAAGAAGCGATGCAAAGTACAATTGCTAAACAATAACGAAGTGTTTTAAAGTTAAATTTCCTGGCTCCAAAATAAGAACCTAAGTATGCACCTATTAACGCGGCAACTATCCAACTAATTATCTCAGAATTTAAACTAATTCCCTTAATACTCAAGGCTATTAAACCCGATATTGAATTCAAGAGGATAAATAAGGCAGATACCGCAGCTGCTTCTTTAAGATTTGCCCAGCATAATAATATTAAAACAGGTGTCAATAAAATGCCGCCACCTATACCCATCATGCCAGATAGGAAACCAATCACAGCACCAATAATTAAAGCAAGTGGCATATTTATTTTTTTATTAATTGTATTATCCTGTTTTCCAACACCCAACAAACGTAAAATGGGAAAGATGAGTATGATGCCGAGAATTTTCTGAAATATAGCAGGGTTTATAGTTGTAATTAAACCTCCTAAAAAAGAAAAGGGAATTGAAGTTATAAGAAAAGGTAATAATAAACGGGGTTTAAAATAACCACCTCTATAATAACTTATAAAAGCAATTGATGAAACAAGAACATTTAAAATTAAAGCAGAAGATTTTATATAAATTGGGGCAATCCCCATCAAAGTAAGTACGGCAATATGACCACTTGCTCCTCCATGTCCTACTGCTGAATATAGAAAAGCAATTATGACAATGAGAATAGGTATTAGAATAAAATAATTGGATACAGACATTTTGTATTTAAAATATACGATGTAAAAATAAACATAATTTACAATTGATATTAGCTTTCATATGGAAGCTGGTACTTGAAATCTAGTTTCAAATCCAGAATAGGAAATATTAGAAAACTATTTAACTCCATTTTTTCTGAAATCTTCTTAATTGACTTTACCGGTTCAGTATGATATTCTTCCCGTTCAGTATTCTAATTTAAAAGCCATATCTACAAAGTATTAATTTTATATTGTTAAAAAATATAGATAGTGGTTGATATCAACCATTCTTGTATGATCAAATTAAGCGTGAGTAATAAAAAATAATATCATATTAAGAATGGTTGATTTTAAAAAAAAATCAGCGTATCCAGTTTTTTGAATGTTATAAAGTTTCCAATATCTTTTGTTCAGAAAGCTTTTCTTCACCGGAAAACCTCAAATTAAATAAAAATATTATCAGGTGAAGAAAGCTTTCATTTTATTCTATCCCTCTTAGTTTAGATTAATTACTATTTTCAATTTTATTATTTTAGCATCTTAAAGCCTAAAGCATTATTACTTATTAAGTTTACAGTTAGCACAAAGTGTTGCTTTAACTTAACTGTTTTTACTGTATTTAATAAAGTTTGATTCAATAATTCAATTAGCTTGTCTGTTCTTAAGTATTAAGTTAAATATCAGTAGTCATGAGTTCAAAGTTTCGTAATTTTAAAATCGAGCTGTTCAAACAATTAAATAAAAATAAATTAAATAGTGATTTGAAAAGCATTACTGATAAAGAGTTTTCTGTATTCCAGATTACTAACTTTAATCGTTTTAAAGATTTATTGTTAATATCAATCGGAATTATTACATGTGGTTTTGGTTGGAAAGTTTTCTTTTACCAAATTCATTTATAGATGGTGGTGTCACAGGTATTTCATTATTAGTGGCTGAACTTACCCATACATCACTACCAATATTAATTATTATTATAAACATACCCTTTATTATTCTTGGGTTTACTCTGATCAGTAAATCATTTGCATTTAGGAGTATTCTTTCCATTACAGGACTTGCTTTGGCTATCACATTTATACATTATCCGGTGATCACATCAGATAAACTATTGGTATCTGTATTTGGAGGGTTTTTTGTAGGTGCTGGTATTGGATTTACTATGAGAGGGGGCGGTGTTTTAGATGGAACGGAATTATTAGCCATTTATATTACGAAAAAAACCAGCCTTACAATTGGAGATATTATTTTACTTTTTAATATAATTATATTTTCTGTGGCAGCTTATCTGCTGTCAATTGAAACTGCTTTATATTCAATATTGACTTATTTGGCAGCATCCAAAACTATAGATTTTGTCATTGTAGGTTTGGAGGAATATACAGGGGTAACTATTATTTCAGATCACAGTGAGGAAGTAAGTGAAATGATCATAAATAAAATGGGTAGAGGTGTCACAATCTATAATGGAAAAAGAGGGTATGGAAAAAGGGGAGTAAAAATTTACAATACAGATATAGTATATACCGTGATTACAAGACTAGAGGTGGCTAAGTTACAAACTGAATTAGATAAGATTGATGCTCAGGCTTTTATAGTTATGTCAGCAATAAAAGATACGAAAGGTGGAATGATTAAAAAAAGGCCTTTACATACATAATTACTTTAATATTAATCCCATTTCTCTAATTGAGTTAGTAATGCTTTCATATCTTTATGAGGAGGAGCTTCAAGTCTCATTTCCTCTAAGCTTGAAGGGTGTCTAAACTCGAGGGCAAATGCATGAAGGGTAGTTCTGGTCATAATTGGCTTTTCTTCTTCAAATTTAGAAACAGAAAGTTTTTTAGTTTTAATATCAGAAATAAACATTTCCGTGCGGTTACCATACATTGCATCGATGGCTAACGGATGACCAATTGATTTAAAATGAACTCTTATTTGGTGCATCCGACCTGTAAGAATATCAGCTTCAACTAAGCTGTATTTCTTAAATCTTTTCAGTACTTTATAGAGTGTAATACTTTGTTTTCCCTTTGGTGTTATGATCATCTGGCCACCGGAAGCTTTACTTTCTCCAATTGGTTTATCAATTTTTCCTGAATCATTGAGCACAAATCCTTCTACCAGTGCCAGATACTTTTTCTTGAGACTGTGCTTTTCAAATTGATTGGAAAGATGTTTGTGGTCTTCTGCTGTACGACCAAAGATCATTATTCCGGATGTATCTTTATCTAAACGGTGCAATACAAATATATCCTGGTACTTTGATTTTAAGAAAGCTGATACACTTGGTTTATTGGCATCAAATCGGTCAGGTATTGAAAGAAAACCAGCGGGTTTATTTACTACTATTATATGATCATCTATATAAATGATTTCAATTTGCTGATTAGGTTTCATTACAATTTCTTAAATGTCTTACGTCCCATAGCAAAATATTGCCATAAGATAAAGCCTCTGAATATACCGCGATTATTAGGTGCGTCTATCAATTTTATCTTATCAACCATTTCATTGTACTGTATCCTTTTATAGAACAAATTTGGTATGTTTAAAATAAATACCAGGTATGCTTGTAGAATATATAATGCATGTTCTGGTCTTCCTATCAACATCATATAGAATAAAGCTAATGAGTCAGTTATCAACCTGGCAGGTATTACCCATATTAAATTCAACAAATATTCATTCTTGGCGATTGTATAGAGATTATTTCTATAGTTTAAGTAAGTTTTCTGGGTATTTTCATAATCCAAGGTACCACCACCTAAATGGTAAACTACGGAAGTAGGAACTATCATAACTTTATATCCGGCTTTATGAATCCGCCAACATAGATCAATCTCTTCAAAATGGGCAAAATAATCTTTATCAAATCCACCTAGCTCAGTAAAGAGTTCAGCTTTAATTAACATACATGCACCACTGGCCCAAAATACTTCACGGTTATCTTCATATTGTCCTTCATCCTTTTCTATTACATCAAAAATCCGACCCCTGCAAAATGAATAATGCAGTGCATCAATAAAACCACCACTTGCTCCTGCATATTCAAATTCATTTCTCCTTTCATAAGATAGAATTTTTGGTTGGATTGCAGCAATTTCTTTATCCGCAGCTGCTACTTTAAGCATTTTATCAAGCCATCCATCAGTTACTTCAACATCTGAATTAAGTAAGACAAAATACTTTTCATCTAATTGCTCCAAAGCTTTATTATAA
>Ga0193744_1000124_pt1 | contig 27263 bp, 26 predicted proteins | sample L1a1metaG_FD_143056 | JGI IMG/M metagenome (GOLD analysis project Ga0193744, IMG submission 143056) | Soil microbial communities from a riparian zone of the East river system, Colorado, United States - L1a1 | ecosystem: Environmental > Terrestrial > Soil > Riparian zone | place: USA: East River...
TTCTTGATCCATAACAATAAATTAAGACATCAAATATATGAAAAACAAGGAATCAGATAATTCGCCTAATTCTGATGGTTTTTTTATGAGTGAAAAGGAAGGAAGACCTAATCTTGAGTTTAATTATAATGAAAAGACAGGAATGGTATCATTAAGATTCAAAGATGGGCGCGGTTATCATTTACACATCAAAAGATTACAGGAAGCCTTGGAAGCAAAAAGACCTAAACCGTCTCAAAATCTAATCGAACTTTAACATCATGTTTATCTATGGTTCTTTAATCTTGAAAGTAGTCGACCCAATATTTTAGCAGGCACAAAAACTTCTTGTTCTCTAAAAACTAGAATTTCATTCTTATCCATATCATCATATACCGTAATCGCGCTTTTGAGATCTTCCCCTTTCTTCATTCGTTCGTGTATTTCTTGCGCACTATTATCATTCTCTTGTTCAATAATTTGATTTATATTATCTAATACAGTTTTAAAATTATTCATAACATAATAGTTTAACCAAAGATACCATATTTATGAAAAAACTAGCTGATTTTAAAAGTATAATCGAGGTAGTTAATTACTTTTCAGATGAAGATTTTAATATGAAGTATTTGGAAGAGGACAGATGGGGAGGAAATATAGTGTGCCCGCATTGTGAGAACGACAAGGTATATCGATTAGAAAAGTATAAACGGTTCAAATGTTCTGGTTGCAAGAAACAGTTTAATGCAATGACAGGAACCATTTTTCAAGGGAAACGGATCTCATTGCAGAAATGGTTTGTCGGATATTCAATATTCCTTACCCTTCCTGCAATATCATCATATAGATTAGCGAAGGAATTAGGAGTAACAAAGCATACTGCATGGTTTATGCTCCAACGGTTAAGATATTGCCTTGAACAAACGGAAAAGGATAATGACGATAAATTATCAGGAACTATCCAGGTAGACGAAACTTTTGTGGGAGGCAAGAACAAGAATAGACATGGAGATAAGAAAGTGAAAAACTCACAAGGGCGGAGTTTCAAGGACAAAACCCCCGTACTTGGAATAATGGAAACGGAAACATCCGTAATAGTATTCAGAAAACATAAAGTAATTCCTGAATTACAAGTGAGGGAAAAAATAGTGATTACTCCAAGTAGGTTAAAATGTTTCGTTATTCCAGACACCAAATCAAAATCCATAAAGCCAATAGTAAAAAAAGTAGTTGAAGTGGATTCTGTGGTAGTGAGTGATGAATGGTTGGCATATAAAGGACTGAATAAGCAATATGACCACAGGATTGTTGATCATAAGAAGAAAGAGTATGTTAATATAAATGGTGATACCACAAATGCATTAGAAGGATCATGGGCATTATTCAAAAGAGCTTTCAATATATATTACCACATCAGTAAAAAACACATGAATAAATATGTAAAGGAGTTCATGTTTAAATATAACACCCGGCACATGACTCAAAAGGAACGATTTGATACACTTTTGAAAAACACAAGATTTCACATAACTTACAACCAATTAATTGCCACAGCATGAAAAAGAAGAAAGAAGAAGCTCCTATGAAAATAAAGCCAATCTCGCTTAAGAAAATTTCAGAAATGAATAAGAAAATGCTATCCAAACCGCCCATAAAAGGCAAAAAATGAGTTTTTCAAGCAATTCCTATAAATAAATAGGGGACTCATACTCTAAAACAGAGCAACTTTTTTATTAACCTTCAACCCTTATTTTCGTATTGTTATTAGTGAACGAAATTGCGTTAACTATTTCCGTCTTCTAAAAATTGCGACATTTAGACACAGGAATCCACAGTATGATAAGTTTAACGCGTCCTCCTTGCGTGGGCGCGGCTTATACTGTGGAAGGGTGTCGCAACCCTAGAAGACGGGTGAGTTGCTGTCCCACGCAATTTATTTGGGACAAGCCGGGAGGGATCACCGGTACACAAATCTATCCGACTTACATGCTCAATACTAGCTCAATCGCTAGCCTATTTATTATTATTTTACTCACTATTTCCTGTTCCAAAAAAGAGGAAGAGAAAAAAGAACTTCAGTACGATACTGATGGATCTTACATTTATCCTCTTCCTTGTTATTCTTATACCTATTTGAAGTTTGATTTGAATAGTTCTATTATTAATAATAACGTGATAAAACGCGTAGACAGATATGTAGATAATGGAGGGACAAATATTACTCCTGGTTTCTTTACTGATTCAGATACGGATACAGTAATGAAATATGTTCTCAATATAAACTTCCCATTTACTTCAAACTGTTCAGAACAATTAATATTAGTTGTAAAAAACAGAGAAGAACTTAAGAAAATCCCTATCAATAGTTCAAAAGGAAATCAAACGCTGAATGATCAAATTACAATCAGTAAACATGATACAATTTGTTTCGGAATAATTGGAATGGCCACCTCAAAGAAGATCAATGTTTCTTATATTATAAATTAAGGGAGAAAGGCCATTATGAAAAAGTTATTAATATCAATAATTGTAATAATTGTTTTTTTACCATCCTGTAAAAAAGACGATCCTTCTGCTGATAAAATTGTAATATTATCAAACGCCACAGAATTCAGTATATGATGGATATGTATATAATTATCACAAACAAATTTATACTCGTCAATATGTAATGGTTGATCCAACAGGGAAGACTTCATTTACTGATACGGTTAAATTACCGAACGATTCAACAGTAGAAGACGGGTGGTATTCATGGTATATTACACAATCAAAAGGGGTCCTTGAAAGTGAAACCCGAAAATTTTATCTTAAAAATAGTATGAAATGATCAAAATAAACAATGTTGAATATTACAACGAGGATTCTGAAATAGAAAATATATTAAAAAGGATACCTAATCCTGATTATAATGAATCTACCGTTTTGGATTCGGTAGATTCCACTACAGAAGGAGGGTGGGTATTTTCTCATGATAGAGAAATGTATGTGGTTCTTAAATATGGAAATGAAGGAGATTCTGGATTAACTATGTTTAAATCTTCATTTGATCACATTAATGAATTAACAGAACATATATTGATAATCAAAAATAGTCCTTTAGCAAACGAAACAACAGAGCTTATTTATCAGAACTTTTTGAATCTTTGTTATGTCCACAAGCTTTTAGAAAGAAATTAGTCCATTCTTTTTTTCCTGCACCATGTTTTCCTATAACTATCTTAAGTGATTTTTCTTTAATGCTATTATCTTTGGCCATGTAAGGATATGAAAAGCTGGGAAGGTTAATCAGCTATCACGTTCCCAAAGGTATAATAAAATTTATATCTTTGTCAATATAAATCTTAAAACAGATAATGGATGCTACTGTTGAGTTAGTCTATACCCCTACAAGAACCATAAATTTAAGTAATACGGGCAATGATTTTACATTTTTATCTACCGCAGTGCCCCAGGTTGGTGACACTCTTTTCATAAGGTTTGTCGAAACAGCCGCAGCATGGGATCTTTATTATGAATTAACAGCCGCAGATTTATTATTATATCCCCAAGCGCTTGGAGGAAAAATAGTGAATAGCGGAATAATAGCCGCTTATGGATTAAGTGGCACATACGATATTCCAACCAAAACTATCACTATTGTTCCTGCTGCAGGTAGAAGTATATCACAAATTTCAATTCTTCCTGGAGGGACAACAAAGAAACTTACCATCATAAATGGGAGCGTAAGCCTTCCAACTCTTATAAATTCAAGTCCTGATCCCATTATTTATAGTGCTCCAATTTATATAGCAGATGGATTTTCTTATAATGTTTCTAATACATCATTTACTGTTACAGATACAGATCAGCCAGAAAGTACATTTTATATAAAAGCCAAATTCACAGTTTTTAATTCACAAGGTCACACTAATGATATTAATGTTAGGGTATTAAAAAACGGAACTCCTGTATTTACCTATACACAGACGATCCCTGTTGGGATAACAAATACTAATGTGATATTTGAAACACCCGTTTTATCTGGATCTGCAGGAGATGTATTTTCATTAGATACATTATGTAGTACAGGTACTTTAACTATGATTACCAATACCGGTACCGCTTATTATGAAATATGGGGAAGATATGAAGGATCTACTCAACCTGGACTAAAAACTAATACCAAAGTAAAAGTAGGAGTAGTTTATTATGATGAAGTATTAAGAAGTACTGGAGTTATTCCGTTGGAAGAAATTAATATTCCCCCCTTCTTTTTAAGGGGAGGCTCCACTGTTTCAGAGGAATTCAATGAAGCCCCACCAATATTAGGCTTCATTCCTCATTTAAAATGTTCTATTAAAAATCTTGCTCCTGATTTTGCAATAAAGTATCAATTTTTAATTTCGGTTGTAGAATATTCATATCAACAAGTTTTAGCTAAAACTTATACCGTAAATGCAAATGGAAGTGTTGCTTTTGAAATAGATGATTTACGAGGTTTTGACTTAACAGACAAATGTAGGGTACGTTTAGTTGGAGTTAATATTTCAGGGAGTAATGTTGGAATTAGAGAAGAATATTTAATGACGAATGATATATTCGGGCAAATATATTGGGATGTGCCAATATTAGAATTTGATTTGTCACCGCTTACAATAACTCTTCCTGCAAATAGTGTTTATCCCTTTCCTCAAATGGATAGAATATTAGTTTTAGAAGTCTATGATCCAACTACTATTTCCCAAAACAAATTGTATTATGAGATAGGAGAGGAATATGATATTTTAGTTTCAAATGGCATTCATTACCATGCAGGGGGAGATCAAAACCAAGACCCATTGAATCCTGTTACAACCCCGGCTATAACCACAATAAAAAAAGGAAACACATGGTATAGATACAGAAATGCGGGGATAACCATTAATGATCCACTAACTGTTACAGATATTATTCCTCCTTATTTTATAGAATCAGATAGCATAACAGATAGTAAATTAAGTAATTTTTGGGATAAAGGACGGGTGAACATTGAAACACCAAATCAACAGCGACAAAAGTATGGACCGCTTAGAAGATGGAGTGGCATATTATTTCCAAATACACAGGTGAATAATTTGAGTACGTGGGATGAAGGAAATTACAATAATGATTTAAGTCAACGTTATGGAGATATTACTGGCTTAAGAGAGATTGGTTATACATTAACCAATTTACAATGGATGAATATTTCTAAAACACTTTTAGGAAGATCAGAACAAACAAATGCTGATGCGAGTACGTTTTTAGTTTTAAGTGATCATCTTCTGGGCACAACAAATCCAAGCGAAGATGAATTAGGAACCAAACAGCCAGGCAGTATATGTGTAAGCGGAAGATATTTATATTTCATTGATACGATTAAAGGGAAAGTTATCAGAAACGCTCCAAATGGGAATTTTCCAATATCAGATTACTTCAAACGTAAATATTGGAGGGATCAATCAGCACTTATAGAATCAAGTTCAAATTATGAGGTGATAACCGGTTTTGATTACAAGTTTAAAGATTATTGGGTTACGATCAGAAATATTGCATTGACTCCCGATTTTCAAGAAACAATTTATTTTAACGAAGATCAAAACGCATGGAAGTATAATGTTGACATGAAAGATGCATCTGGAAATATTATAGATTGGTATGGATGGGTAGGACAATTATTTTTTGCAATGATGCATGAGAAGATATGGCAAGCAAATACCCTTGTAGATGTAGACGGAAATTCAGTGTATTTAAAGTTGTTCGGGGATAATAAAAGTTTGGTAGTTGAAACAATAGGAATGATTGAACCTGATAAGGTGAAGATTATGCTAACGAGTACTATCCATGCTAACATAAAACCCACCAAGGTAGAATTATTTATTCCACCAAACGATATGTACCCAAATGGAATGTACAGTTATTTAATGCCGGGCAACTATAAATATAAAGAAGGAGTATTTTATGCTGATTTAAAAAGAGATTGGTTTACTAAGGGTGTTCCTATTAATGATGCAGCGGGAAGATTACAGATAGCAGAAGGAAGGGCTTTACGGGGGCACGTAGTAAACGTAAGGATTACCTATACAACAAATGAGTATGTGAATTTATTTTCTACATCCATAGGAATGATTCCATCTGAAAAATCGTAAAAACATTTATATTTGAATCGAAATGTATTTGCTATACGCTAATTTAATCCATTTTACAACGAGTTTTACATACGGTAATATGTATGAGGCTCGGATATATAATCGGGTATTAAATTGGGTAGGAGAAGCGCAAGATTTATTGACAAAGGATTATTATTTTGCTGTTGAATATATTTATGGACAGTCAGGCGTTGCGATAGATGCCAATATAAGAGTACAAAGAAAAGTTGATGAAGTTTGGGTTACATTAGGATATTTTTCTCCTTCTTCGCCCGTTACGTTAAGTAGTATTATTGAAACAGATAATTGTAAAATACAGAGTGAATGTGTACCAAGCGACATTCCTTCTGAAACAATGCATTATTATGTTCCCAATTACTATGTAGCCGGATATTACGTATAAAAATGAGTGTAGCACACTTTGATCCCCCTATATCAAATTGGAATGATCTATCCCTTACATTAAGGATTGGACTCGGCCATGATATGACATTGGAAGAGGGGGATGGAAATAAAATTGCAGCTTCAGCAGCTATAAACTGGATAGGAAACAGAATATTCACGTTCCCATTTTCTTATTTGATAGGATATACAGGAACAGCACCAGAATTTAGCTCCGTTGTAAATAATCAATTAACCTTAAATCTTCCTATGGCGAGGGGAGCAGGGGTAGCCGCTGGACTAATTTCAAAAGAGGAGTTTGATAAATTTGACAATAGTTATCCAGCCCCAGAAGGAACTGTTGATCAGTACGTAAGGGGAGATGGAAGTATCGGAACGTGGGGACAAGGGTTAACAACCGACCCAAGCCATAATGCAACGTTGGATTTAGCATCAAAAACACTTGTTACACCTGTTATTTCTACTACGTGGACATTATTCAACACAGACGGAACTACACCATATAGTCCGGCAACATCAACGGTTAAAAATGTAACTGTTGACAAGGGGGTTATAGGACATATTTCGTCAACATTTTTATATCCTGCTCCTGATCCAGACGAAGCTGTTCCTACATCTGTATTTGGGGATTATGGAACAACTATACCAGCCCCAGGAGTTCCTTCCGCAGTATTTACAAATGGAGGTAATACAATTACAGTAAACACAACCTTTTCAGAAACATTAGCCAGAGCGAAGAGCGGATTGGTTGTGGTAGGAGAACAAGTACAATTCGCGGCAGGAAATAATAACACTTCGGATAGTACTTCAATTACGTTCCTTGGAAGGGGATGTATGATCTTTTCGGCTTCATCTTCGTTAAATGCAGCGGCCATACAAGCAGTATTGAATACGGATAATTTTCAATCAACACGTACACGCACATTTAATGGGGTGACGAGTGGAAGTGGAAATTATACTTATTACGTATATGACGCTGCATTGGGGAATTGCACTAATGTTATTCAAAATGGAGCACTGCCAGTATTTACAGCCTTTTCTTTTTTATCAAATGTTTCTATAACCAATGCTGCAGGATTTGTAATGAACGTAATTGTTATGCGTTCAAATGCTACAAATGCCTTTACAGCAGCAAATTTAGCCTTCTCATAAAATGTCGTTACCATATCCTGATAATATCGTCCATAATAGTACGAAATCAGATCAATTAAAACAGAATGTAACCACAGTGTATGTTATATCAGAAGGTTTGGATTATCTACTGATTGACGATACAAATATTGGAAATTCATCAGGATGGGATATTTATTGGAATCAAGGAGTTTCAACTTACAATTCTTTATACGCAAACATAGACGGTTCAAATATTGACTGGACTGCTGGATATACTACTTATGATGTCCGTTATGCTAAGATCTCAGGTGTTACATTTACAGGATCAGTAATGCTTAATCATCTTCCATTGTTACCGTTGGAGGCTGCTACAAAAAGTTATGTAGATGCTAATGTAACTGGTTTGATATGGAAGCAAGCCGTATTAGTAATGTCACTATCAGATTTGACGTTAAGCGGAGAGCAAACGGTTAATTCAGTAGTGCTGATTACGGGAGACAGAATATTGGTTAATGGGCAAACAGATCAAACAGAAAATGGAGTATATTTAGTAGATAGCGGAGCATGGACAAGAACCACAGATGGAGATAGCGGAGCAGAACTTGTATCGGCAGCTTTCTTAATTGGAAGTGGGGATGATACGAACCCAAACACACAATGGGTATGCGGAAATCCTTCCCCTATAACAATTGGAGTAACGAATATCTTTTTCAATCAATTAGGAGGGGTAGGAAGTTATTCAGCAGGAACGGGTCTTGATTTAGCCGGAACAGTATTTAGTATTCCACCAAATGCAGTTGATTTTTCATTATTTCAAAACGTATCTGCAAACGTATTAATTGGTAATCCCAATAATTCCGGTGGAAATATTCAGGAAATAACATTGGGCGGAGAACTTTCTTTTATTGGAGATGTATTAACAAACACACTGATAGATGTTTCTCAACTTAACAATGATGCTGGTTATTTAGATCAACTAACGGGATTCGCCCAAGGAGGAAATACATTTGGACAAGAAGGAATATTGGGAACATTCGATGCTTTTGATTTAGGATTTTATGTATCTGCATCCCTAAAAATGAATCTTAATAACTCAACCGGAAGATTAGATTTGGTTAACGGACTAACAATTCCTGTAACTACCACGTCTGATATTGGGGTCATTTATCAGGATAACTTTACTTTATTACATACTTATGGAACAGATTGTACTTTTTTGGGTGTAGGAGCTGGTAACTTCACGTTTACCGGAACTGAAAACTTAGGAATTGGCACAGTTTCTTTAGCTTCACTTACAACGGGTTCGTTTAATACAGGAGTTGGTCCTTATACATTGAATAGTGTTACTACAGCTACTCAGTGTACAGCTCTCGGATATATCGCACTTGCTAACAATACAACAGGAACATTTAATACAGCATTTGGTTCTCAGGCCATGTTTGTAAATACAACAGGGATTCAAAATACAGCAATAGGGCCTTCAGCATTAAAAAACAATACAACAGGAAATAATAATAGTGCATTTGGTGCTTCAGCATTACTGAGTAATACAACAGGAGTTAATAACGCAGCATTAGGATTATCAGCATTACGTTTTAATACAACAGGAGGGCATAATTTTGGAATTGGAACCAATGCTTTAAGAAATAATGTTTTAGGTTCAAATAATGTTGCTATAGGAGATTCAGCCGGTTTTGGAGTACTATCAAATTCTTATAGCAATAATGTTTTCATAGGAGATGCTTCTGGTGTAGGAGTTACTACGGGATCCAATAATGTATTTTTGGGATATAATTCTGGTTCTAATGTTACTACGGGATCTAATGATATCCTTATAGGATATAACTTAAGTATATTAACAGCAACAACCAATAACTATATGAGTATTGGTAACATTATATTTGGTACAGGAATCAATGGTACAGGAACTACAATTAGTAGTGCCCTAATTGGAATTGGTAACAATGCTCCAACAAATCTATTGACAGTTGGAAAAGCTGGATATACAGGAGATACTTTTATTTTCATAGATAATTTATCAAGTTTTTATGTTGAAAATAGCGCCTATTTGTTCGTTGGTGGTAGAGGCGGTTCTCAAACAACATTTCAGGTAATTCATATTAATGAAGATTCTGCCGGATTAACATTAGGAAGTTTTACGGGAGCAGAAGGAAACGGAGTTTATATATATGGCACAGGAAGTACAGTTACAGACAGTAATGTTATAAAAAAGAATCGAGGAATTATAGCAGGAAATCATGGAGGAGGTGTAACTCAGGATGGATTACATATATGGCAGGGAGAAACAGGAAAATCAATTATATTTTGGGATGGATCAGATGAAGCAACAGCTATTCAAACTTTTGAAATAGGAGCAAATTTTTGTGATATTAAAAATGCAGTTGTGAAATCAGGAGTTATAACACCCACAACAAGTAATGTATTGTTTCAGGTTCCAGATAACATTGCTACTGTATTATGTGATAAACTACATAATCTTATTAATTTGCCGTTGAATCCATTAATAGGACAAGAGGTTAATTTTGATTATTTTTATTTTAATGCAATACAAGGTAATATTGTCGTTACAGCAACGTCACCAAAAACTCTTTTTGGGCTAACAACAGCAACATTCCCTGCAACTTCAACTTCAGGAGGCACAACATTAGGAATGAAATGGAGATATGTAGCAACAAATAAATGGTTAAGAATTTATTAAAATATATATGACAGCTTTTAAATTAACATCTGAAGAACAAAAAACCGTTAATAACGCAATGATTTTTTTGAGTCGAATGGCATTATCAGGATCATTTGCTATGAATGTTGCTCTTAATCTTATAGAAATGGAAGATAAAGTGGCTAAAATTGATAAACAGGTAATGGCCGTTGCTAAAAAGTTGGGGATGGAGAAGGACGGCAGATTAGTGTTTACAAATCCGGATGATAGTCAAAAATTAAATGATGAAGCAGCCATCTTTCTTAAAGATCAAAAAGTTGTAACGTGTAATTTGGAAGTCTTATCAAAAAAGGATTTTTCAGATGATATTAAAATACCAGGAGAGTTGCTGAAATCTTTATTAAAACTTAAACTGATTAAATAAAATGGATCCTATTACAATGATGCTGTTGGGAACCGGAGTGAGTGCATTAAGTAGCTTACCTCAATGGTTAACGGGGAACACACAAGGCAACCGTGCGGATGAAATGGAAAAAAGTTTGGGGGATCGTCCTCAAATGCAGTTAGCTAAAGGATATTCTGATGCCTTGGCATCCGCTGAAGAACAAGCAAAAATGACCCGTTTACCAGGCCAAGGAGCAATTGAAGGGCGTTTAGATCAAACAACAGCTAATACAGTATCTTCATTGGAGAGAATGGGATTAGGAGGAGCGGATATGATTAATGGAGCTTCACGTGCTTATGGAAACCAACTAAGTGCCGAAACAGATTTAGGAGTGAAAGCTGCTGGAATGAGATTGAATAACCAACAATTATTACGTAATCAGGAAAACATTGTAGGGGATCAAGAAAATCAAATTTGGAAAACAAATGAACTTGACCCTTACATGCAAAAATCGGCAGCCATAGCAGCATTAAAAGAATCTAGTATAAAAAACGAGAATAGCGGATTAATGAACCTGTTTGGGTCTATAGGAAATGGATTAATGGGAGCAGGAGTATTGGGGAGTAGACAAGGAAACTGGTGGGATAAATTCACCGGAGGAGGAAGTGGAGCAGGAAATTTTAAAAGTTCGGCAGGAGCAACTGACTCACAAGAAAAAAACATATTTGATTTAATGAGTTACGGTGGTATGACACTTCCAGCATAATGGCAATAGAAACAGCAGATGGTTTATCGGTAGCTCCTGGTCCCGGAAGAGGGGAAGCAGCATATTTAGGTGATAGTTCGTGGGATCCAGTAAGGTTCTCTGAGAACCTTGTGCATATTGCCCGTCAGGAAAAGGCTCTTAAAGATAAAAAAATAGCTGACAATGCAGCTTTGCTGACTGATGAAACCAAAGCACAATGGGCTACAGATGATTTGAATTATATTCAACCTAAACTGCAAGCATTAAAAGAAAAAACAATTCAATTGTTCAAAGAAACAGGAGGAAATCTTAATCCATTACAAGTAGCTGAAATTAAGAATGAACAGAATAAACTTAAAAGTTACGTTACTATAAATAATCAATTGAGAGCGAATTATGCTAATAAAGTTAAAGATTTGGATGATGATAAAACTGGAGTTTATAACAGGGCAGCATCTATAAAATTGCTTGAAACATGGAACAATCCCACAGCCGTTCCTCAGTTAAAACAGGAAATCGATACTCAATATGGAGGGGATGTTAATGCATGGAGAGCAGCCAATGAGCATAAGTTTCAATTGATTCCTTCATATAATGAGGATAAATATTATTCAGATCTTACTAAAGACGAAAAGCCGTCTACGTATCAGAGAAGGGATGAAAAGGGGAATATTGTGGAAGATAAATTGGGGACTGGAGAACGGGTTTATTATGAAGGGAAAAAACTCACAGATCAGCAGGTTAATACTTTAACCAACCGTGTATGGTCGGGAACTGAATATAAAGATGCCAGAACGAAAGAAAAGGCACAGGAAAGCGTAGAGAATATGTTTTCAGTAAATGAAGGAGGACAAATTGGGTTTAATACAAATTTGCCTGAAGCTGAAAAAGAAAATGCCAAACGTATAATTAAAAGAGCTGGTAACCTAAAGGGACTTTCCGCTGAAGAAATTAAAACACGGTTGGCCAAAGGTTACATATCTAATCAGATTGATACTAAAACTGATGAAGGAGAAAAGTTGATGCAAGAGGGGTTTGCTCCTGTAAGAACCGATCCTGCATCAAAAGAAACTACCACTATTGCTACACATTATAATAGCATTGCTCAACAAATACAGGAAAACCCAGGTATGTCTCCCGATCAAATTGCCACAGCATTAGGTGGAACTGCAGAAGTGAATAAGAATACCGGACTTTATAATATCAAATTACCAGTCCCACCTACTGCTAAACCATTTGTTTCCATTCCTGCGGCTAATATACTTGTCCCGCAAAAAGGGAAATATGGAGAAACAATAAAGTTTCATCCTAACAAGGGCGCTTCAGGTCAAATAGCAGGTACTATATCTGGAAATGGACTTCAGTGGAAAAAAGATGGAATTACAGTAACCGCAAATACTCCAGGTGCTAAACCTTATGGACAAATAACTTATGATCCTGTTAAAGTAGACCCAAATAATGATGATGAACTCACAAATGCAGTAGCGCTATTCAATACAGCTAATCAAAATGCAAATGTTACTAAAGAAGTTTACAAAAAAATGTTAGAAGAAGCCGAAAAGATAGGTGGGCCATTTAAAGTTGAATATGATTTAAGTGATCCTGTACAACGTACATATTACGATCAGATATTGGGAGGAACACCATTATCGCAAGGTTCATTTAATAAAGAGGTGAAAGCAAAAGGGAAAACAACAATTGCAGAACCAGTTAAGACCAAAAGAAAAGCAACAGATTACGGATTATAATAATGCCAGAAAAAGATTACATATCGAAAGCATATTCAGCCCTCCGAGATAACCTGGAAGGGTTTAGTAAAGATGAAGCTACGTTCAGAACTGAAATGCAGAACCCAGACTATGTAAAGAAAGCGTATGCAGCGTTGAAAGATAATCTGGATGGGTTCTCAACTACCGAACAAGACTTTTACAACCAAGTAGGTTTAAAAAAAAAAGCTGGATCAGAACCGCTTTCAACTGGCTCTCCAACTTCTTCTCGAGAGACTGCGAATGGTGAGAGAAACGATGTTAACTTTGGGTACAGGTCATTGGATGAAGCGATAGCTGCTCTTCCGCAAAAAGAACCAGCAAAATTACCAAGAGCAATCTTAAATACAAACAAACCTGATGCAACACAAGCAGGCACAACCTCACCTCCAATAGTTTCAAAAGGTAATAAATTAAAAGAAGTAAAGAATACCGCTGATTTTAATGAAAAATGGGACACTAAGCATACGGCAACCGATATGGTTACTGGTAGCCACATGGATGAAGTTGATGAAAGAAGAAAACAAAATTTGGAATATCAAAAAGATGCCGGAGTTGTAAAAGAAACCATAGAATCGGCTGCTGCTGGTTTGGATGCAGCTTATTCCATGGTATTGCAAATGCCAAATATGCTATATAATACTTTTGCTATTCCAGTCAATGCTGCTATTGATGCAATGGGAGGAAAAGGAGAAATTAAAGCTGATCCTGAAGGGATATTAGCAAAATCAGCTGATTATTATGCTAATCGTGCAAAGGAACTTCTGACTCAACAGCAAAAAAAATATGACAAAACATTGGTAGATGAATTTAATGAAGGAGATAAAGGGAAAGCTATTCATCAACTTGTAAATTCTACAATTAGAATGTTACCTCCAATGATGGCTATGGCAGGAGCAAGTTTTGCTGGAGCATCAGCAGCATCGGTTGAAATAGGAGGAGCATTAGGCTTTGGTTCTGAAAAGTATAATGAGATTAAAGATTTGCCATTACCAGAATCAGTGAAACAACGTAATGCATTAGCAAGTGGAATGTTAACGAGTATGTTTAACAAATGGAGTTTGGATAAAATTGCCATACCTGTTGCAAAAACACTAGCCACAAAAGGAGAACAAGCCGCTGTGCAGGTTGCGAAGGAAACATTTGAGGAAACATATAAACAGGTATTCAAAAAACTGGCTCCTGTTACTGAACCATTACACTCAGGAATAGCGTTTGCAGCAACAGGATTTGCAACTAATGTTCTGGATAAGATAACTGGCGTATCTCCGGACAAAGATTTAACAGAAGGCATACCGGACATGTTTATTGAAGGCATAGCATTAGGAACAGGAATTCATGCAGGGAAAAGAATATTAAACCGTGAACGTGCACAAACTATCGATCAATTACATAATGAAGCTGAACAAATAAAAAATGATGCTGATAATCCAGAAGTAAACCCTGATTTAAAAGAATCATTATTACAAACCTATCAGGATAAAACCGAACAACTTAATATTGAAATGGAGAAGGAGCGTGAAAACGCATTGAAATATTCTGAAGAAGAAAAAACAATTGTAGAGGATTTGTCAAATAAGGTTCAACAAAACAATAAAATTCTGGCTGATCCAGCTATTTCACCAGAAACCAAAAACCTGAAGATTGTTGAGAATGATAAATTGAATGGAGAAATCGATAAGCTGAATAAGGAGGCTGAAAAACGTACCACTGCTGATGTAGATAAAATTATAGAGAAGAAACAAAAGAAATTAGGACTACCAACTACTCCCGAAATTCCACTATCAATAGAACATCAGGATATTTTGGATAATATGGAAAATGGAACGACTTTGGATGCAAATGATATTACTTCATTATCTGATGAATTGTACAAAAGATTAAAGGGTATTGAAGCGATAAAATCACAAGCAGGAAGGCGTTTTACTATTAAACAAATTGATGAAGCATCAAAAGACCTCTCATCTAAAATTGATGCTTCATCAACAGCTAAAATTAAACTTGAAGAAAGTGGAAAGGAATTTATAAAAGTTGATGAAATCAAAGAAGATAAAATTGAGCAGTCAATTGCAACTGAACCTGTTTCCAAAATTCCCAATAAAAAAGAAGAGAATATACACAACTCGACTTCCACATTCGATACAAAGAGTGAAGGTGGAAAAGTGGAAGAAGCCGGAACTGTTCAAAAAGGCGAGTTGAAACCCAAAGAAGAATCTGCCTCTGCCGTTGAGCAATTCATCGAGGAACAAAAGAATGCTAAAACAAGTGTCAGGAAAAAAGAAATACAGATTAAAATTGATAAAGCTGTTGAGAAACTTATTCCAGATCATAACACCCGTGAAACAGGAGAAGTTAAATTATCCGATAAAGTTGATGCTTCAATTGAAAATATTGAAATGCCTGATGGAGAAGAGGGTTATCGGATAAGTGTTAAAGATGCTGATGGTAAGGAGTTGGATTCACAGGATTTTTATGATAAGCCGGAAGTTGTTAAATATTTGAATGGTAAGCAAAAAGGTTATGATCTTGCAAAAACCGAAAAGCCAAAATCCGAAATCAAAGAAAGTGAATCAGAGATTAAAGTAGGATCGGAAGTTTCATATCGTGATAATTCAGGCACCATGGAAAAAGGAACAGTGGAAAGCGTAGAGGGTTCAGAAGTCAAGATAAAAGGTCCAAACGGAACCATTCATCGCAGGACAGTAGAAGATATCCAACGGGAACAAGTATTATCGACATTAACGGAGTCAAAATCAGAAATTGATAATGCGATATCTCTTCCTAAAGTTGAACCTGATACAGATGCAAAAGATATTGTTCAAGCTAAAATATTACCAGTTAAAGAAGCGATTTCAGCAGTATTTAAAGGATTGAATGTTATACAAGATAAAACCATGGGTAAAATGGTTGATCATGCGGAAACATGGTTATCCGGTAAAATTAAACAGTGGTCTGTTAATCAAAACACAGCATTAAGAACAATCGGAACAGGATTAACTTCTTATGCCAATGGATTGCCACGTAACATCCAAGAAACGGCTAATAAGAAATATCTGACAGGCGGCATTAAGTTTGCCCAGGAAACAATGTCGCGTAATATTGATGCTCTCAGAAAGTTAATTGATAATGATTTGGTGTCAATGGAAAGGGTGCATGAAGTACTTGATCCTGATTTCTACAAAGAAGATAAGAGTAAAGTTGTTACCAAATATGATGATTTAAATACTTCTGAAAAGCAACTAGCAGATACATTACGTGCAATGTTAGATTATGTGCATAATTACAATTTTGCAATGGGTATGATTGACGTTGACACTTATAATAAGTTCAAAGGAAAGTATACTCCCAGATTGTATGAATCATTCGAAGTTCCTGTAGAAGTACAAGGAGCAATTGAAGAGCACAATAATTATATAAGTAATAAACTGATCACCGATATATTCAAACAACGTAAGGAAATAACGGATGAAATGCGTAAAACCATTTTAAAAGATCCGATTTATGCTACCGCAAAGAGAATGATGCAAACAGAGGTGAATGCTTCCGTATTATCATATCTGGAAAATGTTAAAAAAGATCCATTACTGGTTAGTGATGTAGCGCAAAAAGGGTTTTCACAACTGAATGGTAAAGGATATGGTCCGTTGAATGGAAAGTTTGTTGCCGATTACATTGTTGAGGATTTGAAGGGATATTTCTTTGCCAATGATGGGTTGGATTTAATATATAATGTGTTCAAAGTTTATGATAAAATTAAACTCAGGCAGTTCTTTAAGAAATTACATACTGTATGGGAACCGGCAGTGCAGTTAGGTAACTTTACATCAAACTTTACATTTGCATTCATTGGAGGGCTTGACCCGATAACCTATGGAGGTAATTTACGGAAGGCAGCAAAAGAAATAAAGAACAAAGGTCCAGTGTATGACTTGCTTGTTAAGAGCGGAATTATAGGAAGTGATGTATTGAGTTCTGATTTACTACCATTGACAGCGAATACTCCAACTCCTGTTATTAAAGAACAAAACGCATTTATGAAGGTTGTTGGTAAGATCGATGATTTTACCATGAAGTTATACGAAGAAACGGATAATAATGCCAAGGTTGCTGCATATATGGGATTCAGGGAATATGGTTATTCGGAACCAGAAGCAATAAGAAAAGTATATGAATCATTCCAGAATTATGCAACAGTGGGTAAGATATGGGATGCAGCATCTAAAACGCCAGGAGTAGGCAATCCTTATGTAAAATTCCAAGCCGATTTACAACGTATATTAAAAAATGCAGCATTAAAACGGCCCCTTACGACTGCTATGTATGCTGGAATGATATATGGATTAAGTCAAGTGGCATCTTCTTTATCAGATGAAGATGATGCTCATAAGGCATTACGTGAAGGAAGAGAATATATACCTAAAATGGATTTCGGAATAGGTTCAATTCCATTGACGTTTAAAACCCCTACGGGCGAAGTAAATTTAGCACGTTACCTTTCACCTTATTACATTACTGATATTGGAGGAGGAGAGCATCCAATTGAAGCGTGGAGTAAAATGTTACCATATAAATTTAAATACTCAGAAGGTCCAGCAAAAGGGATTTTATCTTGGTTGCCTCCATTTAGTGCAGATGATCCAATGGTAGGGGTGTGGTATGCAGCATTGATTGGAGATAAAGATTTCAGAGGAAAATCAATCAGTGATCCGTTGGCAACCAGATATACCACCTCTGGATTAACCGATACTGAAAGAGCCATGAACTCTATAAATTATATAATGAGGTCTCAAATTCCTTATTATGATAAGGCCCAGGATATGTATATGGCTACCACAGGAGGGACAGATTTTTATGGAAGGCAAAAGAATGGATTGCAAACTATCATAAGTATATTGGTTAAAACCCAGGATTTCGGAGATACTCAATACAATGAAATTATAGAGAAAAAACTCAAAGGCTTCCAATATAAAATGAGTGATTTGGAACAGGATGCAAAGGATGTGGATGCTACCATAAAAAAGGTACTTACTAAAAAAGCTGATTTACTTAAAAACAAAGTGATTACAAAGGAGCAATTTGATAATATGATAATAGACGAACTGGAAAATCAGCGTAAACGTAAAGTGGGAATCTTAGAAAAACAAGCTAAAGTGCAGGAAGAAATAAATAAATATCTTGAACAAGTAAAAGACTTTATACCTAATAAAAAATAACCATGGAAAATAAATTATATCCCTTAACAGAAAAGGAATTAGAAATCATTAATGAAGCTCGCCAAGAAGAAATAAACGCTTCAAGTTGGTGGTTGTACCTTTGCTTTTGTTTAGGGAATGCAGGGTTCATTAATGCCTCTGAATGGGCTTATCAACAATCCAAAGAAGAGCGATATCATTTTAAAAAGTTAAGTGATTATCTCCTTACAAGGGGGGTAGAGCCGGAAATGCCAGAGATAGCAATGCCAAACATTGAATTTACTGATTTGAAATCGGGAATACTTGCAGCATCCAACAGAGAGTCGATATTGACTGAAATGTATGATGAATGGATCGATGATCTGAATGCGGCTCCAAAGGTGAATATGACTATTCAGGTCTTCCGGGAAATGTTGGATATACAGAAGTATTCAATACAAAGCATGCGGGATTTATTATCGCAGATAGAAGGACGGGAATCGAGGGAAGATCAATTGGAATTCGATCTGCAATATTTTGGGCCAAAAACTCCTGAATCTGCTGTTGGATAATTTTAAAAAAGGATTTACTTTTGGTGTTCATGAATTAAACATAAAAAATTAAACCCAAATCCCCCCTAAAATGTCAAAACCAATTATTAGTGTAACGGTTTACCAGGTCGGTAACATTGTTCACAATCCGCCAATTACGATTGGAGTTCCCATTAACAGTAAAACTGTTGTTACCCCTGTTAAACATCCGAGTCCAGACTGGTTAGCAATGGTAGGAGTAGATGGACAGGCTCCAGATCCTTCTATTGCACCTTACGTTTATGGATGTATTGCAGTTCCACTAGCATCAAATGCAGGTGTTACTTCGTATTTTGTAGCTCAAACAGTAGCTCAAATTATTGCCGATGTCAACTCATAATTGATATTCAAAACGTCAAAGGTAAAAAGGCTCTTCCTGATCGGAGGGCTTTTTTATTTTATGTGTATTTCAGGTTGTTATAATCAAATATCAAATTTATATTTCAAACTTATGTTTTTTATTGTAATGTTGAATTGTGGAATCATCCAAGCTAAAACTTCCAAATGTAACCCTGTTAATTTATAACCCGGAGAAGGATCAGAACATATCTGCAAAGGTGTTAAACTTCGTTTGCAGTATGATTGACTTTGGAGCAGTAAAGCATCTGTGTTGTGCACCACCAACTATTGAATGCACAGGAGAGTATGTAAACGTATCTGGAGGGGATTGGGAAGAAGGGCAGATCATGCAGAGTTATCTTCTGAACGAGTATTTCGACACGGAATTTCTGATGCATATTGAGACCGATGGTTATCCGGTAAATGTAGAATTGTGGGATTCTGAGTTTTTGAAATTCGATTACATAGGCGCACCGTGGCCAACTGAATACACTTATAACAATCGGGTTGGAAATGGAGGCTTTAGTTTACAATCAAAGAAGTTCCGGCAATACTTATATGACAACCAAAATAAATATATTCGGGGCATGAGCTCCGATATATGGTTTTGCCAATACATGTTTGAGGATGCAATAAAAAACAATATAAAATTCGCTCCTTTGGCACTTGCACAACGGTTCAGTTATGAGCTTCCGATCGAAGAAATTGAGGGATGGAATTGGAAAAAATCGTTCGGATTTCATGGAACATTTTCATGGCATAAACTATATTTAAATTTAACAAAATGACTATATATAAACCCCAACATCAAACTGCCGCATTTAAGAAATGGGTTGAAGAAAATATCGAAAAGCCATTTACCAATGCAAATACTGATAATGGACTTATGGCCGGAACCTATAATGGATTTTCAGTATATTTTGGGCAGCAAGATGAAAATGAAGTAGTAATACTGCCAAATAATGTTAATGATGATTTAGGGAAAGGTGCAGGAAATTCTATTGTAGTAGAAATAACCAAAATATCAAAAACGTTGGCTGTTGCTATTTTCATAAAGTCCTACGCAAAAGATTTTAACTGGCTCTCATACTGCATGCAATCAATTGAAAAGTTTGTAACCGGTTGCCACGAGATCATAATTGTCGTTCCTCCGGAAGAGGTGAATGCATTGCGGGATAAAGTAAAATTGCCGGTAAATGCAACAATTCATACTTTAAAAGAACAATGCAATGGCTATTTATTTCAGCAATATGCGAAGTTGATAGCTCATAAATACTCAAAAGCTGATTACATTATGTATGTCGATAGTGACTGTCTATTTAAAAAGCCTATTGACATCCGCACACTGGTTGAAAATGAAGGGCCAATGATACTTTATACTCCATATGATCAGGTTGGGGAAGCAATATGTTGGAAAGAGCCAACCCAAATTGCCATGGAGAGAGAAGTGGAGTTCGAGTACATGCGAAGGAACTTGCTAATATACCACAGGAGCACCGTTGAACATTTCCAAAGAGACTTTGAAAAACGTCATAACTGCTCGCTGTTAGAATATTTTTTGAAGGTGGATAGAATATCTGAATTCAATTTATTAGGCTGTTATGCGTGGTTCCATGAGCATTATAAATATAAATGGATCGATACCACTACCCAACATTTCCCACCGGAAATAGGAAAGCAGTTTTGGAGTTATTCAGGATTGAATGAAAAAGATTTGGCAGAAATTAATGAAATATTGAAATGAGTAAACTATGGTTTGGGTAAAATATATTGATCATACATATTGGGAGGAAAATAAATTCTTTAAAGAAGGCACATTTCCTTTTTTAATAGACAAGGATGATGTTATATCCATAAATTGTTGGTCTACTATTGGAGGCACATTTATAGGGATTCAAAAGCAGAACGGAGAAAAAATAATATTTAAAAATAAACCACGTAAAATGAATAAAGACGAAATCGAATTAAAATATCAGGAGTTCTGTAAAACTTCTTCTGACATAAACATGCATCTTCCAACATTGAGGGAATACTATGATACATGTGATCATGTAACAGAAATGGGAGTTCGCGGTTGCGTATCGTTAATGGCTGCATTAGCCAGTAATGCAAAAAAAGTAGTGGCTTATGATATTCATAATGTATGGGTGCCGAAGGTTGAAAAACTGACCTTCCATTGTGCGGATGATTTGGAGGTAGAAATTGAGGAAACGGACTTTCTGTTTATCGATACTCTTCACGACTACGATCAGTTGAAAGCAGAACTTGAATTACACGCACCAAAAGTCCGTAAATGGATTGGTTTTCACGACACATTTTTCTTTGCAAGGCGAGGCGAAAGTGGAGGCAAAGGATTAATGGATGCCATAGATGAATTCCTGTCTGAAAATACAGGATGGAGTATTTGCTACCACTCAGACGAGAACAACGGATTGACAATCATTCAAAAATAAAACTAAATTACATAGTATGAAGAAAGTATTAATTTTAGTTTTATCAATGAACGAAGATTATTACAATGACCTGGCCAATACTTCCATGGAGACATGGGATAGTGTCGATATAGAAGGCATGGATACAGTATTTTATTTCGGGCAACCAAAAGCCTCTGATCAAAAATGGTGTAATAAAAAGATATTCTATACAGGGGGTGATGAAGCGTTGACTAATATCGGATTCAAAAACCTTAAAGTATTTGAAGCAGCTTTGCATAATCCAGATTGGGACTTCATTATCCGGGCAAATGCTTCTACGTATGTAAACAAGAAACTGGTTGCTGAATACGTACAGGATAAGCCAACAAAAGGACTTTACATGGGAGTTGGCGCTCCATATACATTGGATGGAAAAGAATTCTATTATGCATGGGGGCCCCACTACTTATTATCCCGGGATGTAGTTGAACTTATTGTAGAAAATAAAGATAAATGGAATCATGGCTTAATGGATGATGTGGCATTAGGTAAACTCATGACGGATTTAGGGATTTCTTTAAACAATAAAGGGAGTATGGCATCAATTGATATTAATAGAAATCCTGATAAACCATTGTATAGTTTAATTTCTTATAATAACAATGATACAGGAGGAGGGAATTTAACGCGATTATCCGATTTGAATAATTTTAAATTACCAATGATCCGCGTGAAACAAGATTTTAACAGGAACTTAGATATTGAGTTAATGAAAAACATTTTTAAAATAATCGATAGATGATCGGAACATTAAACATAAAAGAGCAACAGCTCGAAAAAGGGTTCTTTACAACAGGAAGTGGTAAGGAGGTGATTCTGATAATGGGAAGCTGCAGGGTCGCTCCCTATATCAATTACCTGGATCTATGGAATCGGACAATAGGGGAGAATCGGTTTACAATACATTCTGTTGATCCCTTCAATTGGAACTGGCTTGCTGATGGAAGTTGGACAGATATTAAAGCGGCTATAAATGCATGTGAAACTGATAAGCGTATTTTGGATATGCTAGCAAGTGTCGATATATTTTTACACGAGTATTATAGAAATTTCGGGATGTTTAACATCTTCAAAGGGGATGGAGAGAAGAATATTTACGACTACGGAATGAAGCCTAAAATAGATGTAATGATTCCTTCTTTCAATGATATATTTATCCTGTTTAATGATTTCTATGTGTTGGATAAAGATGTTAAGTCTTCCGTAGATTATGATTATAAATCAGTAGATGGATTAATGCCAAGCACAAAAGCATATATCCAAGAAAAAGGGCTGAGTAATTTTGATAAATTTTGTGAAATCTGTCTTAAATCTGACTTGCCAGAAATGAGAGATTATATAGTTTCTGAATTAAAAAATAAAAGATTCTTCTGGAACTTTAATCACGTATCAAAACATTTTACATTAGCAGCTATGATGTTGATTAATGGTAAGTTTTTAAAGTTAAATATGCCACAAGAATATTTGGATGAAATATCAAAAACAGACATGTTTGAAAATCCCCATACCCCATTATGTGAATACGATGTAGAAATATACGGGTTCAATTGGGGAGAACAAGTAGTTAATTTCAAGGAGTATAATAAGATCGGTGTATGAGTAAGTTACTTGTTTGCATACCATTTCATTATTCAGAAGGAAGAGTTCAGTACTTAATGCAAGTATTGGAAAACTTCAATCATTATGAAATGGAAGTTGATGTAATTGTAGATACGAATACTGGAGACTTATTTCAATTAGATCATGAAATTGGTATTTCTGAAATGGTAAATAAATTATCAATAATTCAGCACAAAGAGTTAACGCATCCATTCCATTTGACCTGGGTGGGAAGAAAGCATATCCGTGAAAATATTGATAATTACGATTATGTGATGTATACGGAGGATGATATGATGCTTCCATGGGAGAACTTCAAGAATTATATTCAGACATTCCATCAATTATGGCCAAGATATATTCCTGGATTGGTGAGGGTTGAAAAAGCACATGATAAACTATACATCACCGATAGTCCATTACATCAAAAGTTTAACACCTCATTATGGTATAATCAAATTGATATCAGAGGATTATTAACGAATATAAATTATCCATACCACGCACAATGGATAATGCCTCATGAAGCGTTAAAATCATCCATGAGAGATAACTTTGTACGGATGGAGGATAATCGGGAGCTTGCAGCGAGTTATCCAATGTGGGAGCTTAACAAAACAGCACTGGTAAAACTGACTTCAGAAAATCAAATTGATCCGTTATGTTACACGTACCATCTTCCAAACAATTACAGTATGTCTCCGGATTCATCTTTTGGTAAAATTGAAGTAGATAAATTATTTATATGAACACAATAAACTTTAAAAGCAGATCAAATACAGGAGATATCATTTATAGCCTTAGTGGGATAAAATCGGTGTGTGAGAAAAGAGGCGTTAAAGCCAACCTGTACTTGTGGCTTGATAGAATTGCATCTTATTATCCAGGCTCTACACATCCTGTTAAAGATATTACAGGTAAAAAAGAAGTTAGTATGAACCATTTTATGTTCAAATGGCTTAAACCATTGTTGGAAAGTCAGGAGTACATTAACAGCGTGGATATATGGAACGGAGAGACTATTCACATTGACTTGGATAAAAAGCTGGATCTTAAAATAAATCAACCTTATGGAGATTTAAGGAAATGGGATGGGTTTGTATTTCCAGATATGAATTGTGATATTTCAATTCCAGCTTTAAGTCTTCCCGGACATAAAGTACAGTTAGAAGGGGTGAAGGATAATAAGTACATTGTGGTTAACAGGACAGAGCGTTATAATAATACTCATATCAGTTATTTCTTTTTAAAAGAATATCCGGTAGTAATATTTGTTGGAACCCCTAAAGAATATAATATATTCAAAAAAGAAGTTCCACATGCTGTTTTTTTACAACCACCTGATTTTTTAGAGTTGGCTCAATTGATCAAAGGCGCTCAATTAATGATAGGTAATCAAAGCATGTGTTTTGCTATAGCAGAGCAATTAAAAACGCCAAGAGTACTTGAAGTATGTTCTGCATTTCCAAATGTGATTGTAGCGGGTACTAATGGGTATGATTTTTATTTTCAATCAGCATTGGAGTATTATGTAGCTAAATTGTGGAGAGGGGAAGCACCGTAATGGACTTAGGAGATGTATTAAGATTATTGTGTAAGGAATATGAAAACTTTATCAACGCTGATAAAAAGGAGATTCCTATTAAAGTAAAGTTCGTGAACGAAAAAAAACCAGATGGGTATTGGTTATCTCAAATGCACATGGGGACATCAAAAACCGCCAACATTGATAGAAACTCTTTAGCATGGCATACTGAAATATGGGTTAATAATAAATGTATTTATCGTCAGAATGTCTTACCCTCAGACCAAACGGAAGAAGGTTGGAATAAAGCAAAGTTTATTTGCCAGCAAAAAGTGTTAACGGCAGTTTTTACTTATGGATTAGCTGCAGCAAGAGAAATACTGAAAAACACAAAACACGAAATGAATTAAACCGATATAATTATGAAAAAGAAATCAGAAACAAATGAAGGTGGATTGTCACTTGTAAAACCTAATGAAATCATTACAAAGTTCCTTAAAACAGAATTTACGCCCAATGAAATTAAAGAGTTTGGCGGCCAATTAGCGCGGTGTACAACAGAAGTTAAGGAATTGGAAAGTGAAAAGAAAGCGAAAGCATCTGATTACACCGCACAGATCAATAATAAAAAGGCGTTAGCTGAATCTTTATCAAATAAAATCAGCAATGGATATGAATATGAAAACATTGAATGTGAAGTGTATCTAAATATCCCAAACACAGGTAAGAAAACGATTGAAAGAAAAGATAATAAAGAGGTAGTCGAGGTTGTGGATATGACACAAGATGAATTACAGACTAAAATGGATTTTAACAGAGTCGATAATTAAGATTAAACATGAATAAGGACAAGTTTATAATAGAGTTGATAACACCGGACATGAAATTAGTGAGAAAGATTGCTAGAAACCGTCCTCATTTAAAGAAACAAGATATTCAGGAAATGTTGATGTATAATATTGTTACGTCCGGGCAATTAAGTTCGTTAACAGGTAAACGGTCAAATGTTATTATCACTATGACATCCCTTCAAATAAAAAACACCAAACCTTTTTGTAAATTAACTAGGGTATTACCATTCTTAGAAGTAGATGAAAACGGAGATCATAAAGAAAACACGAAAAAAACCTTTATCCTAATGGATGAAAAGGCAATGAAGTTTCTTTATGATAACAATAAGTAATCCGTTTTTAAATGACATTAGAAGATCTTCATATAGAAGTAAAGGAATCATTATCGTATGTAACTACGTGTCCAGAATGCTCGGCAAGTCGTAAGCCTAATCATCGCAAAGAACCTTGTTTATCAGTAAAACGATTATCTGATTATTCTATTTGGAATTGTCATAATTGTGGATATTCTGGAAGCACAGTTGACCATGATAAATATAAGAATGTCCGTGAACAGGCAAAAATGCCAAAAGTAAAGGCTTCGATATATTCAAAAGAAGTAAATGTCTTTTTAGCATCCAAACAGATTTCCACGGAAACTGCATTAAAATGTAGTTGTTATGAGTTTTCAACTGATTTCGGGAAGGTATTCTCGATGCCTTATTATTACCGTGGGAACATGGTCAACGTGATGTTCCGCCAAATGAAAGAAGGGGAAAAACGGGTTTGGCAGGTTAAGAAAGAGAGTGGGACTAAAACATGCTTTTGGGGATTAGAAATGTTGAATCTTGCATCAAAGAATGAGATTATCATTACCGAAGGGCAAACAGATAGAATGACGTTGGTGCAATGTGGATATGAAAATGTATTATCAGTCCCAATGGGAGCACCGGCCCCAGGCCAAACAGAATTTGAAAAGAAACTGAAATTTGTGACTGATCCATACATTGTAAAGTTATTTGAAAAAGTAGAGAAGGTGTATTTGGCGGTTGATAATGATGCAGCAGGTATATTTTTACGTGATTTGCTGGCAGATAAATTAGGAAAGGATAGATGTTATCTTTTAAATTACCCAAAGGCTTATAAAGATAGTAATGAGGTTTATGCTGGGGATGCAAAAAAGAATCTTGATCCATTGGGTAAGCCGGGAGTGGAGGCTATGTTTAATACTGCCCGTCCTTATCCAGTAAGGGGAGTAATGAGAGTTTGGGATTTAATGCCCCAAATAATGAAGTTTCGTAATAACGGATATGAGAAAGGACTTATTTGTGGACATGAACAAGTAGATAGATTGTTTTCCATTCAGAAAAAACGATTGATGATCATTTCTGGAATTAGCGGCCACGGTAAATCTTCATGGAACAGATGGTACTTAGTAGAACTGTGTAAAAAGAATCCAGAACTAAAATTCGTTTTATATACCCCCGAGAGTAGGCCGGTTGAAAGGGAGTATATA